>Ga0055584_100003353_pt1 | contig 15791 bp, 15 predicted proteins | sample OSDHelmetaG_FD_58716 | JGI IMG/M metagenome (GOLD analysis project Ga0055584, IMG submission 58716) | Pelagic marine sediment microbial communities from the LTER site Helgoland, North Sea, for post-phytoplankton bloom and carbon turnover... | ecosystem: Environmental > Aquatic > Marine >... | reverse complement strand
TCCACCATGTAGTAAGTGGGGCGAAAGTCACCTTCTTCGAAAGCCAAATAAATTTTGTTGAAGGCAAAGCTCTTTTCCTTTTTTTCGTGAAGCAAATTCAAGTCATCCTGAGTTAAACTTGGTCCGTTCCCTAGAATGAAGACTCGATTTGTTTTTCTTTCATTTCTCAGATGTGTCCATTTTGCCAAATTTTTTTCGCTCCAAAGAGGGGTAGGCATGATCTTTTCTTCAGGTACGCCAAGGTCAAGGATCTGAGCTCGAATTTTAGTCGTGTTTGCAAGAGAGCATATTTTTATGGAATCGAATTCGTAGTTTGAAATTTCTTGTGGTTCCGAAACTTTGAACCCGTGCTTTTCTTTGCCGTGCAAGACAGGATTGTTATCAAAAATACAAACGATTTCGTATTCTTCGTTTAGCTTCTGAATCTCTTTTGATAAATCGCTTCCGCAACCGAATACAGCTATTTTCTCAGGCACAATTTCTTTAGTTTTCCGTAACGGAGTACTCTCGCTTGCCTATTATTAGGTCGCATAGAGCCACCAGCCAAAGCATATGTGCGGTTTCTACGGTATTGTAGGATTTACTGTCAGCCCAAAGGTTTACGTCACCTAATTGTTTGAGAGGATTGTTTTGCTCGAAACCGCTGAGTGTAATCACTTGCAATCCAGCTTTTTTGGCATGATTCGCGCCGTTTATTAAATTCATGGAGGTTCCGCTAGAGCTAATCAAACACGTGACGTCACCAGGGTCGGCATAATGCTCAAGAGCTTTTGCAACCCACTGCTCGTAACCGTAGTCGTTTCCATAAGCGGTGAGAATAGCCGGATCGTTAAAGCTCATGGCTCGAATTCCTGCTTGTTTTGTAAAATCAAGGGCGCAATGACTTGCAATCGTTGCGCTGGCACCGTTGCCTGCGAAGATAACTTTGTTTCCTTTGGCGTTTGCCGACTTCAATAAATTGCTTAATTCGAGCAGCATGGGTTCTATCGAATTGTCAAAGGCAACTCTTTTGAAGTGCTCAAAGTAGTTAGAAATGAAAGTTCCTTTTTCCATGATAGTTATTTTTGTCTGTAAATTTTGTCTATGATTCGCATGACGTTCAATGCATCATTTGAATTTCCCAGCTCGATCGGTTTGCCTTCTTCAACTGCGTCTAAGAAATGCAGTACTTCAGAAGTCCAAGAGGTATCTCGATCGTAAATTTCTTGCACTTCACTTTCATAGGTTGCACTAGCCGAATGACTCTTGTTTCTTTTTACGGTTAATTGTTCATCTCCATAAGCCCCGGAGCTTGTCTTTAGTCCGTTGAGTATGACGGAACCTCCCTCCAGAAAGACTTCCAAGGAAAAAATGTACCTCCATTGCGTCATCGTAGAATGTATGGATGCGCAAATGCCGGTCTTTTTGCTTCGCAGGTTGACGAAAACATTATCCTCAACCCCATCGGCCTTCCAATAAAGGTTCGAGACCATGGATTGCACTTCGTCGAAGCCCCCGCTCAAGTATATCATCAAGTCCAACATATGGATGCCTTGATCAAGCATAATGCCCCCACCCGCAAATTCGCGTTTTGCTCGCCAACCCTTGAAGAAATCCTCGTCAACCTCTTTTCCGTAGCGCCCCCTCATCCATAGGATTTCACCCATCTCCTTACTGTAAACGAGAGTTTTGATTTTTTTAATGCTTTCGTGATGACGATGGTTAAAGCCATACATCAAGGCCAAGCCGCTGCTTCGTTCGGCTTTTTGAATATCCTCGACTTCGGCAGCTGTGAATGCAGGGGGTTTTTCACAAAAAACATGCTTTCCGTTATTCAAAGCGAGCTTTGTCAATGGTTTGTTTAGATAATTTGGCGTACATACGAACACCGCCTCAACTTGGGGGTCATTAATTATTCTCTCCGGACTATCAGCGATAGCTATTTCCTCTGACACGGATTTGGCAACGGACTTGTCGCATACGCTTACAACTCGGCCTCTGTCGCTTGCTTCAATGGCTTCAGCTCGAATTTGCCCCATTTTACCATAACCGATGATGCCAATGTTAATCACTTTCGAATATTATCTTTGAATTTTGAGTAAATCGAGAAAGCTGCGAAAATCTTCAGCCGTAGCGTTAAGAAACTCCTTGCAATTACTTGCTACATGAGGAGAAGTGAAAACTCTTTCTTTGGGTAAATTGAGTAACTTACCTATGTAAGGTTCTTGCCAAAAAACATCCAACGCTGCGAGCAATCTGCCCGATTCAAGTTCTTGGAAAAGATCTTCCTCGGACACCACTGCCGCTCGCGCGGTATTGACCAAAGTGGCACCGTCTTTCATCCAACTTAGTTTTTCCGCATCAAACATATCTCTTGTTGATTCGGTAAGTGGTAGATGCAGAGTAATGCAATCCGCTTGCTGAATCATTGCCTTTAACTCTCTTGAGTTATTTGAGATGACGTCAAATGTTGAGATGCGAACGAAATTTTTAAGTTTATGCACCACTTTTGCTCCAATGTTACCAGTGCCTACAACTAAGACTTTTTTGGTTGAAAGAGAGTTCCGTCCAATTTTTTTCCACGAGTCAAAGTCTCCGATATTCGAATAGAAAGATTTGAGCACAAGGTGGCATGCGAAATTTGCAGTCTCCTCGTGAATGATTGATGCAGTGGAAGGGGAGGGGAAACCGCAAGAAATACCAAGTGATGCAGCTTGTTCCTCAGGAATATTATCCCGTCCTACTCCACACTTGAAGATACCCTTCAGTTCGGGGAATTGTAGTAGATTAATCGGCTTGCCACCAACAAGAAGAACTTCTGCAACCTGGCGTGTCGCCCCTATTGGTATATCGTCGATTAACCCGTTCAAGGTCGCTGTGTTTGACCAAATTTTCATAAGGTTAAAGGAACAGCTTCGTCGGGCCGTGAATTCTACCGCTACAAATATTCACATATTTTTTTGGTAGAGCTTTTCAGAGAAAAAAAGCTCAATTAGCCTTTTTGTTTCTTGGTCCAATTGAAGGGTGCTCTTGAACATTTCCCCATATCCTTTTGTCAAGATAACTTTAGTTTCGGAACCTTCGTTTTTCTTGTCTTTGGAAAGTGCTTCGAGAAATTTTTCAAAGTCTATTTCCGGTAGAGGAGTCTCCACCCAAACTTTAGCCAAGACAGATCGCACGTCGTTTCTAAAAGAAGGCGTCACCAAGCCCAGATTGACCGAAATCAAGTTTGCCAAATCCATACCGTAGCTAACGGCAATGCCATGGGGCACGGAGTACTCGGTCGTCGACTCAAGAGCATGACCGAAAGAGTGCCCGTAGTTGAATATGTTGCGTGGACCTATGTCGAACTCATCAAGTTCAATCATCTCTTTTTTTATTGCCAAGTTTTTGCTAACCATTTCCGCCAATATGTCGGGCTCCACCAATGCACTATCTATTCTTTCTCTCATCCATTCGAAGCTTACTTCGTCAGTGACTAAGAAATAGTGCAGCATTTCGCCCAAACCTGATTGAATTTCTTTTTTCGGAAGAGATTTGAGGAGTTTGCAATCGACATAAATCTGCTTGGGTGGAAAGAACCCTCCCAACTGATTTTTATATTCCCGAAAATTAATGGAAGTTTTGCTGCCGATGCAGCTATCGCATTGGGCGAGTAAGTTTGTCGGATAAAATATCCAATCCACACCTCTTAAAAGAATGGATGCAGTAAAAGCGGTAACGTCCTGTGCGATTCCACCGCCAATGCCTATCAAACGATTTTTCTTGGTGAAGCCTCTGTTTATAACTTCGTCAATTATGGGAATGACTCCCTCGTAACTTTTCGAACTTTCCTTGGCTTCGATCAAAATGACTTGGAAGTTTTCGATTGCCTGAGCGATCCTCGGATAAAGGCTCAATACGTTTTGGTCAGCAATGATTTGATCGCCGGTTTTCAGCGTTTGAGAAAGTGATGCTCCGCAATCATCCACGAATTCAACAGTGTACTTGCCTCGATACGACTGAATTTCTAAATCTTTGATCACGAGTTCAGAAAAAATCAGGAAAACTTAACATCATCTTTGGAAGAGAACTTTATTCGAAGTCTTTTATTATTGCCAGATGAAATACCAAGGATCATGAAGGGTAAGGAATGATTTCAGTAAAAGTTTTTCTATCTTCTTGCATCCAATGAATTCTTGCATGTTCAAAAGTGGCAACAATCGCTTGGCGGGAAAGTCTTGAAAAAAAAGCGGAAGTAAGTGGAGTTCTCATAAGCCGTCTGCAGACCAGTAAATTGGCGGGGCAATATCGGCGTTTTTCATTTGCCTTGCTTTCAGTAACAATTCCGCTTGCTGGAAGTCGTTTTCAGTGGAAACTTTTATCCCGTGCGAGGGAGCGATCGGATAAAGGAGACGATTTGTTCCTATGTATCCACTTTTTCTAGATTCGTAACTTTGCATGAAATGGGCAGCATCCCAAATGGTCACTGCCCAATTGAGTATTTGTACGAAAGGGTTTAGCTGGCTAGGTGCCAATGGGGATGCAGTGTCAATGTTGACGGGTTTTTCCTCGCAGAACGTTTGCATCTGAGTAGCCTCGCAGGTTATGAGAGTGTCACAGTCAGATTGCTGATATGCTTCGATGGCATTGGTTATATCTTCGGCTGTGACCATTGGGCAAACGGGACTCACCATGACAAGAGTGTCAGGTCTTGTTTTTCGAATGAAATCGGCAGTGAAATCATCACCTGTTGTTTCATCGGAACCGAGGTCCTCGGGTCTGCGGTAGACTTTGACTCCCATTGAATGAGCCAACCGATCGATTTCCTCTGAATCGGTATTAACGAAAGTATCGGAAAGCGGTGGACAATCCAAGGCACATTGAATTGCGTACGCCATCATTGGTTTCCCATCCAGAATACGAAGGTTTTTGGCTGGCAATCGTTTGCTTCCACCTCGAGCGGGTATGTGCCCTAAAACTTTACCAAGATTTCTCACAAAGCTTGTTTGCCGCGAAATTCCAGCTGAGTTTCTACCCTCAGACGTTTGTAAAACCCCCATCAACGATAATATTTTGACCTGTCAGGTAGGTGTTTTCTTCGCTTGTTAGAAAAATTGCCGTACGAGCGATTTCCGCAGGTTCGGCGAACCGTTCCATGGGGACTTTCGTACTAAGTTCTTCAATTTCGATGGAGGACAAAGAAGAGCGGGTCAAATCGGTCATCACAAATCCTGGGGAAATGCAGTTAACCAAGATATTGCTGGATGCGAGTTCTACTGCCATGGATCTCGTCATGCCGGTTATGCCTGACTTTGAAGTCGAGTATAGGGAACGCATTGATTTGCTAATCACACTCCAAATGGAACCAAGATTCAAAATCCAACCCTTCTTATTCAAGCTCATGACCTTTGAAGCAGCTTTACTCAGCATGTACGGGGCTCGGCAGTTTACTGCTTGAAGATTGTCATAATCATATGAGGTGACATCATTTAAGGATTTGATAATGTTGATCCCGGCGTTGTTGACCAAAACATCCAACTTATCCAAACTAACAATGAAGGCAGCTAGCCTGTCCAAAGATTCATTGTTGGTAAAATCCGCACGAAAATAGTTGAAGCGATCTTCTTTAAAGGCGGGGTGATCGTAATCTGACTCTTGCTTGGTGCCCGTCACGTATACTTCGGCACCAGTCTCTAGGAATTGGCAAGCTATTTCCAGGCCAATGCCACGGGTGCCACCTGTCACCAAGACTACTCTGTCTGGGGCTTGATTAACTAAGTCTTGTTCGTCTATCATTGGTTGAAGAATCTATTTAATCCTGCATCTCGAAAAGATGAACTTTTTCATATTCCAATCCTAGTTCAAGTAGTAGTTGAGCATGGATTTCCTTAGCGTACATGCTAGCTATTAAAATTACCGAGAATTGGAGAGAAGAAATTTGTTCAGGGGAAATTACAGGAACATCGCAGAAGTTGGATCCATGCTTTTTTATATCGTTGTCAGCAAATGCAATGACAACGGCTTGTTTGGTAGTGATTTTGTAAGCTTTCTGTCCTGCCTCGCTTGCTCCAAAAATAATTACGCGATCCTCGCTTCGGGGGGTAAAGCTATTGGGGAGAGTTTTTGTGCTACGCTGTACCTGATAATTTGGTTTTTCCGGCTGTACATTGAAATTGAACCGCTCTGACAGTGTGCCGTAGTCCGATCCAAGGGCGTCGAAATCGAAATTGAAGCTTCCCCACCTTTTTATGGCAGCTGGAGGAGGGTTAAAATAAAAGGACCTTAGTTGTCTAGTCAGAATCTCAGCCGTGCTTTTTATTACATCCGAATCGTATTCCTTTTCACTTGGCCAATTTTTGGTCAGTTTTTGGCATGCAGTTCTTGTAAGCTTTATGGTTTCGAGTGAAGTTGAATCTTGTAGCTTGCAATCGAAAATAGGCTCAATTTGGTTCGGTTTCTTCTGATATCCTAATGTTCTGCCTTGCGAACTGTAGCAAAAGATTTCGAGAAGAGCGCTCAAGGGAATATCCCTTGGTTCCCAACCTGAGTTCATAACTCTGTCAAAAAGGAAAGTTTTCGGGTTATTTGATTGAGATGGAAGTTGATTGCTCTTGCGGCCAAAGAAAAAAATCTCTGGTAAGGTAAAATTGGTTTGCTGGATTTGCTCAATCACACTCGCAATGCCAGTCCCATTCCATCCCAAATCGACAAGAGCAAATTTTTCGGATCCGAATACTCCTTCTTGTTGAAGATAGCGATTAAGTGTTTGCTTGCGTCTTTCGAAAGTCTGGCTCGCAAGATTAATACCTTCCGGTGATTGAAAAAGACTACGCACTTCTTGGAGTTGATTAGAAGTGAGGGAAGAATGAAAATTAACCTTTTTGAAAGAACTCTTAAGGAAATGATCGTATTTCTCTCTCAAATCATTTTCTGGAAAATGTTTATCCAGCAGATCACTTAAGGAACATTTTACACAACTTTTGAAAGTCTCGATCAACTGAAAATCTAATTCCTGTTCATTGCAGGGGAAATTCCACGCTTGCCGACTGCCAAAGAGATACCTCAGTTCAGTAATTTGTTTTTGATATGTTTTTTTCTGTTTAAGGAGGTTGCATATTTCCATCAAAATTTCACCGTCACGTGATATGAAAAAAAGTTTTTTCAAAGACAATCTTCGAGCTTCTTGCATAACCCATTTGCAGTAAGAAAAAATAAGTGGAGCGATGACAGTTGTAGCAATCAAGATTTCGTCTTGCTGAAAGCCATTAAACCCATTGAGCCTGGAGAGACGGGCTGACCCAAGTAAAAAGGATACAAATTGGATTTGGTTTGACCCTTTTGCTTTGGAAATGAGCAAGTTGTCCCAATGCGTTGGGTTGGCACTAGTAAAATGCAAGGTGTTTATTTTAAGAAGAGAGGGGTTTCTAATGTCATTTTTATAATCGTTGCCAATATGCAAGACTTGATCCGGTTGAAATTGCCGTTCAAGCAAGATCTGCTGGAAAAGTTCTCCGCGATTGGATTTTGATTTTCTGTATTCACACGATGAGTAAACTTTAGCATCATTACACCACATATCGTTTGCCTTCAAGAGTCTCCGGATTTCAGATGAATTAAAGTAAGTGTCTGATACGAAATTTATCGAAGATGCCACCTTGGCGGCATGTTTTAGTAATTTGGCGGTTTCGGCAATAGGTCTTGATAAAGATTTCTCAATGGAGAATTCTAGATCGATAGATTCACGCAATTGTGAGTCGTTCCAATTGTAAGTTTTTTGTAGTTGTTTGTGAATTTCAGTTAGAGTGCATTCTCCAGATGCATTTGCATTTCTAGCATTTGATTCAGCTAAAACTCTCTCCGCTTGAAAGTCTTTGGTGGCCGATTTGCTTATGATTCTAGCTTTTAAAAGACTATTGCCCAGGAAGATAAACGCGTGCTTGGGATTAATGACAATTCGAGTTAGGCAAGTGTCGAAAACATCTATCAAAAGATGTTTTTGACTAAGTTTAGAAAATTTTAAAGTACGCATTAATGGAATTTTGACAGCTTTCAAGTACTGGCATTTAGCCAAGGGTTATTGAAAGCCAAAGCCAGATTCTTTTAAAAATTGGAAGACCGATATCATGGTTCAGAAGAGAACCGTCTAAGATAATAATTTTTTCGTAGGGTATTCTTTGGCTTTTGCATAGCTGAATGTACATAGGCAAAAACCAAGACGCGGATGCTATATAAACATATTCAAATTCGTGTTCGATCAATTCTTTGGGGGGAAACACTGGTTTGCCCAAAAAAGTGGATTCTTTTTTGTCATGATCATTGTCTATAAAAAAGATAATATCGTTTTCGCGTTTAAGCAGTGTATGCGCCCTTCTTCCTCCTTGCCCTGTTCCAAAAATGACAATTTTTTTTCGCTGAAAAATCTGGATTGCAGAGGTTTCAGGTTCCGAATCACTCATTTAGTTTTGATCAATTAACTTTTGATACAGGTTGATGTGCCTCTCGAGAAAAAGTTCTCGGGAAAAGAGTTTTTTGGCTCTTAGGATTCCATTGCTTGACCAAATCTTAACTTTATCTGGGTTTGTTAAAGCGTGGCGTAACGCGTCGTTTAGTTTCTTTTGATTGCCAATCGGTGTAAGCAGTCCAGTTTTTCGATCAGATGTTATTTCAGGAATCCCTCCTGCTGAAAATCCAATTGTAGGAGTGCCGCAGGCCATTGTTTCAATAACGGTCAGTGGCAAGTTATCGGCTAGTGACGTACAAAGAAAAATATTTGCATTGCAATAAATTCTGGAAAGATCCCTAGGGCTATTCAAAAATCCTAGTAATTGAAAATCCAAGCCAAAGTTGGATATAGCTTCTCGGAACTCGGTTCCGACTTTTCCGACAACAACGACTTTTGGGTTTAAGTCGCTTACACTCCTAAGAGCTTCCAACGCGAAGCCTGCCCCTTTTCTTGTTCCTGAAAAACCATTGGCCGCAAGAAGGATGGTAGGTTTTTTTGGCTTGGGGTACTGTTGAGCGTTGAATAGTTTTAAGTCCAATCCATACGGAAAGACAGTATGATTGTTCCGCCAACTTGGGGCAGATTGCAGTGCAAGTTTGCATATCCATTCCGAGGGGAAAATATGAAAAACCCTTCGAGAATTGAGGAGCTTGTGCTTCCATAATTGTGAGAAATACAGATGCGGTTTGAACATTGAAGGCTTACACTCACATCTATCGCATTTGTAGAGTTCTTGGTTGCCTATGTAATGCGGGTAGTTGCATTTTCTAAAAAAACCATAACAATCATGATGAGTAATTACAGATGGGATTTTTCTTGAGGAAAGTTTGATTCCAAGAGGTGTAATTGCATCTTTTAGATCATGAAAGTGAACTAAGTCACACGATTTCAGTGCATAGCTAAAATCCCTCGTATAGTAGGGGAATGCCACAGAACGAAGAATTGAATATCGTTTTTCTTTGCATTTCGCTTGAGCATGAAAAACATTAAAGTGTTTAGATTCCAAACCAGACTGGTTATACCAAACGTGACTAATCTCAGCTACTAGGCTGGCACCTCCAAATTGACGATTTCCCTTACTGACAACCAATATTTTCATCAATTGATACCAATTTTAGTATAAATTTTCTAGATACGGAGACCAATGACCAGGATGTTTTCCTTCTTTCTTTTTTTGGGATGAAGAATTATCGTGCTTCGGCATTTCCCTCCATTTATGTTCGAAATGTTTGAGATATTTTTCATCCGAATAGAGTTCTTCCCAAAACAGGTTGTGATCCATTAAATATTGAGAAAACTCAGGGCTTGGGGTTCTCACATGTGCTGATGTAACAATTTGAGAATAGTACTTTGCAATAATTGTATGCTTGTTTCGAGAACTGTAATTCCACACAAGCTGATATTTTGGCGCGGTCAGATACCTTCCGGCATGCAAAAGCATGGAATCAAAAATCAGTATGTCTTCTGGTTCAATTGCAATGAAGATGGCCAAATCCTCAAATTCCTTAAACTTGAGCCTATTACGATCCGGGTAAGCTCTTCTATGGGAACCGGGAACCACTATCATCTCGGTAGGTTTGAGGTAGGTTGTCGCTCTTACATTAAGAAGGCTAGATAAACTTGGATCAAAATCTGGTCCTGCGAGGGTATCATCGTCTATAAAAGAGTCTCTATGAAGCGTATGGGCGGAGCGATGAACGAAAATTCCATCGCCTCCAAGGAAGCAAATGTTTTCGTCTAGGATGCGCCTGATGAACTCAAGAATATGACGATTGGTAATAAAAGGCCAAAATTCTTTCCTGGAAACGAGAGGACTGTCTGTGTCTACGAAATGGTTTTTTTGCCCGTTTAGAACATCTTCAAAGTCTTCGTCTTTTAATCCTGATATCTCTTGAGTTTTATGAAGCAAAAACTTTGTTTCTTGATTGGAAAAGATATTCCTAATCAATACATATCCGTTTTCTTTCCAACTCTGCTTTAGAGATTTTTTTGTAGTTGAGTCACTCATGAGAAGGGCACATCGGGCTTATCCCGATTAATAGAATGTCCGTTTTAGTTTTCGGATCATTGAATAAGACTTTTCAGATTTGATTGCAAACTCTTGCGGGTTTGAATACTTAGCTTTTTATTTTTGAGGTTGCAGTCAATTATTTCCTTTAGTCTATCATATGTAAAGGCTGTGAAAAAAATATTCTCATCAATAAATTCTTTGAAATACAAAAGAGAATCAACATGAGAGAAGATTGCATTGCAATTATGCGGTATTGATTCACTGGCAACGGTAGAAAATGGCGTAATCATATATGACGAAATACCTAGCAAAAGGTGTATGGGATAGTCGCCATTATTAAAAGTGATGAAATTTTGCAAATCTGATAGAGGGGAAAGATAAAGCTGTTTTTGTTTTTTATAGAAATCACTGTTTTCCTCCATGGGGTGTGGTCTGTGTATGAAAAGAATATCTTTGCTTTTTTTGATGTATTCGCCCAGAAATAACGGAAAACAATTATTTACTGGTTGAGTGCATAATAAAATAGTTTTTGAGAACCCGGATGCGAGTAGGTTGAGATCCCTCAGTTGGGAGATAAAGAGTTTGTCATACTCCTTTTCTGACCACTTTATTGCATAGGGTATTCCTCCATTAATTACTTGAGCATGATCATACCTATGAGCGGTAAATCTTTTTTGAACAAAATCATCCCAAGTCCAGAAGAAATCAGGAGAAATCAAATTTGAAATTTCTTGCTTGGCCCAAGTCGAATATCCGATGTCTTGCTTGCTTTGGCTTCCATGGGCCATCTCTACACTTGTTATTCCAGTAAATCTGGTCGCTAAAAACAAGGCTTGATTGAATACGTGCAAATTTTCTGAAGCAATAATAAGTTTTATTGAAGAATTTTTCAGAATACTTTTTAATTCTTTGGACAACCACTCGATAATCTCAACTTGCCAAGCAACAGCAGCTTTATTCACGGGAAGGTTTATTTTACTGATTTGCTCCTCAACTTCCTGTGATATCGGTTCCACCAACCCATCGTTTTTTTCATTTGAGAAGATTTCAACTAATTGACGAAACTCAAACTGATAGCCCGTATGATAAGGGTTTTTAGCGATTTTATCCATGTAATGCAATTTGCAAACCCTGTAGTCCAGTTTGCGGTATTCTTCGAGGATGGGGTCCAGTATTCTGTTGTACTGCTTTCCTTCGATGACCTCATTGTACATGAAAAAACGATGAGATATCAAAACGACTTCTTGATTATTAAGGATTTCTGCCACCCGGTTGAAATGCTCGTGTGATTTTGCTTTGTTTCCCTTGTATCGTTTTCTTCGTTGGGCCAAACGATAGGTGTACGCGTTCCAGTCTCCAGGTGCATAATCACCAAAAACCGCTCCCATGCATTCGCTTCTTATGCAAGTTGAGTAATTGAAGTTTTTGCTAGTAAAATTACTAGGATCATTCTTCTGGAAGAAGTTTCCTATCCGAGCAGTAGCGTCTAAATAGGATGAGAATCTACCAATGTTTTTGTTTTCATTTTTATCCATACTCGCAAAAAATCTTATTTTTCAGCGATAATGTAGATGGTGTCGGATTGTTTAGTCCCGTTTAGAAAACTTGCCCACAAATCGTCAGCTATTTCGTTTATTCCTTCAAGCCTTTCGTCTCCAATGGGTTGTCTATCTCTCAACCATCCCATTGCGTTCGACATACCAAAGGTGTGGCGGAACTTGAAGGACGGAGGGGGGGCTTTTGCCGAAGCAGCCTCCTTAAAGCAACGTAATAAGCTGCTCTCATCAAAATACCAACGATGCTGTGTGCGATAAAAAAACTGAGAAAATTCCCTTGGGAGGAGCTTGGTTAAAATATCGTCCCGATTTGGAGTAGAAAGAATCAACTTTCCTTTGGGTTTTAGTAGGTCAAGGGCTTCTGCGATAAATTCCTTTGGATTCCTGACATGTTCAATTACTTGAAATGCCGAGACGAAATCCAATTGTCCGCGATGTTTTTCTAGTGCGTCTACTGTATAGTCGAAAACCTTATAACCTCGATTCTCCAATGATGATTGATACATTCGGGTCGGCTCGATGGCGATGACCTCTTTTGCCAAGGAAGCTACTTGATCAAGGAAGCTTCCTCCCCCTGCACCTATATCAGCGATTTTCTTTTCTCGGATACAAAAAGGGCGTAATGCACTCAAGTTGTGTATTTGAATTGGATCAGCATGCTTGAAGAAGTCAGTTGTCGAAAGTCCTTGCTTAAGAGAATTTCTATACTCTTCTGTCTCATAACTTTCTTCCTTCAAGCAATTGCTCTCATCTAATCTGTCGACTTGGCAATCACCACATCGGTAAACTTCACCTTGGCTTTTATTACCAAAGGCACCGTTGCGAATCAAGCCCGAGTGTACGAGGGACCAATTTTTGGACCCGCAGGTTTCGCAAGCACTTGGCCTTGTCATGAAAACTTTAATGGTGCACCCGGTTTCACCATGCAGAAAGGCCTCCGTCTATTGCAAGGTTTTGTCCAGTGCAATAACTAGAGGAATCGCTAAGTAGGTAAATCAACATACCGGTAACTTCCTGACTGCTTGCCATCCTCCCTAGGGGAACCCTGTCTGAATATGATTTTACAAAACCATTCTGATGATCGTTAAACACCCCACCTGGGCACACGCTATTTACGCGTATGCCATGAGCACCCCACCAAGTTGACAGCCATCGGACTAGACCGATGATTCCAGCCTTTGAGGCGGAATATGCAGGGAATGATCGAAAAGATTGGCCTTCGTAAATTCTGTGATCAGGGCCGACTATGCCATAGACGCTTGAAACTAGTATCATACTGCCCCCACCTCCGTCCTTTAGGATTTTTCCTGATTCCCTTGCGAATAGAAAGGCTCCCGTCAGATTGACATCTATGGCCTGCTGCCAAAGTCGTAATGGGTATTCTTCAAAATCCGGAAATTTATTTTGGGAGGATTCAAGTGATTCGCTTGTTATGGCTGCATTAAAAATTGAGCCATCGAGTCCCTCATGTATTTTTCCTGCTTGGGCAATTCCCGTAACCATTTGCATCTCGTTGCGAGCGTCTATTTCGATGCCCGGCAAACCTAAGTCCTTTGCTTTATCAAGAACGGGGCTGCCTGGTTGGTCTGCAATAATAAGGCGAGCTCCCTGTTCAGCAAGAATTCTCGTATGAGCTTCACCGAGTGAACCGCAGGAACCCAAGAGCAATATACGTTTGTTTTTTATTTGAGTATCAACTTTCATTCTGCAATTCCAACTTTTTTTTCATGAGGAATTCTACCAAAAGAAAATCAATTGCCGAATCAATATCCAAACTTTTCTCGCTGCCGATGTTATAACCTTCTGTATGACCTTCTAGCAAATTATCAACTCTACGAACATAATCTGGGGACAGAGCGTAGATGCTTGCTACATGTTCGAGAACGGTTGGGGCATCTTGCCTTCGAACGACGGGACCCGGTAAGCTCTTGCAAATTTTAAGTGCCCCGACGGAATCAGTTTCAAGCATATTGAAATAGGGGTTTTTGCGGGCGGGACAGGTACTGAATACTCCCTCTACACCTCTTGGCTTGCTTCTTTTGAATTGTCCTATGCAAGCAGATATGTCAGCCACATCCCTTAGGGGATTCGTACAGTCCAGATCAACGTACAGATCAAAAGTTTCTCGATAGTGTTCTTCACAAGCATGGAGTGCATGTTGAAACACTTTCCATTTTCCAGCTTCGAAATTGGCGAGGTTCTTCGGTCGAAGAAAAGGAACTTCAGCTCCAGCATCTCGTGCAACATTGGCAATTTTCTCCGAATCGGTGGATACGACTACCCGATTAATTTCAGGAGTGCTCAATGCATGTTCAATAGACCAAGATATGAGCGGTTTTCCATGAAGAGAGCGTATGTTTTTGTTCGGAAGTCCGCGACTTCCTCCTCGGGCGGATATTACGCAAAGTGTGTTCATCGATACGGCTTATGTTTCAAAATGTGACAGTCGTTCTATGCTCATGGGCTTCTCGTGCATAAAGTGCAATTTTTAGCGCATCGGAACCGGATGCTAACGAGCACATCGGGGGGAGGGCAGGATTATCCAAGCGCGCTAGGAAATGCTTCATTTGGTTGACGAACAAAGTGTTTCTAGTAAAACTCATGGGTGGCGAAAGTATTAAGCTTTCTCCGCCTTCGTCATATCTTTTGAGCGAACCGCCGTTCCTTTCGGACCAACTATAAACGCATTCGGATGTAATGATTTCCGCTTCGCACCGGTGAACTGGACTGCACATGTCAAGCTGGATGTGACCAGTTAGACCACTTTCATGCTTCAGCAACAAATTCGCAACGTCATCAGCCTCTATCTCTAGGTCGCTAATGCTTGAAAGAACTGCTTGTACCGATTGAACCGGACCGAAGAACCAAAGAGCTAAATCAATTTGATGTATCAAGTCGAGCAGAGAGCCTCCACCTCTACTTGCTTGCGAACTGTAGCTTTGCTTGTAGTTTTGGTCTGGACGCCAGGCATCAAGTCTGTGCCCCATGGCAAAACGATAGGTTAAAGGTCGGTTGATATTGGATGATTTAAGGAGTTTCTCCAATTTGGTAAGGCAGGGATGACTGCGCATTTGGCAACCTACTTCCACCGTCATATTTTTTCCTAGCTCAAGAAGTTCATCTATACCTTCCCATTGGTGCGAGATTGGTTTCTCAAGGAATAGATGTCGCTTGGATTCAAGAGCTTGCCGAGCGATTGGAAGATGTTGATCAGTTGAAGTTGCCACTACCACTGCAGATGCTTCCTCAATGGCCTCGGAAAGTTCTTTAAAAAGACTAATTGACGGATATTTGTCGGCAATTTCATCGAGCAGTTTTGACTGATTTCTCCAAACGCAAAGATCAGCTCCCAAATCCAAGAGGTTTGAAATATGACGTTTCCCGATCGAACCAGCACCGCAAACGAGAATTCGCTTTCTGTTCATCAGCGAAACCATCCCTCTTTACATTCCCCATTGAGTAACATTCGTTTACGAAGAATGATTTTGGGATTGAGGTCAACAGAAGCTAAGTTCTCGGCAATTAGTTTTCCGGCAGAGCCACCTCCGTACGGATTTGGAGTCTTTTTGCAAAAGGCTCGGAACTCTTCGTGAAATAAGCAACGGTGCATAGCAGTGTAGATTGATTCGGAATCATGCTCTGCATCGATGACGTTATCTCCACGAAGACGACTTTGTTGGCGTGTGCCGATATTTACCGTCGGGCATCCAAAGGCAGGAGTTTCCTTTATGCCAGATGAGGAGTTGCCCACGCATGCGAC
>Ga0055584_100003352_pt1 | contig 15791 bp, 15 predicted proteins | sample OSDHelmetaG_FD_58716 | JGI IMG/M metagenome (GOLD analysis project Ga0055584, IMG submission 58716) | Pelagic marine sediment microbial communities from the LTER site Helgoland, North Sea, for post-phytoplankton bloom and carbon turnover... | ecosystem: Environmental > Aquatic > Marine >... | reverse complement strand
ATGGTTTTTTAATTGTCGGTAGCATATTCCTGATAAAATGAGGGATTGCTCTACTACAAATATATATAGAAGGGTTTTTAATATTTGTAATATAGTTAGGTTCTAAATATTTATGCAATACTCTGATACTAGATTGTGGATTTTGAGAATGATAGTCGCAAGACTTTAGAATACCTCTACTGGAAACATAATTGTTATTATTTTCTTGCATTATATATATATATATATATACATATGCTATATTTTTATACATTTTGTGTAGATATTGGGAGACATAGTAAAGTAGACTTATTAAATGTTTTAAATATTTTGATTCATTCATTAGATAAAACGAATAGTTATAAGCTACATATTTTTACAAACTTTCAAATAAACATTAATAAAAAAAATATTACAATACATAAATATATTGATAATAGTGTTAATATTTATAATGATAATTGGTTAAATTTATCATTTAACAAAATAAATATATATAAATATTTATATGATAATTATAATATAGATTTTATATGGATTGATTTAGATACGATTGTCACGTATGATTTAAGTTATCTGAATAATTTATCTAATTTTTTTATAGATTGTGCTGGTGTTAATAAAGATCCGCATTTACTAATAGATAATAAATTTATTCCAAGAAATAAATGGATTCAAGGAAACATTTGGAAATTAAATATTGAATTATATAATGTATTAATGAATGTTTATATCAAGTTTAAAAATAAAAATATGAAGTTTGAGTATGATTTACAAAGTTTATTTACCTATTATTTTTATTTTATTTTAGATGGTAGTGAAAAAACATTGTTAGACAATAATATTTATATAATTGGAAGAAATATAAAAAAGAATATATTAAATGGATTATCTGTATGGGATCCTATTGGTAATACTCACGCAAATATTAATGGATTAAATAATTTATATTATGAAAATCAAATTTTAAAATCAAAATTTTATCCAAATAAAGAAATTCATATTGTTTCATTTACATTTTACACATTAAAGCACCTATATAATACTAATAAATTTAAAGAGTTATTTATTTTGTAATATATTATATAAATATGATATTGAATTTAAAAGAACTAAAATATTATTATTTAACCATTCCACAAAATAAAAATAGAATTAAAAATGTTGAGGAAAACTTTAAAAATATAAATTTAACAAAAGTGCATTCGGTAATAGATAACAAAATAAGTAAATTTCAGTCAGGAGCATTAGGCTTCTTAAAAATGATGGATATGGCTTTAAAGGAACAAAATAATAATAATTTTGTTCCTTTTGGATTATTAGAGGATGATGTAAATAAATACAGAGAATTTCCAAATACAATCGATATACCAGATAATACAGATATTTTATATATTGGAACAAGTATTTATGGTTATAATCATAGTATAAAATGGGCTAATTTAAATGTTTTTACCGAAAGTATAAATAATAGAACAGATATTTATAAAATAAATAATATGTTGTCAACGCACGGTTTTATTATTGTTAGTAATAAAGGATTAGAATATTGTAAAAAAACCATGAATATTGCCATAGAGAAAAATATACATTATGATATGTATTTTGCAGGGCTTCAAAGCCAATATAATGTTTATTGTTTAAAAACTCCATTAGTTTATCAAGATGGAAAAGTAGGTGGATGTGAAGATGCTACAAAAAGAGAATTAAATTTAACACTTTTAGATAGGAAAATACCTAATAATTATATTATTAATATTTAGAAAGAATAGCAATTTTATACCCTTGAAACTTTAAAATGGTATAAAATACTACTCTATTAAATAATAATTCGCTTCACTAATTTTATAATCTTCAATTTATATAAATAATATGAGGGAACATAATGGATGCCTTCCTCTGACGGTCACTTGTATAATGCAAGGTGGATTAGGGAATCAGTTGTTTCAAATTTTTGCAACCGCTGCATATTCTTTAAAATATAACAGAATATTTGTGTTACCAAACTATCAAGGTATGATGGGAATAGATGGAACATCTAAAAGACCATCATATTGGAATACACTATTTTCAAAATTAAATTCTTATATTAAACCCTCATCAGCTACAGTATCTTTAAAAGAACCCGATAGTCATACCTATTCAAACCTTCCTGCATCTAATAATAATATTTGTTTAGACGGTTATTTTCAACATTTGAAATATTTTAATACTTATTCTGATAGAATAATACATTTAATTGGGATCAGAGATTTTCAAAAAGAAATTAGAGAAAAACATATCATAAAAGATTCTATATCACTACATTTCAGAATTGGTGATTATACAGCATCAAGCGGATATCACAATATTCTCTCTATACATCATTATATAAAAGGGTTAGATACTATCATAACCAAAACAAATAAAAATAATTGGAGAGTGGTATATTGTTGCGAAGACCAAGATTTAGCGAAGGTAAATGAAATGGTGAGAGATCTGCAATTAAAGTTCCCAAACTTAAAATTTGAGAGGATCAATAATAATTTAGCCGACTGGCAACAGATGCTTTATATGTCTTGTTGCCAGCATAATGTTATAGCAAATAGTACATTTAGTTGGTGGTCTGCCTATTTTAATATGAACCCTAATAAAATTGTTTGTTATCCAAGCAGGTGGTTTGGCGATAATAGAGATGTTAGTGGTATATTTGATGGATTAGGATGGATTAAGGTATAATAATTAGTTATATTTACTTAAAGTTTTTTTTATAATAGTATATGGAATCGAATGTAGAATATAAAATAAATGAAAATATTACTCACGCGAAATATGAAAATTTATATTATATAAATAGAGAGTTCTGTTATTTAAAAGTTGATAAGAATGATAATTCAATGAAAAAAGAAAATAAAACAATTTTAAAAAAAACAAAAACATTAGGAGGACCTGAACATACGGGACAACAAGATCCAAATAACTTTAATATGATTCCAAAATCCATTTCTTTTGAAAATAAAGAAAAATTACAAGAATTTATTGATACTTTAAATATTAAAAACATAAAAGGAAATACACTACATTTTTCACATTACTATGAACATAATATTTCTCACAGTCTATATGATGCGTTATATCCAATTTATATGGCTTATCTTAATTTTTTTGATGGACAGGAAAACGCACCTGTAAATATGTTTTTAAATATATTAATTGACCAATCTTGGAGAGCTCCTAATAATTATAGAGCAACAAGACAATGGGTATTGGATGTTTTTAAAGATTTTTGTTATGGAGGACAATTCATTTTAAAAAAAACGGTTAATTATAATTTAAAATTTAATTGCTTAATTGTAGGTGCTGATAGAGCAGGAATATCTTCTACAAATAAATTAGGAATAATGCCCGGAAAGAATTTATATGCTCTTGAAAAACTAAGAAATCGTTTTTTTAAAATATATAAGATAATAAAACAAAAGAGGGATAAGTTAAGTATACTTTTTATTAATAGTACCAGATATAACCAACAAGAGAATATTATATTAAAACAATTAATGGATTATTATAAGAGTAAAAATTATTCTGTGAAATATTTAGATTGGAAGGATATAAATTCATTTAAAGATCAATTAATGATAATGAATGAAACAGATATTCAAATAAGCGCTGCTGGCAGTGCTATGTTAAATTTCCCTTTTTTAAATAACAATTCAATTAATATTAATTTAGGTTCAAAAGACTACGGGTCACATAATAAGCCAACATTATTAGAAATCAATATTTGTTTATTATCAAATAAAATATACACAGATTTTTATGATATTTACAAATATAGAGAGATAAAATATGAACCATTAAAAAATATGTTAGATGATAACATAAATAACATACTTCAAAACAAAATTTTAACCACAAAAATACCGTTTTATACACAAAAATGGAGAGAATTATGCGTTAAAGAAAATATGGCCGATATTATAAACAAAATGAATATGGATGGAAGTGGTACACAGAAAGATATAGCTAGTAGATTTCCTGATATTTGGTTAGTTATTTAAAATATATTCCAGTTTTTATACTATATTCATAGATATAAATATCATAATAATTTCGTTAAAAATATATTAAAAATTAAAAACTATATATTATAATATGTCTATATTATTTAACTTGTCTTATGGAGAATTATTTGACAAATTAAGCATTTTAGAATTAAAGAATAAGTTTATAACTGATGAACAAAAATTAATAGAAATTAAAAAAGAATATAATATTTTATTAAAATCATTAAATATTAACATAACGGATAATTTTTATTATAAGATATTGAAACAAATAAATGAACAAATATGGTTAGACCAAAATAAGGTAAGAGAATTAATGACTAATAATAATTCTAAAGAAAAATTATTAGATTTATGTATTAAAATTATGACAGATTATAATGATAGGCGTTTCAGAGTGAAAAGTAAAATTAATAATTTATTTAATTCGGGTATAAAAGAACAAAAAGGTTATGATAAAAAAATAGCTTTTCATATTGGAGATATGGGTCTTGGAGATCATATACATCAAATTGGTGCTGTTCGATATTTAAGCACATTATATGATAAAGTTATTGTTTCTTGTAAAAAAAATAATGAAAAAAACATTAAAGATATATACAGTAACGATGATAATATTGTATTATATGTTATAGAATCGGAAAAAGACCTAGTTCCAAGATATGGGTGTGAATATAATAAGTTTAAGACTATTACTAATAATACAACAGTTTTTATGACGGGTTGTAATCTACCAAGTGGCGGAGGTGGTCCATATAATTATATAGCAGTTAAACCATATGAATATTTAAATTTAAATTTTTCTATTTTTTGGGAATACTTTAATATTTCAAATAAAACTGAATCTATTAATTTATTTGAAAATGTAAAACATTTAAAATATATATTTGTCCATGATATGGCCGCACACTGTGTTAATGGTATAGTTTTCACTTTAGAAAATGTAACAGATGAATTATTGATTAATCCTTGTCGGAATATGTACGATAAAAACCATAAATATTTCAATTTAGCAGAAAAATTTATAAATAAACCAATATTAGACTATGTAGATACTATAAAAAATGCCAATATGTTAATATTATCCGATAGTGCTTTCTTTGCATTAGCAATAAATTTGGAAATTAAAACAGACAAATGTTATTATACATCAAGATGGCATTATTATCATCATATATGGTCGGATAAATATATATATAATATCGAAAAAATTAATCGTAAAAAATTTACACTTTTACATAAACCACAATTAGAAAGTATACTTATAGATATTAAAAAGATATTATAATCATAGTATATTATATATTATGAATGTATTGTTTATTAATAATAAAAAGAAATCGTGTGGAGTATACCAATATGGATTAAGACTATTTAATATATTAAAAAAAAGTAAAAATATAGATTTTGATTATAATGAGATCGATAATTTTAATTCATATAATAATTTATTGAATGATAGTACAACATCAGCAATAATCTATAATTATCATCCAGGAACAATGAAATGGTTATGTGGAATTAATATTCAAAAAAATAAGGATTGTAAAAATATATGTATTTATCATGAATCTGTCGGTGATGAATTATATTTTTTCGATATTAAATTAAATATTAATCCATTATTCAGTAATAATAATCAAGATTTTGGTATTCCAAGACCTATTTTTGAAGATATAGATTATTTAGATAGTTATGTCCCATCGTGTAAAAGTATTACTGATTTTATTAATTATTCAGATAAAAAAATACCTATTTTTGGCTCATTTGGGTTCGGCTTTGATACAAAAGGATTTCATAAATTAATTAATTTAATTAATAATAATTTACAACAAGCAATAATTAAGATTGTTATACCTATGGAAAATAATAGCCCATATCATCTTGAGTATATACAATATTGTAAAAATATTAAAGTTAACCCCGAAATTAAGATACTATTTTCTCATAAATTTTTTACAAATGATGATATATTAAAATTTTTACATACAAATGACATGAACATTTTTTTATATGATTACAATAAAATTAAACATATATCAAATGATAAGATAGGTATTTCAAGTGTAATTGATTATGCAATTTCTGTTAAAAAACCACTAGGTATTAGTAATTCATTAATGTTCAATCACATATATGATGATAAAATATGTCTATATAAAACATCTATAAATGATTGTATGCGCAATTCAGTAAATTATTGTAGTAAATTTTTGAATGATTATAATCATTGTAATTTGATTAAAACTTTCGAAAACATCATACTTTAACATAAAACTCATTATAATGGTATTTTTTGTCCAATTTGTAATTAAATTTATTTAAATATTTTATAATGTCGTGATTATTATCCATATTTTCTAATAATATTACCTTTGGTGTATATTTATTTAAATCAATTCCTTTTAAACAATTAAATTCCCCACCTTCAATATCAATTTCTAATACATCAATATTATCTATTGATTTTAATTCATTTTCTAAAAAGGAATTTAAAGTACGCTGTTCAACCTTAATTTTTTCAACACGATATTGTTTCTTATTTAAAAAATCTTGATAACATGGCATTGTAAAATAAGTTAAATTTAATGATGAAAAGCTTGCAACTTTATTCCATTCTGTATTATGTTCATTTTGGTAAACTATATTAAATTCACTAGTTTCTTTATTAGTATCTGATATGGCACAATGGAATACATTTTTTCTTACTTTTTTTAAATTATGAATTAAGTTTGGATTTGCTTCAAAACAATAAGTATCCCATCCATTTAATTCAAAATGATAACTATTAGATATTTTAATTGGGTCATATGCTCCAATATCAAAAAAAATACCAGTATAATTTTTAGGAAAATAGTCTTTTATGATTTCGTCTAAATATTTTCCTACGGGTGTCAAATAGTATGAATAAATATTTAGATTTTAACCGCATTTATCATACAACAACCATTTGGACATTTATAGTCAAATATTTTTTTAAATTTATCAGTATCTACTAAATCAGGATGAACCCACCAATCTTCAAAAGGCCCTAATAATTTTCCTTGATAAGCAATATTTACATCAGGATATACTAATTTATAACCATGTTTTTCAAATATGGCCCTCGATGATTTTCTTGTATCATAAAAATTTCCTCTATAAATATCTGTTTCAAAAGTAATAGCTGCAAATTTATATTTATCAAATATTTCTTTATCAAATATTTCTAATGTTGTTAATGTGGATCTATTATCAACATCTAAATCTATCTGTAGATAATCTATATCTTTGGGAAATTTATTATCAATAAGTAATTTTAAATAATTAACTTTTGTAGCATCTTGAATAATATGTATGCTATTTGAACGATAATTTTTGTAGCCATTTAAAAAATTACTATCGTATTCGACCATAATCCCTTTCCAACTCAAATTTTTTTCAAAGAAATAAGTATTATTATGCATTTTATAATCATTTGACCCTATTTCTAAAAAATATCCATTTTTTTTAGAATTTAAAGTTTCATTTACAAACATATCTTGTCCAGCTTGAGAATAATACATTTACATAATAAATATATTATTCTTTAATTCTTTTAAAATTCATTCAATATATCATCAATTGAAACTTTTATTTTCCACTCTCTATCTCTTAATTTACAAGGATATCCTCTAATATTTATTTGCTTGGTATCAAGTCCAGTATTATTATTTGTTTCAATAATCATTATAGGTTTGTTTGTACTTTTATCATAATATGTGTTAGCTTCTACGCCCCTTATAATTTGAATATTCGCTTTATTAAATAATTTCTCTACTAATGAAAAAATATTATAACTATTATACGAACAAATTGAGTAGTCATCTCCTTTATTATAATCTAATATACATCTTATAGCACTAACAACATCTTTTGGATGAATTATATTTCTATATGAATTAAGATCACCGACAACAAGAGGCTCTATACTTGTATCCTTTTTCCATTTTTTTATGTAAGTTGATATTTTATTTAATAAAAATTTATCCGATTTTCTTTCCGATTGCGTGGTAAATATAATACCATTCGATAAATGTAAATTATAGTTTTTTCTATAAAATTGGACCATATTTTGTCCCATTATTTTGGCAATAGAATAGGGATGGTTGTGAAAGGTATTATTTATACTATTACTGATATCATCACTAACGTGGTAATCTACGTGGCCTTTATATATTTCACTACTAGATGCATTAAATAATCTTATTTTTTTATTATTTCTATAAATAATATCACATAATTTTGCTATTAACATTCCATTATTCTGTAATGTTTTGAAAGGATGTACAAAGGCTTCTATAGAAGATGATATACTAGCCAAATGAATAATATTTTCTGGATTTACCAATCTTATTAAATCTTCTAATTTATCATAATCATTCATATCAAATAAACATTTGACTATCTCTTTTTCACTTTTCTTCTCAGTTCTTGTAATTCCATATAAATTATGATCGTGAAAGCTTTGTTTAATATAACTGGCTATGAAACCATCACAACCTGTTACTAATGTTTTAGGTTTATTACTAATTATTTCAAATGTAGGAAAATAAAAAATTAATTGACCACCATTATCTAAATAGTCTTTCTCCCTCTCAATAATTTCTTTTTTAAAATGCCAAGGTAAAACTAATAAATAATCGGGTGGATTTTTTCTCATATCTTCTTCTATTATAATCTCAATTCCTGTATTTGTACATAATCCTACTTTTTTTGGATTTCTTTCAACTGCATATTTTATTTGTTTAGGTCCAATATTGCAATATTGTAATATACAATTTCCCTTCGTAGAAGCTCCATAAATCTGAATTGTTTTCTTATTTAAATTAATAATATCAATAAAATCAGTTAATTTTTTTAATTCAACATCACATCTATCAACAAAATCTTTATATGTATCGGAGTTTTTGATATCATACTCATCTTCTTCTTTTATAATTTTTTCTATTAATTCTTTGCATTCCATATGCATTTTTGAAGATTTTTTGGCAAAATACACACGAAAACTTCCACCGTTAGATGAATTAAATTTAACATCAATAATTTTTAAATTTGCTCTATCTGCAATATTTTTAACTTGCGTTAAGGCATAATACTCTAGGTGTTCGTGACAGATAGTATCTATACTATTTGTCTTTAACATTGTTAATAGATAACTCTGTTCACAAGACCAGATTCCTTCTTCATCTAATATATCATATATATCCTTTGCGAATTTAACAGGTTCTGGTAAATCATAAAAACAACAAATGCTGGTAATTATTTTACACTTAATATTACCAAACTCTCTAATAAAAATTTCTTTTGTAAAATAATCAGCCAACAAATTTATATTAGAATATTGTTCACTAAATTGTTCGCCGGTAGGATCAATACCTATTTTATTTATATCGTTATTATTATTATTATTATAATACTTCAGAAAAGTAGCATCATTGCTACCAATATCAAGTACTGTGTCTCCCGCTTTTAAATTTGCCTTAAATGATATTTCTTCATTATATTGTTTAAGATGTTTTCTCATTGTATTACTAATTCCTGAGTTATAACCGTAGTTACCATTTTTATACATACTATCCGCATCTACTGTTTCTTCTAATTGAATTAATCCACATTGAACACACATACATAAATTTATGGGGGACGTTGGAATTCTATCATGTTCTCTAAATGGCGGAAATATTGAAGTTATTTTTTGGTCTCCTAGTACAATAACTACCTCTAAATCTTTGCTACCGCATAATCTACAGAATTCCATTATATATTAGGAAAGACTAATATTTATAGTCATAAACGCGAAATTTTATTTTAGTGCCGATTTACAATGGAGAAAAATCCTTAATTAACTGAGAACCAGTTAATTGTTTATTATCTATTTTTGGATATTTTATCATACAATTCTTGCCAAAACGATATTCACAATATTTTGGGCTAGTAGTATATATTTTTGGAATACGAATATGTTTATTGTAAAATGGCACGTATATGTATTCTTCCATATATGATTTTGGGTAATTAAACATACCATCATTTTCACTTTCCCAGGATTTTATTAAATAACAATAAATTCCTTTATTAAATTCTAATTTTGTTAATTTATCAGCCCAATATTTATATATATTTTTGCTGCAAAATTTTAGTATTTCTAATTCACAACACGTATTATTTTTCCCGTACGGTTTATTATCAATATTCTTTGATGAAATAATATACGTGTTTCTTCCTAAAAACTTTTTTAACTCTTCAACTGATTTTATCCTATTTTCAAAATCAGCTCTGTATTTTGGGTGACTATAAAAATCATTATAATTTTTGGATACATTATTTGTAAAGAATGTATAATCAGGAATTCCCCAAATAAAAAATGACGTACCTTCTAGGCAATCAAATAGTTGTTGTAAATCTTGATAAAAAATACCGATATCTATATCTGTATCCCAAGGTATTATTCCTTGATGTCTTATAGCACCTAATAATGTACCAGATGAACCAAAATATTTGATATTATTTTTATTTAGAATGTCTAACAAGCAAAGAAAGAGTGGTTTATTTATATTTTTTAAAATATTTATCATTATAAATTTATTATAGTAAATATTTTTAAATAACTAATTTAAGTTTATTTTGGGTTTAAAAAATAATATTACCTATATAAATGGAAAATTTAATATTATATAATACACCTTTTTCAAAACAAAGAATAGGTAAACACAATGATGGGGGATATGTAATAATTAATTTACCAGGAGAATATGATTTATTTATATCTGGTGGTATAGCAAATGATATAAGTTTTGAGAAAGCTTTATTAAGTTCATAACCAAATCTACATTGTTATGCCTTTGATGGTACTGTAAATTCTTTACCTCCAAATAATATTCCTAATCTAAAATTTGTAAGAAAAAATTTAGGAAACGGTATTGATGAACGAACTACTAATTTATCGGAATACATGAATAATTTTAATAATATATTTATGAAAATAGATATTGAGGGTCATGAATTTAGATTAATGCCGTCTATAATAGAAAATAATCTTATAAATAAAATAAAGCAATTAGTAATTGAAATTCATAGTCCAGCAGATATAGAATTATATCCTGAATATTTTAAAGGTTTATCAGACATTAAAAACGAACAAATGTTTAATTTATTAAAGAAAATAAATGAAACTCATACATTAGTTCATTTACACGCTAATAATGGTTGTAAAATGAATACTATAGACGGAATAAATATACCACACGTCTTTGAATTAACTTATATACGAAATGAATTTATTACTAAAAAAATAAGAAATGAAAATCAGTTACCTACACCTTTAGATATGCCTAATATACCAAGTAAAATAGACTATACATTAAAGGGGTTTCCATATTCAACTAATTAATATAACAAAGGTATTATTGTGCCCATCCTCCCGATAAGGATATCTGAAACACCTTTTTAGAAATATTAGTTTCAATTCTAAATAATTTAGTTGTTAAAAACATTGTAAACAAAGAGTAATGCTTAAAATAGAGGTTTTAAATATCTGCGGATATATAATTATATTTAAATATTAAATATAATTATATGATAAAGACCGTATCAGAATCCTATAAACAGGATAAAGTAAGTGTAATAATACCTACGTATAATAGGTTTCAATATTTATTAAATACAATTAAATCTGTAAAAGGACAAACCTATTCAAACATTGAAATTATTGTGGTAAATGATAGGTCAACCCAAAATGAATATTACGATTATGATTGGGAAAAAAATAATATAACAATAATGCATTTAGAAAAAAATAGTAAAGATATTTTTGGGTATGCTTGTGCTGGTGGATATCAAAGAAATTTTGGTATTAAAATATCAACTGGTAAATATATCGCTTTTTGCGATGATGATGATATATGGTTTCCAAACAAAATAGAACTTCAAATTAAAGCTATGAAAAAAACGGGTTGTAAAATGTCTTCTACCGATGGTTTCGTAGGTAATGGTGTATATGATAAGACAAAATTTTATAAAAAATATAATGCAGAATTTGCTTATAATTACATTAAAAGTGTATATAAATCTAAAAAAAGTAATTTATTTGATAATGGATTTCCAATAATATGGAATTTAGAATTTCTAAAAATAAATAATTGTATGATTTGCTGTAGTGTAATAATTGAAAAGGAAATAATTGATAAAGTAGGTAATTTTGATACAAGAAGTATTGAGTATGTCCATCCTGACTATGATTACTGGTTAAGAGCTTTAAAATATACCGATAGTGTTTATGTTAAGGATTGCTGTGTTTATTATGATATGGGGCATGGGGATGGAAGGAATTATTAAAACTGCGCCCGTGTTTTTTTAAGTATTTATACTTTGTTAAATAATTATTATTTAAACAAAGTATGGAAAAATCAAAATTAGAAATATCTCCAAAGGAAATATTTGGGATGGCCGTTAAATCACCGAAATACTTCCCGGGTCATTGTATACATATATATACATTTCCATATTCAACTAATTAATATAATAAAGGTATTATTGTGCCCCATCCTTCTGATAACTTATAAAATAAGTGTTTGTGGTCTCTATAAATATGGGTTAATATTACTTGATCCGTCCATACAATGCTTTTATTTACTAATGTATCTAAACAGTGTTTATAAATTCCTACAAATTTATCAATTATACTATGATGTAAAATAAAGGTTCCTGTGATATAAGACATTTTAAAATAATATCTATTATCACTTGGATTATAATCTGGACAACTTGTAAAAATAAATTTGTCTTTTGGTAACCTATTTAATTTATTTAAATTAGGAAATGGCGTTTTCGGTGGAGGATTATCTCGATAAGTACATATACCAGCATCAACCCACATAAAATGGGTGGTACTAAAGGGGTTAAGTTTTGCGGCTTTTTGTATAAAAAAGAGTTTTTCATTCCAAATTAAATTAAGTTCAATACTAGGACAGTGAATTGGATGTGTAATCATTTTATCACGATGTTGATAAGTATAAAAGTCCTCAATCTTACATTCTATGTAATGTGTCGGTAAAGCTCCTCTGTATTTTTTAATCATTTCAATAGTTTCTTTATCAGCGAAAAACACATAAGGACAATTGATTTGCAGGGTGTTATGGAACCAATTATTAAAGTTGTCTCCATGTTTATTTTTTATTTTCCAGTATCCAGATACACAAGTTAATGCCATATAATTATTTAAGATTTATATATTTATATATTAAATAATTATATGTTTTATGTTATTTAAAATTCGTAATATCTAAAAATAAGTTCTATATACAAGTAATAAATGTAATATTCATATATAAGTATACTATTTTATATGTGTAGTTTGATATTTCCATGCATCTCTACACATATTTTCAATAGTATAACCCGCTTTCCACCGTAGAGCCGAATGCGTACGTCCAGGATTACAAAAGCATATAGCTATATCCCCTACTCGTCTTGGTTGAAATTTATATGGTATATTCACTTTATTTACTTTTTCAAATGTGTGTACTAATTCTAATACGCTTGTAGATTCTCCCGTTCCCACGTTAAAAACTTGATAATGTTTAAGATTTGTAAGAGATTTTAATGCACTAACGTGTGCTTTTGCAAGATCAACAACATGTATAAAATCTCGTTCACACGTTCCATCGTTTGTCTCATAGTCATTCCCAAAAATATTCAATATATCAAATTTTTCACCAAACGATTTTTGTTTATTATTCGTGGAAGCAACCTTCAATAAATATGGCATCAGATTATTTGGTGTGTCATTTGGATTTTCGCCAATCAACCCAGAACTATGCGCCCCAATAGGATTAAAATAGCGAAGGGCTATCACATTTAATTTTTCATTGGCCACACAATAATCCTGTAAAATACATTCCAACATATATTTTGTTCTTCCATACGGATTTGTAATACCAATTCCTATAGGACTATCTTCCGAAAGAGGAGACTTACCACTACCATAAACAGTCGCTGATGATGAAAATATAAGATTATTGCACTGATATTTTTTCATTATTTCAAGAAGAGTAAATGTTGAGACGATATTGTTTTTATAATAAAGTTCCGGATTGGATATAGATTCAGAAACTGATTTTAAACCGGCAAAATGAATTACTGCATATGGTTGATATAATTTAAAAATGTTATCCAAAGCATCTTTGTCTAATAGGTCAACATTATGAAAAGAGATATCGTTTTTTTTAGTTATATTTTTAATAGCATCAATCACATCTATTTTAGAATTACTTAAATTATCAACAATAACAATGTTATTATTTGGATAATGTTTTAAAAGTTCTACATATGTATGTGAACCGATGTAACCTGTCCCTCCGGTAATTAAGATAGTATTATTTTGCATATATACTTGAATAAACAGTAAAATAATACCTAATATAACGTTATTAATTATTATTAATTATTATTAATTATTATTAATTATTATTATTAATTATTATTAATTATTATTAATTATTATTAATTATCTCTCCTCTTCTTGAAACATATCGTCAATTAATTTATCCAATGTATCATATTCCATCGCCCATCCTAGTGTGGTTTTTGCTTTCGTTGCATCACCCAATAACAAATCCACTTCACACGGCCTATAATATTTTGGATTGACTTTTACTCTGGTTACATTATTTTCATCAATACCTACTTCTTCTATACCTTCGCCTTCCCAGCGGATCGTTATATTTTTATGGGAAAATGCCTTTTCTATAAATTCTCGCACAGAATACATTTTTTCAGTTGCCAGAACATATTCATCCGATTTTTCTTGTTGCAACATCAACCACATCCCTCTCACATAATCCTTTGCATGTCCCCAATCACGCTTACTATCTAAATTACCGATCTCAATACATTTACGCTTATCGGCCATGATATCTTTTACGCCATTCACGACTTTCATAGTTAAAAAGTTTGCTCCACGCCTATATGATTCATGATTAAACAATATGCCGTTTGTTGCGTGTAACCCATAACCATCACGATAACATTTCACCATATAGTATGCGTATAGCTTGGCCGCGGCGTAAGGTGAAATAGGATTAAATGGAGTTTCTTCATTTTGCGGTGTTTCCAATACTTTTCCATACATTTCACTAGTTCCTGCTTGGTAAAAACGAATCTTTTCTCTTAAAGAAGGCGACAATGTTCTTATAATTTCCAGTAACCTCATTGTACCCATTCCATCAATATCGGCAGTATATTCGGGTATTTCAAAAGATATCTTTACATGACTTTGCGCGGCTAAATTATAAATCTCAAATACCGAGAAGTTTTCATTTGTAGATAGTATTTCATGAATATAATTAGATAATCCAGCTCCGTCACTTAGATCACCATATCTCAATTGTATTCTATCTCGGATATCGTCAATTCTTGTAGAGGAATACAATAATGAGGTTCTTCTGACAATGCCATATACTTTGTAATTCTTTTCTAATAAAAGTTCGGCTAAATATGAACCATCCTGTCCAGTAATTCCAGTTATAAACGCTAACTTAGACATTATTATAAATAATACTAATATTAATAATATCTTAATTTAACGATTTTAAATTAGCATATCTATCCTCTCCAAAAAACTATCCGACGATGATAAACTATTTAACTACCAGTAGCACGCACCTTCTACCTTCCCACAATTTTTAGGTTTTTCGGTAGATTTTGGACGTGTCCAGTATTTATTATGATACAATTTAATAATATCAGGGC
>Ga0055584_100003350_pt1 | contig 15793 bp, 13 predicted proteins | sample OSDHelmetaG_FD_58716 | JGI IMG/M metagenome (GOLD analysis project Ga0055584, IMG submission 58716) | Pelagic marine sediment microbial communities from the LTER site Helgoland, North Sea, for post-phytoplankton bloom and carbon turnover... | ecosystem: Environmental > Aquatic > Marine >... | reverse complement strand
GAAAAGCCAATTTCCCGTGTCTGGGGTGCATGGTACGCATGGCTTGGGCCTGCTACATCTTTCAGGAAGCATCATGAAAGGAATTCCAATGGTCGAAGGACCCTTGAGCGGGATCACCGTGGTTGATCTCAGCCGCATTCTGGCCGGTCCCTACTGCACCATGGTGCTTTCGGATCTGGGAGCACGGGTGATCAAGGTCGAACGGCCGGGAACGGGCGATGACGCGCGTGAGACCGGCCCCTTTCTCAATGGTGTTTCGGGCTACTTCGCCTCGATCAACAGGGCCAAGGAGAGCATTGCTCTGGACCTGAAGGACGAGAGTGACCGCGAGGTATTCCGCGCACTTCTGGGCACGGCCGATGTCCTGGTGGAGAATTACCGCCCCGGTGTCATGGAGAAACTCGGTTTCGGCTGGGAAGATCTGAAGGATACCTATCCCACCCTGATCTATGCCGCCGTATCGGGGTTTGGCCATAGCGGGCCCTATAAGGATCGTCCGGCCTACGACATGGTCGTTCAGGCCATGGGCGGGGTGATGAGTCTGACCGGGCATCCGGGCGGTGAGCCAACGCGTGTGGGCACTTCCGTAGGTGACATCACAGCGGGGTTGTTCACCACCATTGGCATCTGTTCGGCACTCTATCACCGTCAGAACTCCGGCAAGGGCCAGAAAATTGACGTCGGCATGCTCGACAGTCAGGTCGCCATTCTGGAGAACGCCATCGCAAGGTACTCCGCGACCGGTGAAATCCCCGGGCCGCTTGGTGCACGCCATCCCTCCATCGTGCCGTTTGCGGCGTTTCACACGTCGAATGGCCACATCATCATCGCTGCGGGCAACGATTCCCTGTTCCATCGCCTCAGTGAAGCCTTGAATTGCCCCGAGATGGCCAAAGACGAACGGTATCTCTCCAACGCGCTGCGCGCAGACCATGTCGATGCACTGAAAGACGAGCTGGAAGCCGTGCTGACCAGCAACACAACCGAACATTGGCTGGAAGTCATCCAGAACGCCGGTGTTCCCTGTGGCGCGATCAACAATGTTGCCCAGGTCATGGCAGATCCCCAGGTTCTGGCGCGCAACATGGTCGTCACGACCGAGGACCCCGACGCTGGAACGATCCGGTTTTCAGGCAACCCCATCAAGATGTCGAGCTTTGCTGATCCCGATACACGCGGGCCTGTACCCAGACTTGACGAGCATCGAGAGGCCATCTTATCTGACTTGAAGAAAACAACGTAAATTGCTGTTAAAGCGAAAGAAACGACGGCCACTACTCAGGAGGTTTTTTCAGCTTTTCCTGACTCTCGTCACTCTGATCGTGCTTGGCCTTGCGGGGCTGACAACTTGGCTTTGGCAATCCTTGCCGCAAATTGAGGGCAGCATTTCTGTTCTTGGGCCAACCGCACCTGTCGAAATCCTGCGGGATGATTTTGGCATTCCCCACATCTATGCAAGCTCACCCAACGATGCCTATTTCGGCCTTGGATATGCACATGCCCAGGACCGGATGTTCCAGATGGAGCAGCAGCGGCGCCTGAGTCAGGGGCGTCTTTCAGAAGTTCTGGGCTCATCAACGTTGGCGAATGACCGCTTTCTGCGTCTTCTTGATCTCCATCGTGCGGCCCAGGCAAGTGTGGCTGCGCTAGACCCGGCGAACCGAGAGACGCTCAATGCCTATGCTGCGGGCGTCAATGCGTTCATCGAGGCACATGAGGGCACCCTCTCCCCGGAGTTTGTTCTGTTGTTGGCTGCCGACCCGGCCCCATGGTCGGCAGCTGATTCCATTGCCTGGCTCAAGGTCATGGCATTGCACCTATCCGGAAACTGGCGCGAGGAGGCCTTGCGCGCGGCCATGATCAACGAGATTGGTGCCGAAAAGACCGCCAGTTTCTTCCCCGATGTTCCAGCAGCAACGCCCAGCATCCTTGATGCTGCGGAGGGCCGGAGTCTCGGCGAGCTCTCCAGTCTGCTCAACGAACTCCTGCCACCAGCAGGCAATGGCTCCAACAATTGGGTTGTCGATGGTGATCACACCAGCTCGGGCATGCCCCTGCTCGCCAACGATCCTCATCTGGGCTTTTCGATCCCGGCGGTCTGGTATCTGGCACACCTGGAAGCACCGGGACTTTCTGTTGCCGGGGCAACGCTGCCGGGCATCCCGCTGGTGATCGTGGGCACCAACGGAGAAATCGCCTGGGGCGTCACCAACACCGGGCCTGATACGCAGGATCTCTTCATCGAGCGCCTCGACCCTGAGGACAACAGCCGTTACCTGACGCCAGAAGGCTCGGAATCCTTTGCCGGACGCGAAGAGGTGATCGAGGTGCGGTTTGGCGAAGATGTCACGGTGTCGATGCTTGAGACGCGACACGGCCCAATTCTCACAGGAATCAGGGATCAGATAGACGGCCTTACACGAGACGATGAAGCGATTGCCTTGTCCTGGACCATGCTTCAGGACGACGATCGATCAATCGAAGCAGGCCTGGCCCTGCACACCGCGTCGAACTGGCCTGAGTTCGTGGCTTCAGCCCGCCGATATGCCGGGCCACAACAAAACATCGTTTATGCAGACCGGCGCGGCAATATTGGTTTGCTCGCCCCGGCCACCATCCCCATCCGCAGCTCCGGCGAAGGGCTGGTTCCCGTGCCCGGTTGGACGGGTGAAGGTGACTGGATCGGTGTCATTCCGTTTCATGACCTGCCTGGTACCCTAAATCCTGAAACAGGCATGATCGCGACGGCGAACGACAAACTGGTTACTGAGGACTATCCCTATCTCCTGGGTCATCAATGGCAACCAGGCTATCGCGGCCAGCGAATCAGAGACCTTCTGGCCGAGCATAACGATCATGATCTGGCCAGCTTCAGCGCCATTCAGCTTGATGAGGTCTCTCTGTTTGCAACGGTCATGCTGCCGTTTGCCCGTGAATCCGAACCTGAAACCGAAAATGGAAGAACACTGCGAGCCATGTTGGAGGCCTGGGACGGCGACATGGTGGCCAACAGTGCTGCACCAACGGTCTACCAGGCCTGGTATCGTGAACTGACACGCGCCATCTATGCCGACGATCTGGGTGAGATGTTTCACGATGCCTGGTGGTTCAAGCCGGTTTTTGTCCTGAATGTGATGCGCGATGACCCACAGGGCTGGTGTCTCAATGCCGAGACAGGTGAGGAAACGACCTGCAAGGACCTGGCCGGCATCGCCCTGGATCATGCAGCAGAGTTCCTCATCGAGCGCTTTGGCGCTGACCCTGCAGAATGGCAGTGGGGCGATGTTCATGCCCTGAAGCTGCGCCATCGCCTCTACGGTATGATTCCGGGGATTGAAGCCATGACGGGCGTTGACCTCCCGATGGGTGGGGATCGCTTCACGGTCTCGACATCAGGATTCGTATTCAACTCCGACAACAGGGCCTTTGCCACCGTCCATGGTCCCGTGTTGCGTGCGGTCGTTGATCTTTCAGAACCGGTTACCGGCTATTTTGTCATTCTGCCGGGACAATCGGGCAACCCCTTCTCACCGTACTATGACAATCTTGTCGATCGGTGGTACGCCAACGACCCGGTTCCAATTCCCATGGACCGTACCCATATCGAAGTCCGTCATCGTCTGGTGCTTGAGCCAGGCAATCCATGAAGACCCAGGCAAAGGAAGACAAAGCGTGGATGTAGTTCGTTTGCACCGTGGCGATGCGCCGTTGATCGTGAGCATGCCCCATGTCGGCACCGTGATCCCGGCTCCCATCGCCGATACCATGACGCCGATTGCCCGACATGTACCCGACACCGATTGGCACGTTGAGCGTCTCTATGACATGGCCCCGGACATGGGTGCCACGATGATTGAGGCCACGCATTCGCGTTATGTCATTGATCTCAACCGCGACCCCGACAACAAACCGCTGTATCCGGGCGCGGACAATACCGAACTGTGCCCTACCAGTACCTTTGACCTGGAGCCGATCTACCTGCCGGGCCAGGAACCTGATCAGGCTGAGATTTCCCGACGCATCGAGACCTATTGGCAGCCCTATCACCGCACCATTGCGGCCGAAATTTCGCGCCTGCGTGAGAAACACGAACAGGTCGTCCTTTGGGACGGCCATTCCATCCGTTCGGTGCTTCCAAGGTTCTTCGAGAATCAGCTCTCCGATATCAACCTGGGCACGGGCAATGGCACATCAGCCGATGCCGAGCTTGCAAGAAGAGTCGTGGAAACAGCAGAAGCCGCGAATGGTTACTCGACGGCATTCAACGGCCGCTTCAAGGGTGGTCACATCACCCGGACCTATGGTGCTCCAGATCAGGGCGTGCACACCATTCAGCTTGAGCTGTCACAGGTGACCTACATGGAAGAGGCTCTGCCCTTCCGGTATCTGCCTGAGAGAGCCGACGAGGCCAAAGTCGTTATCGGCCGGATGCTTGCATCCGTCACCGGTTGGCTCAACGAGGCCTGATCAGGACCATTCGGCGTCACTGACGTCGGGTGTCATCTGGCGGTAGCCGCCCTGGTAATAGAGCAGCGGTGCCGCAGGCTCTCCAACTTCCATGTTGAAGGCTTCACCAACAAAGATGACATGATCGCCGCCGTCGTAATGGAACCGCGTGTAACACTCGAAGGTCGACAGCGAATCAGGAAACAATGGGCACTGCGTCACGCCGGTATGGTGCTCGACGCCTTTCCACTTTTCAGGTGACGGGCGCGCGAACCGATCCGAGAGCGAACGCTGATTGTCGCTGAGGATGTTGACCGCGAAGAAATCGCAACTCTCGAACTTGTTGAGACTGTGAGCCTGCCGCGAGAGGCTGAAGAGAACCATGGGCGGGTCCAGGGACACGGAATTGAAGGAATTGCACGTGACACCCAACAGTTCCTGGTCGCGAGTGCACGATGTGATGATGGTAACGCCCGTGGCAAACATACCCAGGGCATCACGCAGCTCGCGTTTAGAGAAATTACGCTTACGGCTCATGTCAGTTCCATTGTCCCAGTCAGGTCGTATCCAGGCGGCAGTAAGATGATAGCGATCACAGAGCCCCCCGCCCAGAAAAGGATTGCACTTCTGCAATTGGGCAACGCGGCGTTCCATCCTGTAGAATGCGACCCATGATTGGTTCTTTCATGATTTCAAGGCGGGCGCAGTCGCTGTGACCGGTGTTGAGCAAAGCCTGATGATGTGGATCACGTTTGCGATCATTGTCGCTGTCGTGGTCTCCTATGCGTGGGAATACTACTCGCTGGAATTCACATCTCTCACGGCGATCACCGTTCTTCTGATTCTGTTCGAGTTCTTCCCGGTGAACGGGCCCGATGGCGCCAACAAGTTGGGCGCCGTTCGCCTGCTTGCTGGATTTGCCGACCCTGCCCTGATCACAGTCCTTTGCATGCTGGTCATAGGCCAAGGCCTCGTGCAGACCGGAGCATTGCAGAGAATTGCGCGCGATATCCTGTTGCTTGCGCGTGGGAGTGGGCCACTCGCTATCGGTTTTACGCTGTTACTTGCCCTGATCCTGAGCGCAATCAGCAACAACACACCCATTGTCGTGGTGTTTATTCCTGTTATCCAGGCGTTGGCTGAACAAGGCAGGCGCTCTTCCAGCAAGGTCATGATCCCGCTTTCCTATGCCGCCATTCTGGGCGGGATGGTGACCCTGATCGGCTCCAGTACAAACCTGCTGGTTTCAGGCAGCCTGCGTGACCTGGGCGAAACACCCTTCACGATGTTCTCCTTTGCCGTTCCGGGATTGGTTGTTGCCGGTGCAGGGCTGCTTTATGTCGTTTTTATCGCGCCACGCCTGCTTCCAGACCGCGCCACAATGGCTGGTGCTTTGGTTGGAAGCTCTGGTCGTCAGTATCTTGCTCAGGTTACGGTCGGCAACACATCAACTCTGGTGGGGCACGGAGCGACAGCAGGCATGTTTCCAGGATTGACGGACGTGACCGTACGCATGGTTCTGCGTGGCGAACATGCGGAGTTACCACCGTTTGACGACTTTGTGTTACGGCCTGGCGACACACTGGTCACCGCAAGCACGCGCAACGCATTGATGGAATCGCTGTCACGCGATCCCGGTCTGATCGGCGACCTTGATCGTGACGAACCTGAGGGTGAGACCCCGGTAACGCCGCGCCGGCCGGGCGAAGAACAGATGCTGGTCGAGGCCATGATTGCCCCGGCCAGTCGCATGGTCGGCCAGAACCTCGAGCAAATCGGCTTTCGGCGTCGGTTTGACTGCATCGTCCTGGGCTTGCAGCGACGTTCGCGTATGATTCAACAGCGGGTCACCGAGATACGCCTTGAGCCCGGAGATGTTTTGCTGGTCCGAGGCCGCCGCCGCGACGTCCGAAGATTGCGTACCAATCCCGACCTCCTGATCATGGAATGGTCGGCAGCCGATCTGCCCAATCTGCATTTGGCGCGCCGTGCCCTGATCATCACAGGCCTTACCGTTGGCGCGATCTCGTTCAACCTCATTCCTGTCGTGATTGCAGCCATGGCAGGTGCCAGTGCCATGTTGCTGTTCGGCTGCCTCAACATCCGCCAGGCCGGCCGCTCGGTCGAGAGCCGGGTTGTCATGCTGGTCGCGGCCGCACTCGCCATGGGCCATGCCATGCAGGCCACCGGGGGGGCAGAATTTCTCGCCAACCTTGCTGTGGCTACCGTGGGGGACGACAACCCCGCTGTTCTGCTGTCTGCGTTCTTCCTGGTTGTTGCGCTGATCACCAATGTCCTGAGCAACAATGCAGCAGCCGTTCTGTTCACGCCGATTGCCGTCAGCCTTGCCCACAGCATCGGCGTGGACCCTATGCCCTTCGCAGTGGCCGTGGTCATGGCAGCAAGCTGTTCCTTTGCCACCCCCATCGGCTACCAGACCAATCTGTTGGTCATGGCACCCGGACACTACAAATTCAGCGACTTTGTCCGTGCAGGCCTGCCGCTGGTGTTCATTGTCTGGCTTGCCTTTTCACTGTTTGCACCGTTCTACTATGGCCTCTGATTGACGAGATGCCATGACGCGTACCGATGACACCTCAGTTCCCCTGACAGACGCCAGTTCCGGTGCAAGTGCGCGCGCGCGCCCGTTGTCATTCTTCTTTGGCACCCGTGAACAGCCCTGCCCTTATCTTCCGGACCTTCGCGAAAGCAAGGTGGTGACGGACCTGACAGGACCCCATGCACAGGACCTGCATGATGAGTTGTCTCTGGCCGGATTTCGCCGGAGTCACAACCTTGTTTATCGGCCAGCCTGCAACGGCTGCCGGCTTTGTGTTCCCGTGCGGATTCCAGTTTCGCGTTTCCTGCCATCACGCACGCAGCGCAGAACATGGCGACAGAATTCCGACCTCATCGTCGATATCGTTCCCGCCGAAGCCACGCTGGAGCGCTATGCCTTGTTCGATCGCTACCAGCAGGTACGCCACCGTGGCGGTGGCATGTCGACCATGTCCTATGCCGATTTCAGGGCCATGGTCGAGGAAACGCCTGTCGATACCCGTCTGATCGAAGCGCGTGATGAAGATGGCAATCTGATCGCGGTATCCCTGACTGACTGGCTGCGGGATGGCCTTTCTGGCATCTACAAATTCTATGACCCTGACCAGAGCAACCGAAGCCTCGGGACCTTCATGATTCTCTGGCACGTGGCCCATGCCCGCGTGCAGAAGCTCGATAACGTCTATCTGGGCTATTGGATCGCTGATTGTGGCAAGATGGATTACAAGAAAAACTATCGACCGCTGGAGATCCTTGGAACGAATGGATGGCAGGATTTCGAGACCGGTCAACCAACCGAAAAACAGAACAATTCAGACACGATGGGAGAGCTGTCATGACGAAAAATGCGGAAAACAAGCCCCTTGGTCGCCGCGACCTGTTGAAGGGCGCGACGGTTGGTGGCGTTGCCGCGGCTGCTTCAACGGCCTTTCCTGCTCCAGCCATCAGTCAGGGAACGATGGAATGGCGCATGGTGACAACCTGGCCGAAGAACTTTCCAGGCCTTGGTACTGGCGCGGAACTGCTGGCAAAGATGATCGGCGAAATGTCAGACGGCCGGCTCAACATCACGGTTTATGGCGGCGGCGAAATCGTCCCGGCTTTTGAATCAATCGACGCCGTTGGCAGCGGGACTGTCGAGATGGGTCATGGTGCACCGTATTATTGGAAGGGCAAGGTTCCAGCGACGCAGTTTCTGGCGTCTATTCCCTTTGGTTTGACAGCGCAGGAACAGAACGCCTGGTTCCAGTTCGCCGGCGGGCAGGAGCTTGCCGATGAAGCCTACCAGGAGCTCAACTGCAAGTTCTTCCCATCGGGCAATACCGGCGTCCAGATGGGTGGCTGGTTCAACAAGGAAATCAACAGCCTTGAGGACTACAAAGGCCTGAAGATGCGCATCCCGGGTCTTGGCGGTGAAGTGGTTGCTGCGGCTGGCGCGACCGTGGTCAATCTTCCCGGCGGCGAGATTCCACCGGCCCTTGCACAGGGCACGCTCGATGCTACGGAATGGGTTGGCCCCTACAACGACCTCGCCTTTGGTCTCTATCAGAATGCTGAATACTACTATTATCCAGGTTGGCACGAGCCTGCGACGGTGCTCGATAACTTCATCAATCTGGACGCCTGGAACGACCTGACGCCGGACCTTCAGGCCATCATTGGGGCTGCTAACACTGCCGTGAATCAGCTGGTGTTGTCGGAGTTTACCGCGCGTAACAACGATTCACTTCAGGTGCTTCTCGACGATCATGGCGTCGATGTGCGTCCTTTCCCCGACGAAGTCCTCATCGGGTTGGGCGGCCTTGCCAAGACCGTGGTTGCCGAAATCGCTGCTCAGGACCCCATGTCAACCAAGGTCTATAACAGCATTCGCGCATTCCGCGGGAAGGCGTTGAACTGGATGACCTTCTCCGAACAGGCCTATTTGCGCGCCCGTGCGTTGGGCCCATCCTGGGGCTGACACGCAAACCAGCCTACAAGGGAGTGAGTTATCATGAACTTTCAAAATTTGGTCGGCAATGAAACCGCCACAGCTGCGATTACCAGCAAGGCACTCAAAGCTGAGTTAGCTGGCGAGTTGGGCGCCCTGGCGCCGGAACTGGATCTCTTTGATTCCAACGCAGCGCCTCAAGCTCATCTGGCAAGCGGCATGGCGCGTACCGCCTATGGCCTGGGCTGCTCGACCTTCGTTGGAAAAGGGTGCATTGCCGACGCGGATTAGGCAGGCGCACAAGACCTGATACCACACTGAAAGGCTGCGTAGTCTTCCAGTCCGGTTTCTGCAGCGATGAAGTCATTCCAGGCCTCATCAAACAACACCATGAGATCTTCGTTCAGCGGTTCCTTTCCGGACTGCCCGCTGGAAACCTTGTTTGACTCGCCTCCAAGCGGGAGGCCAGCTGCAACGTCCCGCTTGTCGCGCAGCAAATGATCATCGAAGTGGTGAGCGTGCTTCTTCATGAAGTCGAACTGCGCCTGTTCTGTAGCAATCGCGAGCGTTTCCTCACTGGGATCGAGCCCCATGAACGCAGCAACGCGTCGTACGACATTGGGTAGATCGTCGGCCATGTCCTCATAAATTAGGGGCATGACATCATCGCGCTCACGTACCTGCCACCAGGACAACATGTTGCGCCAGCAATTCTCACCCTCCCCGCGCTTGAGGAAGAATTCCTTGAGGTAGGTTTCCTGCGAAATCGCACCGGCCTCAAAGAACCAACCCTGCATGAACCGGAACAGCGATACGCCGATCGCCTTAGGATCGCGAAAGATGGCGATGTAGCGACCGCCCTTTGGCACATCATCCCAGCTCAAATGAGTCTTGAAGGCACGTGGATTGGCCGCCTGTTCGGCCTCGGGATCAATATCAAGCCCATGGGCAACCTCGATCCACGGGACAACTTCTGTAATCTCGCCGAAGTCCATGGAACCGTTGGTTCGAAGGCCATGAACGATCTGCTGCATCCAGGTCGTTCCGGCCTTGGCATAGGTAGCGACAAATATGTCGCTTGGGCGAGGTTTGAATGCGATCCCACGGCGGAAGGATTCTTCCGAAAAATAGGCCTTCGAAACGGCTCGATACTCATCGAGGGTCGGGGGTCTGTGCAACACGGTGTTCATCCGTGCTCCAGATAGGATTCCCAGAGGTCTACCGTCACGCTGTCGCCTTGTGTTCCAGCTTCGCCCCAGAGCTCTTCAGCCGCAAACATCACGGTATAGCAGTGCTCTGGGTTCTCGCCCTGCCATTCCGAATTGCTGTCGGGGAAAACAAACACACCATGGTCGGCAATGACCTCACCTAAGCGTCCGCGGCAATAGCGTGTGGCACGTGTGTGATGCCGGGGGTGATCGTTCTTCACGCGAACCTTATCACCGGACTTGAAGCCTGCAGCCACCACAACATCAGGGCGCTTGGTGGAGGCTCCGCCGGCAATGGCCTCGTCCATCTCATCGAGGGAGAGATCGCTTCCACCTTCGGCGCGCCCGCCCTCTGACAGGGTCGCAATCCGTGCCTCGATCTCCTGCTGTGTCAGGACACCCTTTTCGATGGCAATCGACTCAAGCGATTGCATCCAGAGCTCATAGTAGCTGGAGCGCAGATACTTCGCGGCGGGAATACGCTCAATGTTTGCGCGCAGGTGGTCGTCCACGAAGCCGATCCCGTCGGCTGCCTGCAGCGAAAGCCCAAAGGCCCTTGCCTCCCAATCAGCATGGAAAAGCGGCTCGTTCTCTTCACGCTCGATTTTGCCGAAACCGTGCATGCCGCCCATGTCGTGAATGCCGTCCATGATACCTTCCCCTAGACCGTTGCCACGCCGATCATGCCGTCGCGCGTGACCATTTCTGCAAGCTCTTCCTCAGATTTACCCTTGCTGCCTTCGGGCTGACTGGGAAGTACCATGTAGCGGATCTCGGCGCTGGAATCCCAGACACGCACCTCGACATCAGAGGGAACCTCTACGCCGAACTCTTCAAGAACGGTACGTGGTTCGCGCACCACGCGTGACCGGTACGGCGGGCTTTTGTACCAGCGCGGCGGCAAACCCAGGACTGGCCACGGGTAGCAGGAGCAGAGTGTGCAGACGACGACGTTGTGAACGTTCTGCGTATTCTCCACCACAACCATGTTTTCACCCTGGATGCCGGAAACATCCAGTTCAGCAATGGCATCTGTGCCGTTTTCCAGCAGGCGCGCCCGGTAGTCGGGATCGGTCCACGCTTTGGCAACAACCCTGGCGCCGTTATGGGGCCCAACACGGGTTTCATAGAGTTCGATTAGGCGGTCGATACCGGTGGGATCAACAAGCCCCTTCTCACTCAGAAGCTGCTCAATCGCCTTGACCCGCAGGGCCATGTCCGATTCCGGTTCGTTATGTTTGTGCGACGCCATATCCACCTCTCAAAACTACGAGGCGACCTTAACAAGCCAGCGCGGCAGTGGGCAATCACATCAGTCGAACAGAACGCTGGGAAGCCATGTCGCCAGCGACGGAAAGAGAGCAATCAACCCTAGGCCGACAAGCTGAATGATGACGAAGGGTATGATCCCGCGATAAATCGCGCCGGTCGTCACGCCCTGGGGAGCAACACCACGCAAGTAGAACAAAGCAAATCCGAAAGGCGGTGTCAGGAAGCTGGTCTGCAGATTGACCGCGACCATCACGCCAAACCAGATCGGATCGATATCCATGGCCAGCAACACCGGACCAACAATGGGAATCACGACAAAGACGATCTCGATGAAGTCGAGGAAGAAGCCCAGGACGAACATCACCATCATGACGGCGAGCATCGCGCCAAACGGGCCGCCTGGAATGGTCGAAAGCACCTCGTGCACCAGGACATCGCCACCCAACCCACGGAACACCAGAGAAAAGACCGATGCTCCCAGGAAGATGACAAAGACCATACAGGTCACCTTCATCGTGGTGGTCAGCGCGGCAGACAGAACACCGGTGCGGCCGATGCGCAGGAGACAGAGCCCCAGCGAAGTCACGAACATCAATGCAAGGATGATGCAAACCCCAAATGCCAGGACATCCAGCACGGGCACTTCTTCGCGGTTCATACGGAGATCAAAGATGGCCGACACCACCAGCATGCCGATCAGCGAGCCTGCGGCCAAGTACACCGTACCATCCCGGCCTTTGCCTCTGGCTGCCAGCAGCGTGGCACCGATGGCACCGACGGCGGCGGCCTCGGTAGGCGTCGCCACGCCGGCAATGATCGAACCCAGGACTGAGACAATCAGCGTCAGTGGAGGCACCAACACCAGCATGACGCGGCGGCCGAGATCATCGCCCTCATACTTGGGCAACGCCGGCGCAACATTGGGGCGCAGCCAGGCGATGCCAAGCGTGTAGGCAAAGTAGAGCCCCACCAGCATCAGGCCGGGGAAGAAGGCCCCGGCAAAGAGATCCACCACGGAAACGGGATCGGGCGCCCAGTTGCCGATCGACATCTGCGCCTGGGTGTTGGCGCCCTGGAGGATGTCACCCAATAACACCAACACGATTGATGGCGGAATGATCTGCCCCAGGGTGCCCGAGGCACAGATGACGCCGGTGGCCAGCTTGGGGTCGTACCCGGCCTTGAGCATGGTTGGCAGGCTGAGCAGGCCCATTGTCACCACGGTTGCTCCAACGATACCTGTTGATGCGGCCAGAAGCGCCCCAACGATCACGACGGCAACAGAAAGCCCGCCACGCAGGCGCCCGAACAGCAGGCCCATGGTTTCCAAAAGGTCTTCTGCAATGCGCGCACGTTCAAGAACCACGCCCATCAGAATGAAGAGCGGCACCGCGACAAGGACATCGTTGGACATGACGCCGAAGTAACGCGACGCCAGGCTGCCCAGAAGATTGAGCTGGAAGAGATCAAGTGCCCATCCCGCCAGAGCGAACATCAAGGCAGTTCCGGCAAGGGAGAACGCAACGGGATAACCAAGCAGCAGCACGGTGCAGGTCGTCAACACCATGGCAACGGCCATGATCTCCTGGCCGCTCATGCCTTGTGTCCCTGATCGGATCGAGCCATCAGCACGATGAGACTGCGCGCCGCAAGCGACAAACCCTGTAAGCCAACAGTGGCGCAGAAAATCAGAAGAAAGGACTTCAGCAGAAACAGTGCCGGAAGGCCGCCAGCTTCGCGAGAGGTTTCCAGCCTGTCCCAGGAAGAAAGAACATAAGGAAAGGAGACCCATCCAGCAGCAATGATAACCGGCAGCAGAAGCAGCAACCCGCCAAGCAAATCCACCCAGGCCTTGTAGCGCTCTTCGAAGGGCCGATAGATAACATCAACCCTGACATGAGCGTCATGGAGCAAGGTGTAGGCTGCGCCGCTCATGAACACGATGGCATGGAGCCAGACATAGGACTCCTGCATCCAGACAAAGCCGATGGAAAAGACGTAGCGCAGAATAGCGACCGAAAACGTCACCAGCGCCATCACCAGGACCAACCACGATACTGTCCGGCCGATACGCTCGTTCAGCCAGTCTACGCTGTCAGCAAATCGGGCCAGAACGGTCACGGCATCTCCCAGAAAAGCCTGTGCGCAAAAGCCTTAACTGAAGCGGTTGTTGCTCGCAAAGCCTGATGGCGCAACCCGGCCAGCCTGACTTCGCTTGCCAACCCAGTCGGCGAGCTTGGTCTCTGTGCGTGTGCGTGTCCCCGACTGCCAGGTCAGGCCTTCTGAAAGTGTGAAGGTCTTGGCGTCAGAAAGGCCACCGGATTTATAGCGTTGCAGGATCACGCCACGTCCGCGGGTCATCTCCGGCAATTCATCGATCGGGAAGATAATGACCTTGCGGTTCTCACCAACCACGGCGACATGATCCCCGTCGGCAAACCGCGCAACGACTGCTTCGGAACCACCAGCAAGGTTCAGCACCTGTTTGCCCGCACGGGTCTGCGCCATCACAGCGTCCTCGGGCACGATAAATCCGCGCCCTTCGCTGGAAGCAACCAGCAGGCGGCGACCGCCCTGGAACACCATCATGGTGATGATTTCGACATCGTTGCCCAGGTCCAGCATCAACCGGACCGGATCGCCATAGCCGCGTCCGCCAGGCAGCTTGTCGCAGCCAAGGGTGTAGAAGCGTCCGTTAGTCGCGAAAATGAGCAGCTTGTCTGTGGTCCAGGCTTCTGCTCGGAACCGTTCCTTATCGCCTTCCTTGTAGCGCAGGGTCCCGACCTGATCGCCGTGCCCCTTGGCAGCACGGATCCAGCCTTTGGCCGAGAGAACAATGGTGACGGCCTCCTTCTCGATCGTGGCGTCGATAGGAATATCGATGTGCTCGGGCGGATCACCCACGATGGTGCGGCGGCGGCCCAAATCGGTCTTGCCGCCGAACTTCTCGCGGATGTCCTTGAACTCGTCTTTCAGAAAACTCTTCTGCTTGGTATCGCTCTTGACCAGCGCAGCAAGGTCTTTCTGTTCGTCGCTAAGAGCCGCCTTCTCGCTCACGATCTCCATTTCCTCGAGCTTGCGCAGTGAACGCAAGCGCATGTTGAGGATCGCTTCAGCCTGAACCTCATTCAGCTTGAACCGCTTCATCAGAGACGGCTTGGGTTCGTCCTCCTCGCGGATAATCCGGATGACCTCATCCAGATTGAGATAAACGATCAGATAGCCTTCGAGAACATCCAGACGCCGGGCGATCTTCTCCAGGCGATGGTTGGAGCGGCGCAGCAAGACTTCGCGACGATGGTCGATAAAGGCCTGAAGCGTTTCGCGCAGGTTCATAACCCGCGGTATGCCCGTACCATCCAGCAGGTTCATGTTGAGGGAAACACGCGTTTCCAGATCGGTCATGCGATAGAGCGATTCCATCATGACCTTGTCATCGACCGTGCGGTTCTTGGGCGTCAGAACCAGACGAATGTCTTCCGCGGACTCGTCCGCCACGGCATCGACCATTGGCAGCTTACGAGCCTCGATCAATTCGGCAATGCGCTCGACCAGCTTCGACTTCTGTACCTGGTAGGGCATTTCGGTCACGACAATCTGGTACATGCCCCGGCCGAGGTCCTCGGAGCTCCAGCGTGCCCGCAGGCGGAACGAACCTCGCCCCGTGGCGTAGGCCTCCATCATGGCATCACGCGCTTCAACCAGTTCGCCACCGGTCGGGAAGTCAGGCCCGGTGATCATGGAAGTGAGTGTCTCAAAGGTCGCGCGCGGTTTGTCGACCAGATGAACCAATGCAGCGCAGAGCTCGCCGACATTGTGCGGCGGGATGCTGGTTGCCATGCCCACGGCAATACCTGAGGAGCCGTTGGCGAGGAGATTCGGGAACCGCGCCGGCATAACGATGGGCTCGACCTCTGATCCATCATAAGTGTCACGGAAGTCGACAGCGTCGTCGTCCAGGCCCTCCATCAGGGCCATGGCGGCTTCAGTCAGGCGTGCTTCGGTGTAACGCATGGCAGCGGCATTATCGCCGTCGATGTTACCGAAATTGCCCTGGCCATCGACCATGGGGTAACGCGCGGCAAATTCCTGAGCCAGGCGCACCAGAGCGTCATAAATCGACTGATCGCCATGCGGATGATACTTGCCGATCACATCGCCTACGACGCGCGCGGACTTCTTAAACCCTTCACGTGGGTCCAGTTTGAGAACGCGCATGGCGTACAAAAGGCGCCGGTGCACAGGTTTCAGCCCATCGCGCACATCAGGCAACGAGCGTGAGGTGATGGTCGACATCGCGTAGGCCAGATAGCGCTCGGTCAGAGCATCGGCGAGCGCGACGGGTTCAATGCCACGGGGTTCAAGCAGATCGGTCATG
>Ga0055584_100003349_pt1 | contig 15795 bp, 22 predicted proteins | sample OSDHelmetaG_FD_58716 | JGI IMG/M metagenome (GOLD analysis project Ga0055584, IMG submission 58716) | Pelagic marine sediment microbial communities from the LTER site Helgoland, North Sea, for post-phytoplankton bloom and carbon turnover... | ecosystem: Environmental > Aquatic > Marine >... | reverse complement strand
GTTGTCTCAAAGAGTGCAGCGATCCAATCGATTTCAGCACACTGGTCAACACCGTGAGTGGTTGGTTTTACCGTTCAATCACTTTCACACTGCTGGATACCCTCTGTGCTCACGCTGGTGAAAAGGTTGCCCTCGGTTACGGGTATTGTGCTGAGCCGGACCAAACCGACCTGGACCAGTTTAACAGCGATGAACTCCGCATCTACGCCTCAGGCGTGTTCTCATACAACGGTGCTCTGTCACTGATGACCTCCGAACTGGAACGCATTGCAGAACAAGAGTAACACTCATTGCCCTCAGCCGGGATGGGCTCCGGCCACAACCACACCACGAGAGGAACATCACAATGTTTAACGACCTCGAACTGGCAGCACAGGGAAGGCACTACACACAGAACCCGGTTTGGCAGCAACTCATGGAAGCTCTGAAGAAAAAACAAGATGGCGTCATGCATCTGGGTTCTGGTCCTAACGGAGAATACTCAGACGAGTTGTGGCAACGTGATATCGACAACTATCGCAGTCAACTGTACCGGTAACGTTCCTCTCACTTTTCTTCAGGAATCTAATCATGCCAAACTACATTCCACTTGACCTGTTCTCCTGGGACCCCAAAACACGCAAGCTCACCGCCGAGATTTCTGATCTCACACACCGGTTCTCAGGTGACGTAATTGCTGACTTCAAAGTCAGATCACACCATACCGGCAGGGTTGAGCAGTTTCAGTTTTCTCATCAGATTCACAACAGCGAGAACGAACTGATGTACATTGAGCTCAAGCCTGTCAATCCCGACTGCAACGTACGCAGTGTCATTCTGTTCAATGACTAGAAAGCAGTACCATGACTCCCTTAGAAGCCTCAAAGATTATTGGTTGCAGTTTATCGCACGTTGGATGGCTGCTCCGTAACGGCAAACTCAAATTCAAAAAACACGGCAGGTACTACATTGTGAATGGAAATTCCGCTCACTCCTACGCTCGCACGCATCAGGCAGGGTTTCCACGAGGTTCTAAACGTTCTAAAGAACGGGGAGTCATCAAGCCATGAGCTACTCACAAGAAATCGAAAGGCTTCTCTACGAGAACTCTACTCTATTAAACAGAATCACCAACGAAGAATGGAAAGGTTCCCTTGATTCACTTTATGAGACTGTTGAAAATGCAGTAAGATGTGACTGGCGACAGGCTCTAAACCCTCTTGAAAGAAGTACTGCTCGACAACGACTTCGCGAACTGGCATCAGGAAGAGAATTTCTAAAACGTGATCGTGAGATCTTTACCAAGATGGTGCTCTACAAACTACTATTAGGAACAGAAGAATGACCCTTTCTTACCGAGAGATTTCACAACGAAATAAAGAAATCACTCTCCTCATTCGAAACAAACTCAGCGATGCTGCCGGTTGGCTCGCTATTGCCGAAGGACACACTCGATGCCATACTGCTGTAGAAGTTCCAGCCATTAACAGGGGAGCATTCTACTCAGTGGAAGATGCCATGGAACACGCTGCAAACCGCATCGAGGAGATACATGAACTCCAGTGTCAACTGGTTTACACTGACGAAGTTGTACGCAGTAAGAAGGGACCCATGGAGCTCAAGGATAACTGTCCAACTTATGCCAGCAGAGTACGACCCATGATGGCACTTCTCTCGGAGCCCCCACACACTCCTTAACGCGATCCGGCACCAAACCCGGCAAATACACCACAAAACCGCCAAGCGACCCACAGAGGCCCTAAAATAGCCCCTAACGGTCGCTTTTTTGTTTGGTGTGGTTTGTGGGGTTTGTAATTTGCGGCTCTCCTAGCCCCAATCTGGGGCTCCTGGGTCTATATATGATGGTTTGTAGGTAAACCGCCTCACCAGTCACAGACTAGGAGCAACCTGAACTGGTGAGGACGGGACTGCCGGTCTCCCCTAACATCAACCGGCATTTTCAACTGGCTCGTGTGCTTCAATATCGCCTATCATTTCGTCGAACGCTTTTCTATGTGATGCATAGTCTTTTGATCTGATGGCAACAAGACTTTTCGCCCATCGAGAGAGATTGTTTAGCCGCTCCCTTCTCTCCTTGCATCCGCATGGTCCACCTAACCAATTTTCAACACGTTCGCTGGTTATGCCAACCATCGTTAAAGCAGATTCAACAATATCTCCAAGCTCCATCGGTTGTTGCTTCTCACGTGTTGTTGATTTCTTTCTCTCATTGCATTTGGATTTCTTCTTCAGTCTAATGATGTTGGCTCTAACTCTAGCATCTTGATTGTTCTCCATAGAAAATGAGTCTGGAACAATCTCTTCGTTCTTTACTCCATGGACTTCATCCCATATTTCAGCGTACGATCTGCGAGTGGAGCAGAGCATCATATGATGAGAAGTCAACGTGATGTTCCTTCTATTACAAAGTTCTTTGGTACATCCCTCACAGGTCATGGTCATTGTTTTACTCCGTGATTGTCAATTTCCATCCGTCGAGGCAGTTACCAAAACCGCCGACAGGTGCATGAAACATAACATACAATGGATCGCATCGTGACAGATACGTCGTGCTCTGAAAAAATCCACACTTGCTTGCTTTGTTTACCAGAGTGCCCGCCGACCCATTTGAGCAGTCTGCCGGGGTGTAACAGTCAAAGTTCGGCAGTTGGAAATCTGTCAACAACCAACAGCCTCTGCCAGCCGGATTATCTGTTTCATCACAATCGCACGTGCATTCATCATCCACATAATCGTATTCGCAATCCTTCGCACTATCTTGTCCATTCCCTCGACAGCGTATTTCTACGCTCACGTCTCCATATCCCGCGTTCGGTGCTCCCAGACGATCTTCACAGTCCCACTCAATCAAATTGGTAGCCGATCCCGAATACACCTCCGAATTACAGCCGATTCGCGTCAGCGTTAAATTGATAGGACCGTTCAAAAGGTATCCCGGATCGTTGTCATCCAGTTCGATCAGGCAGTTGAGTTCATCAGGAAGATATTGACAACAAGGAGCTTCGCAGCCATCTAGGCATTCTCCGTCAAGAATTTCGTACTCAATAGTGCTAATGTCTGGGTCTATCGGGGAATAGGCCCACCTAAGAGCATCGAAACCTGTATCACAGTTTGTGGTCCCTTGTGTTGTGGATGCCTGCGTATAGTTGTCCTCATCTGTGAGAACCATCTCGCAGTCACCAGTGCCGTCGTCTATCAGTTCCAGAGTCACTGTTTGAGCTGGCATACAATCCGAGCCTGGAAAGTCGTATTCCCATCCCCCATTATCTCCTACTGTGGGATCCCAGCAGATACGCTGAGCCTGAACATTATCACTTGATTCGTCTCCACCTGGATACTTGACTGTGTATCTTAGACAAAAGCATTCTTCGAAACAGTCACAACCTGCACAGATTGGGTCTCCATTATCATCTTTAGGAATTGGAACCTTTAGATAGGGATGAAGTATCAATACTCCTAACACGCCTAGATGCAACCAAGGGTCAACTTCAATTTCAGAGTCGGGGTCAGTGAGGCATCCTACATTGTTAGTGTCTGTGGTTGTTTCATCTTCCTGCGTTGGCGAAATTCCAAATTCATTGTTAGCTGTCCATACTCGCCATACACATTCATCGTCTTCGTTCGTTTCCAGTTCCAGGCCGATCCAGATTTCGTTCAGACCGGCCTGAATCCGAATAGGAGTATAATGTCCATTCTCATCATGCACAAAAACATGGATCGTAGGTCCCGCGTAGTCATCAGCAGGTTGGAAGACGTAACACACTTCTTTTGGAACACAAGAACAGCACGAAGTTCCACCGGGGTCTTGGTTACAATTATCACAACCACAACACAAATCGTAAGCGTAGTAGACTCCGTCTTTGAGCAAGAACTGAATGTACTCTCCGTTGTCGCGTGACTTTTCTGTACTGCGATTGTAGATTGTTACTGTTTCACCGCTGTTAACGAGTGCTCCAGTTTCGTCTGGAAAATGAATTTGAGTAACGGCTGATGGTAGTTGGTCGAACGGTGCTGATGGATCATCTGCTGGGTCTAGGTCTGCGGTGAGGTATCCTTGGAGTACTGTCTTTTCTAAGTGGACTCCCTTCTTTGGTTTGTAGACTTCGTTTTTTGGTCGACTTCTCTCTGCACGAATGGCAGCGATGACCTGTTCATTAAACTTTGGATCCCATGCTGGCATGATATGAGTGCTCCTATGATACACAGAGTTCTACGGCAAACCAACGTCCACCTTTATGTTCGGCTTCTACGTAATCGCCTGATGTACCACTTCTATCTGTGTACCGGTTTAAGATTTGGAGAGGGGAACTAGGAGTGTGTTTTACCAGTTGACCGTTTTGATCGGGAAAATAGACATCCATATTTGCTGAAGGTAGTGATGAGAATGCAGCTGATGAACTTGTAGCTTCGGCAAGATCTCCAGTGAGATATCCTACGACACGTACGTACGGAGTCTTGGAACGAAACTGCTGAATGGTTGACTGAGAAGCTCCGCCTCTCTGCCTACGCATTTCAGCCTTGACAGTCTCAATAACCTGTTTATTGAATTGTTCATCAGGTACTACTGGCATTATATCAGTCTTCGAATACTACGATTTGAACAAGACATGCGGCAGTATTTGACTTGAGGTAGAGGTTTGCTGCCGGGTTGAGTCTAAACATCGCTGTCTCACCAGCTTCTAAACGTCCTCCATAGACTCCTGTAGAAAATCCCCACTCGACGTAATTCGTAGTGTCTATGTTTTGGAGGTAGCACCATCCTTCTGTTCCAATACTACCAAAGGTTGTGACGGATTCTTCGGAGGTTGGAATTGAGTTGACGTCTTCGTAGGCTTGAGCTGCATCTTGTGTGATGCTGAGTGTTGTTGGTGCGATTTGTTTTCTGAGTGACCCGTTGATCAGAATCATCTGTTGAGTAATTTTAAGTTCGTCAGCCATGATTATTCCTTATGTAATGTAGTTATTCAGGTCGTTGAAATTCCCTTCGAAATAGCGGTCTACGTCTCGGCGTAGAACGTTGAAATCGTTGGGATTAGGAACTTGATTTCCAGAGAGGTCGAGTGGAACAGGTTCAGTGACTGGAGTATAGTCCCCGTCGTTGAAGATCATACATCTTTTCTGTGGGTCAATTGAATCCCTACATCTCATACCAACGTTGGGTGGAAAGGATTTCCACTTGTCATCTCTAAATTGGATTGTAAGTGAGAGAACTCGGTACTCAACGCTGTTCCTAATTTCTTTCGGACCTAGAGATAGAGACGAGAGTTTTGCTGTGTTTTTTGGAGCAGTATATCCATCTATTGTGAATGACCCAGAGTTGAGTCGGTCTATTAGAACTGTAACACTGCCGGGTAAAGAGATGACGTTCTTTTCAGCTACTACTTGAAACCTACTGTCGTCTCGTACCACTCCGTAGATAAAATCTCCGGCAGTGTTTACGATAGCTGACCCATCGCGTTCTTGGGAGATTTCTTTCTCGAAAGTCTCGGTCGACCATGTGTGAAATGCAGGTTCTAGCAGAGGGTTTGTATTGAGGGATCGAGCTGAAGTGTAATTTGCCGTATAGATCCACCAGTTGAAATGTTTCTTTGAGATAGGGTCTATAGCAACATCTTCGCACCATGCTGAGGGATCCTCATTATGAAGTGAACCAATGAGTGGTAGACCTGGAGCAGAACCTGCTCCATAGGCTCCTTCGTTGGCGGTCGTTTCTACTTTGAACTTACGAACGTAGGTTCTAACTCCTGCGTTGTTCCTACCTTTTCTCTCTTCGTTGATCTCTCCTCTGTTGAATGCGGCCATGACTACACTGCTCCTTGGACATCGATAGATGGATTGTTAGCTGCTTCCTCCATCAACTCTACAATCCGCTCTAGGTATTCTGTTTGCTTTTTAGAGTTTTCTAAGAGAGTCACTTGCGGTTTCTTAGCTTCCGTACCGATTTTTGGTTTGGGTGAAGTCTCTCCACTAGGTGACCTGGCGATTGTTCTTGGTTGTTCGTCTCTTCTGACTGGGCCGCCGTAAACGGTTTCCGCTGCTGCCATCGCTGCTGCTCTGGCTTCTGGGGTCATTCTGGCAACTCGTTCACGAGCCTTCTCTGCTCTCCGTTCTGACTTGGCAATGAGCTCTTTGGCTTTGCGAGCTTTCGTTGCTGCCAATCGTGCTTTACGTGAACCCTTTTTGAACCCCGATGGCAGCGAACCTCCCAATCCAGCCTGTCGTCTCATTGCGAATATCTTGGCTTGAGTTCCAGCCTCTTTCTTAGCTTGAGATTCTGCCTTACTGATTGCTGAGTCAAACACTGAGTCGATGAGTGCTTGAGGTTTTCCTTGTAGAGAGGTCGTTACGTCACTTTTGATCTGATCGTACTTATCATCTCCAATTAGATCTCTCGACTGCTGTTCTTTCTTCTGTTTATCCTCGAGAGCCTTTTCAATTTTCTCTGCTGCTGATGCAGCCTTTCGTGCTGCCTGTTCAGCTTTGCTTTCTGCTTCTCGTCTCTCTGCCATAATTTTGTTCGCTACGGCATCGATCTGTTCTTGTGTTGCATTACCTATGGAGGCAGCGATGTCGGCCTTGAGTTGAGCGAGACTTTCTTCTTCGAGTGCGATTTTAGCCGCGATATCTGCGAACTCAGCGTTAGCGATTCCTTCACGTATCTTACTGACTGCATCGTCAGCCATTGAGTCTAGTCCTGCCGCTTGAGCTGTTTTTCGTGTTTGCTCTTCGAGCTTACGTTCCCGCTCTATGGCTTCCTCGATAGCAGCGACTCTGTCTCTGTAGACTGAAACGTTTTCTTTGGCTTCCTTGACTGCCTGCTGAGCCGCCGCTAGATTCTTATTTCCTGTTATTCTTGCGAATGAACCAAACTCTTCTTCCTGTCCTTCTGCCCTCTTAAGATTGATTTGACTGCCAGACAGTTCTAGCTTTGCTCTGTCAAGTTCTTCCTGGAGTTTCTCTGCCGGGTTGGAAGATTCGATTGCGTTTTCTACGAGGTTCTCAGTTTGTTTGCGTTGTCTTTTTGTAAGTTCGCTTTGTAGGCTAATTGATTTTTCAATTTGTTTGTTGAACTCACGTACGTTTTTATTGTATCCAGATAACCAAACACCAAGAGCGATTCCTCCAGTGACTGCCAGTGCCATTGTTCCCACAAAGAGTGCGAGCTTGATATTTGCTGCCGTTAGGAGTGGGAGGAGTGTGGAGAATGCGGAGATGATTGTACCGATTGAGGAAACCAAAGTACCAATGATGACCAAGACTGGACCTATTGCCGCAACGATTGCTCCCCACTTGATGACGCTCTGTTGCTGTTCGACGGAGAGTTTTTTCCACCACTCGATCACTACTCTGATTTTCTCGTTTAGACTTTCTAGCATGGGTGTAACTGCTCCCATGATGGCCGTTCCAACATCAGTCATTGCCACTTTGAAATTCGCGAATGCCTGTCTCGCTTTGAACCCTACGGTCTGTGACGTAACGTCGAACGCTTTATTGAGTGCTCCTGTTGTGTTTTCCATAGACGCAAAAACTGCACGAGTACTTTCAACGTTTGAACCCATCAGGTCAAGCACACCTGAAAGAGCACGAACGTTACCAAAGACCTGAGCAGTTGCTTCTACGTTGCCGTCGAACTTGTCGTTTAAGAGTTCGAGTGTTGCGAGCAGTCCATCTTCAGCCATCTTCTTTCTTAAACCGGCAGCAGAAAGACCCATTCCTGCGAGTGCGTCTTGTGCTTCTTTGGTTGGTTTAAGTAGCGAAGTGAAGATCGAACGTATTTGTGTTGAGGCCTCACTGGCGTTTGTACCTGTGCGTGACATAGCGGCGAAGGCAGCACCGAGTTCGTGCATTTCAACACCGAGTGCAGAACCAAGAGGTAGAATACTACCGAATGCTCCAGACAAATCAGCCGCTTCTAGCTTTCCTTCGCGTACTGCTGCTGTGAGTATGTCTGTTGCTGAAGTTGCTGACAGGTTGCCAGAACCGTAAGCATTAACAGCTGATGTAACGAGGTCTGCAACAACTGCTGTTTCACCAAGTCCTACTGCTGTCGCTTTGGCTGAGACTTCTAAGGCTTCAACGGCTTCCTGCCCACGGAGTCCTGCAGAAGTGATAAAGAACATGGCGTCGGCAAGGTCTTTCGGTGCTTGAGCCGTTTCTGTAGACAGACGTTTGACATCTGTAGCGAAGGCTCGCACTTGTTTTCCCGAGAGACCTACAAGACTTTGGATCTTACTCATTGAGTCATCAAAGTCGGTTGCCATTTTGAATGATGCCGTTCCAAACGCAGCGAGTGGAGCTGTGACCTTGAGCGACATTTTCTTGCCGAAATCAGATGTCGCTTTTCCGGCTTTACTCATCGCTTGTCCGACTGCAGAAGCGAAATGAGTTGCGGCGACACGAAGCTTGGCGAACTTCCCCTCGACCATTGACATCTCGGCTCCCATTGCCTTGAAGCCTGAAACGAACTTTCCTTGTGCGTCTCTAATTCGACCAGAGGAGTCTTTGGAAAACTTCTTTACCGATTCCGCAGCTTTGTCAGTTTCTTTGATGAAACTACTAGTATCACCAACGAACTTGACTACGATACGTTCTAGTTCTGTTTCAGTCGCCACTTCGTTTTCTCCCAAACACTGAACTCAGCCATCCGCGTTTTACTGTCTCTGCCTGTTGAGACGTAATTTTCTTAGGACGTTCCTTCGCTTCAGATCCAAACTTGAGTTTGAAATGACTTAGATTGTAGGCACTCTTGTTCTTTGACCATTGTCGAACAACTTCCATAGCGATTTGCATGAGGTAATTATCAGTTCTAGAGGGATGGTTCCACTCCTTGTCTAACCATGCTATTCGAGTGCGATACTCTCGGAATGTCATTCCTCTCATTAAAGAAACTAGACTTCCGCTGTGACCAAACTCGTGTGCGATTCTGAACCATCCGTCGAATCGCTGTGCTCGTTTTTTGCCGGGTCTTTATCCTTGGTCTTTTCTTCGATGAGTTGGTTGAGCCTGTCTCGTTTTTTGGTTAGAACTTCGAGCGAATCTTCTTTGTCGATTTCGCTAATCTCTTTTGCCTTTTCGTATAGACTGCTAACAATACGAGCGGGCCATTTTTTGATAATGAGCAGACTGACCTGTTTGTCTCCAGCATCGTAGAGACACTGACTGACAAGGAGAGGTTCTGCATCGGCTAGACCGGTAATCTTTCGTACTGAGCCATCAGCAGACATTGAAGTAGATGCCATCAACGCGTTCTGGTAAATGGCGTGAGCTTCACCAGTAGCCTCTCGAAGAAAGTACTGTCGTCCTTTCCAGGTGACAGGGATTTCAACTTCTTCAATAGACTCATCGTAATTAAGAGGTTCGTGATTCATGAGTTACTCCTAGAGAAAAGAGAGGGGAATGTGGAGGGGTCGTCCGTGACCCCCTGAGCGACTGAGTCAATTATGCAGGAGCAGTGTAGACCGGTTCTTCTTCTGTTCCAGTTGAGAGATCACGGTTCGTTGGGGTGATTGTGACAGTTGCTTCAGGGTTTTCGCCTTCTGCGTTGTCACCCGGTTCGAACGTACGGAGGTATCCGTAGAATGCCAGAGTTGAACCATCAGGGAACGTGATAGTGATAGTCGTTTCCGTGTTGATGATCGCAACAATCTGGTCGTACACTGCCGGGTCATAGGCTGCGGTTGCCGTAGACTCTGTGAGATCGACGAGTGCAGACGGTGCTCGTGTTCTCCACGTAGTGTTGTGCATTGTCGTGACATCGACTGAGTCACCACCGTCAAGTCCAGGAGGTTGAACGGTTTTCTCCCAGAAATCAATGTCTACATCTGAGGCGATAGTAATGAGTGTTGAAAAACCGTTCTCCAGCATATCGCCCGTAGGAGTGGTTCTTGCTGATGCTGACGGAGCTACCATTATAATTTTCCCTTAAGAGGTTTGACGCAGTGGTGAGACTGCATTGATTGTATAGATGTAACGATTGGAGTTTGGTTTTTCTTTTCCCAAACGAATTACATCACCAACTCGGTCTACAGAGTGGACCAAGTACACACTTCCAGAAATTGTGACTGTGTCTCTTAAGACATCTTCGTCAAGTGAGACTGCAATCTGTCTGGCTTTGATGTATCCAGTTTGTGATCCCATAGATCGAACTCGAACTTGAATACCGTGGAACTCTATTCTTCTTCCATCTACATGTCTCCTTCCAACATCCCTTGATTCGACTCCATAGATTGTGACACAATTGTCTGGACTTTCTGGTTCGTTATCTGTGTAAATCGGCCACGAATCATTATCCGAAGGGAGTGTTCCTTGTGTGTTATCTATAAGTAGATAACGGACAACATCTTGTGGTGAGTGAACTAGTGAACCGCTCATTTCTTAAGTGCCTCCGAGCGTTTGAACGCTTTTCTGGCTTCGCTCTCTGAGTCTTCTTCGAATGCTGTAAATGCACTCGCCCTGAGTGCTCCAGTATCGACTGGTGTCAGCTTCTGTGCTTCACGTTGTAACCTGAGTCCAGCGATGAGTAGACCATCACGTATATTTCCTGTTTTTTGAGTGGTCGTTCTTATGAGTTTTACAAACTCTTTGCGAAGACTTCGTGCAGGTGATTCAAGAAACTTCGCCTGTCCAACTTTATGTTGAGCCTGTAGATTTTCGTGTACCCAGACAGCATACGATTGGGTGAATCCAACGATTACTGTAACTCGATCGTCTTTCTTTGCGTCTTTACTCATCTCGGTTAGAGCACGAATAACTTCTTTGATTCCAGTGATTTGTGGCATTGTATTAATCAGCGTAAATAAGGATTACCAGTTCACCACGAACTGCTGGATATGTATCAAACTCTCCGGAGATAGTCACTACGAAGTATCCGTAGTATGTTCCGGCTTCATCTACAGATCCTGAAGAAAAGTCGTATTGAACCTTTCCGTTCGCTGCATCGGTAACGGTGACGCCTGTCGCAGTTTTTGCCTGGACTTCCTCTCCGTACTCATTGACCATTTTGAATTCGACTGTTAGACCTGTCAAATCTTGGACGGTGTCTACACCACTCTCGTTTTTCTTTGAAAGGACTGCCGGTAACACAGTGACGAGGTCGTCGATATGTCTCTTATGTGTTTGAATGGTCATGGTTGAGTACTTCTAAGGGTTATTCGTTTTTCACTCGTTCCATCCACTGTAAACCGTTCACCAGATGTGCCAAAAACTGTGAGACGTTTTTCACTTGTACCCATGAGGGTGAATCTCTCTGTTAAGAGAGAAGCTCCAACACAACGGTATCCAAGGGTTGGAATACAGTAGGGATCGGTGTGACCAAATCCGATTGTTGGAATTCTCTGACCCATCATGTAGTCCTTGTGATAGACGTTGGAGTTGATGCACTATCGAGCGTGCAGGTTGCAGCAGTAGTGGAACCATCCAATTTCTTAAGAGTCTTGGTTACACCGTTGAGTTCGAATTCTCCTACATGAGCCAGAATCAAATGTAAGATCTCTGACAGTGTTGCTTCTTGCCCATCCGTTCCGTAGTTTTCTGGTTGAGGGTATAGGAGGCTTTCATCTTCTAGGGCGTAGTAAGTGCCTGTCGCTGTCTTTGTGGCCACGTAGGAGTCACCTAAATTGGTCCCAGAAGCATCCTCAGCGACCATATGGTATTTTCCAGCACTTAGATTAGTGAACTCCACTGTGTAAGTCCCTGTGCGATTGGTTTCCTCTGTCGCAGAACCACTATCAACAACAGTGTCGTTGCCAATCGAATAAAGTTTGGCAGTAATCGTTTCACCTTCTATAGATTTGAACTCAACTGTCTGTGTTGCCATTAGAATTATCCTCCTTTTCTATAGACTTATCAATCTTTGTTCTTATGGGAAGAAGCTTGAGTGCCAACGACATATTGTCAGAGGTTTGAACCCTTAAGGCGAGATCAATAAGACCTATAATCTGATTCACTTCTTTCTTACTGAATTCAAGTTTCATTAGGGGATTCTTTCATTTAAAGGAACAAATTAACTCACCATGAAAATTCGTCTCGTAACCGTACCACCGGTCTTCGGGTCAAATGTGTGGATGATCCCCGGAGTTGCCGACACTGACTGCGAGGTATGCTGATCAGAACCTGCCGGAAATGTAGGCTTCCCTCCAAACATTACGACAGGTAGTCTGCGTACTCGCGGAACACTCCTGCGTCTATAAACCCCGGTTGACATTAAATCTCTTCCCAACAGATCCAACCACTCATCTCAAACGCTGCTGCTGTATTGCAGGTCAGAGCAATCCCGGTACTGACTTCGATCACTGGCCTCATCTCCGGCGTATAGATCTGAGTCAATGGACCGAGCTGCTCCCATTGAAACCCTGCGAGCACGCCAATTCCTCCGGGAGTGCCGGGAGTCGTGTTTCTCAAATTCGCACTGGCAGTAATCGCTCCGTCGTCAGTGTCGAGCTTCACTTCTGTCACCGTTGTATTGCCACCGCTGCCATGTCCAGTGACGCCTTGCAACGTCACCTCCAACAGCGTAGCGGAAATCGCATCAGACGTGATCTCCCATCCATGGAGCACAATTTTGTTCGTGGATGCTGCAACAACTGACCACAGATCCTGCGTCGCGTCAGAGGTTACAGTCTCCGAGTTTATCGGAGCCATCACCATTCTACCCATAGTATCACCTTAAAATCAGAGGGCTCGGTCTTCGCGGCTGGATCGACACTGACCCATCGTCTATCCCTATTATCCCGATCGCCATAAGTGGCGTCTTCGTGTTCGTCTCACTCCAGCTCGTCCCGTTGTGCTCGGTCCAGTACCAGTCGGATCCCGAAGGCCATGCTCCGAGCTGAGCATTCGAATCAACAATAAAATACTGAATTTTCGATACTGTCGTCGTGGTCGCATCAAACGTCAGGCGATAATTGGTCCCCGGTTCCAGTGTCACATTGTCGTCAAACGTAATTCGACGGTTGTTTTCCAAGGTAGAATGGACCCTCTTGCTTGCGTCCCACGTATGAGAGGTCAGTACAGTTGTGCCGTCCGAGTCGTACAGTCGGACCACTCCATCGCCTCCACCATCCCAATGAATCTTGCATCCGTTTACCACACACCGAAACGGCATCTGAAAATATAGACCTGCTCTTCTAATTGCTCCGTCTGAGGACACAGAGTTAGTTGACTCAGTATCCGCTAACCAGCCATCGTCGGTATTAACGTATGTCCCGTCTGGCACTTTAATCCCAACAATCAACGTACGGTTAGAATTCTGTTCCACCCATCCGGCCCCGATATCTTCCAGACCTTTCGTCTGATTCAGAAGATTGAGGATCACTTCATTCGCATACCGCTGGAACCCTACAGTTCTGGTCGCTTCTATCTGCGTCAGATTCCAGACTACAGCAAACCACTCTCCTTGTGAGACTGTTGCATCAGCGGTCAAATCCGGGGTCGTAGCTACAATATTATCATCTGTACCAGCAAAGGTATGAGTGACGTTCGTATTCGTGTCCCACAGCGTTCCTGTCGGGCTTCCATCGCTGCCTACCGTCTCAATTCTCACGTCAAACGTATTGTCTGTCGCGGTACCGGCAACAGAGCCCATCCACCAACTGACTGCCCGAATAGTGATATCCTGACCAGCCTGATACACTACCGCCGCTTTCTCGTTCACTGCATCAAGAGTTAAAGTGTTCGTGTTGATGTTTGTGGTGGGACCGCCGCTCATTCGGTCTGGATACATCGCCGCACTATGTAGATATTGTATTGCCATCTCTGCTACCTCCGCGACTGGACAACTGTATTGGCGAAATCAATTGCAATGATCCCCAGCTCCATGATCGGGACTACAGTGTTGGTTTCGGTCCAGCTCGTGCCATTGTGCTCCGTCAGATACCAGTTCTTTCCGGCCGGTCGCACATCCAGTTGATCATTAGAAGGCAACGTCAACTTCACGAGACTAGATGAGGTTGTTTCAGAGCTGTCAAACGTCAGGCGATAGTTCGTGTTCGCTTCCAGCGTTACGTTGTCATCAAAATATATTCGGGTGTGAACTGTTTGAATGCTGTTATGCCTTTTGCTTGCATCCCACGTATGAGACGACAAGACCGTAGTCCCATCGGAGTCGTACAGCCTCCACACACCATCGCCGTCACCATCCCAATTAACCTTGAAACCGTTGACCTGACACTTGAACGGGATCTGAAAATATAACCCTGCTCTTTTAATTGCTCCGTCTGAGGCAACAGTAGAGTAACCATTAGTGAGCCACCACCACGAGTCTGGAGTGAACGCCCAGTCGCCGCTCGACTCCTTCAGTGCGAACATGTGAGCACGATTGGAGCCAGTTACTACCCATCCCGCTCCAATGTCCTGCACCGCTACGGTCTGGTGTGTCTTAACTAGATTAACATCATCGTGATTTCTCACTATGGTTGCAGCCCTAGTCGCTTCTATCTGCGTGAGGTTAATAACTACCGCGAACCATTCACCCTGACTAATTGTTGCGTCAGCAGTTAAGCCTGGTGACGTAGGGAAGGAATTATCGTCTTCACTAGTAAAGGTATGAGTACAGTTTGTGTTCGTATCCCATAACGTTCCTGTCGGAAGTCCATCTGCCCCGACTGTCTCAATTCGCACATCCAACGTGTTATCTGTCGCGGTTCCAGAAATGCTCCCCCATCGCCAGCCAACATTCCTGATAGTCAGATCATTTGGTGCCTGATAACACGCTGCGACTTTTTCGCCCACTGCGTCGAGAGTAGTTGAGTTTGTGGTGATTGTGCCATTCGGCCCTCCAGCCATCACCTCTGGGAAGTACATTGGGCTATACAAAGGAATCATCGTCATGGGTTCGTCCAATCCAGCGTGATCGTGACACTGTTGATCAGACTTGCGACCTGATTTCTACCAGTGGGATCACCACGGCGTAACGCGACCGCTAACAATATCTCACAAGCCTCGTTGATTTCTTTATCCGACGGGTTGCTAACCCCTTCTCGAAAATCTCTTAGTGATCCATGGAACGTACCAATGTCGCGTTGCTCCGGAATTGTCCGGCCAAATTTAGTTGTCACGTCCGCATGATTTCCTCCGGAACAATAAGGACCAATTTCAAATGTAGCTAATCGTTGTGGCATCTCTTATCTCCTCACACAATCACAAACGTATCGGCCGCAGATGGGGCCTCGGTGACCGCCGTGTACGTGAGCATCCCGTCAGATCCTTGATAGTCAGAGATCGAACTCGCCTGTCCAGTCAGCGTGCCTGATGTCCAAATCACGACTCGGCCGTTGTAGTGATCGTCAGTTGCCTCTGCCAGATCGGTCGTCATCTGCGTCGTCGATAGCGTACCGGCTTCGGCTGCTCCGGTGACTATCGTATCGGCACTGGACGACAACTTAGTCGCTGCCGTAGCTGAGTCATCGATCTCTTTGATATTGGCGGGGAGGTCTCCTGTCTCGACCGGGTAGATGTTTACGACATAATCCAAAGCATCGGTATTCGTGACCGTGACCTTGACCGTTGTACAACTCGTATTCATTTCGGTTGCGGTCAGCTCCAGATATCCACATCCACTGGACGTAGCGATCTCTGTAGCCTCGTTCGTACAGTCGGCCATTGTCGCACCGTCAAGGCTTCGCTCGGAATCCTGTCCGGTCCAACCGGTTACGATTGCTCCCGCTGCATCTCGAATACAGAAGTAGTGCCGATATGCCTGATTTTTTATTGCGACCGGAGTTGCGTCTGTAGCTGCCATAATTACGCCTCCATAATTCCAATTCGACCTGAGTTGGTGGCAATATCTGCACCACCACC
>Ga0055584_100003348_pt1 | contig 15799 bp, 15 predicted proteins | sample OSDHelmetaG_FD_58716 | JGI IMG/M metagenome (GOLD analysis project Ga0055584, IMG submission 58716) | Pelagic marine sediment microbial communities from the LTER site Helgoland, North Sea, for post-phytoplankton bloom and carbon turnover... | ecosystem: Environmental > Aquatic > Marine >... | reverse complement strand
TGCATTTATCATCATTAACCCTGGAGCGTTTACCCACACCAGTGTAGCGATTCGAGATGCATTTCTGGGCGTAGAGGTCCCATTCATTGAGGTTCATCTCTCTAACGTGTTTAGCCGGGAGGACTTCCGAAAGCATTCGTTCCTGTCTGATATCGCCGTAGGTTCTATTATTGGATTGGGTGCTGAAGGTTATTCACTGGCGGCGCAGGCCGCTCTAAGTCGTCTTAGGTAAGGATAGAAGATGGACATAAGAAAGGTAAAAAAGCTCATTGAGTTAATGGAGGAGTCTGATTTATCTGAAATTGAAGTCAAAGAGGGTGAAGACTGCGTCAGAATCTCACGCCAACCCGGTGTGCAAACTCAGGTGACACCCCCGAGCGTTGTGTTACCCCTTGAGCCAGAGAAAGCCTCAGCAAAGCCTAATAGAGGGCAAATCGTCAATGCACCGATGGTAGGAACCTTTTATCAAGCGCCATCGCCGGGCTCTCCAGCGTTTTTCGAGGTGGGTGACCGAATTAAAGTTGGAGATGTTTTGTGCATCATCGAGTCCATGAAAATGATGAATCAGGTCAAAAGTGAGTATGCGGGCACGCTAGAGGCTGTGCTAGTGTCGAATGAGCAAGCGGTGGAATTTGATCAGCCGTTGTTCACTATCGTTTAGGCCGTGCACAAAGTTCTAATTGCCAATCGTGGAGAAATTGCACTTCGAATCCAAAGAAGCTGCCGCGAGTTGGGTATCCAAACAGTCGCCGCCTATGCGGCAGTAGATAGAGACCAGCTTCATCTAAAGTTTGCGGATGAAATTGTTTGTATCAGTAAGAACGACTATCTATGTTCAGAAAACCTGGTGTCCGCCGCATTGACCACTGGCTGTGATGCAGTCCATCCAGGATATGGATTTCTATCCGAGAATGCGGATTTCTGTCGTTTAGTTGAAGACAATGGACTCACATACATCGGCCCGACGTCAGAGCAGATTGCGGAAATGGGCAACAAAATTCTTGCACGTCGTGCGTTCCATGCTCTTGGCATAAGTCCGGTCCCGGGATCCGAAGAGGAAATTGATAATCTACACGATGCGATAGACCTGGTACGTCGGATAGGGTATCCGGTCGTCGTAAAGGCCGCGTTTGGTGGTGGTGGCAGAGGTATCAGGATCGTCGATGAAGAGTCGATGCTTGAAGGCGCATTTTCCGCTGCGAAAGCTGAGGCTGCTGCGTTTTTTGGGGATGGTGCTGTCTACATCGAAAAGTTTTTGGATGATGCGCGACATATCGAGGTGCAGATACTTGGCGATGGTAAAGGTTCAGCGATCCATTTCGGCACCAGGGAGTGTTCCATTCAGCGGCGTCAACAAAAAGTAATCGAGGAAGCACCGGCACCTAATATTAACCAGTCCATATTGGATGCGCTCTGTGAGCAAGCAGTTACTGCAGTTGCTGCAATTGGGTATCGCAATGCAGGTACCCTTGAATTCTTGTTCCAGGATGGAGAATTTTACTTTGTTGAGATGAATACACGTATTCAGGTAGAGCACCCGGTCACGGAGGCAATTACTGGGCATGATTTGTTGCGGCTGCAAATCGAAACTGCAGATGGCAATCTGTCGCAGACTCAGAACGACATCATGTTTAATGGTAGCGCCATTGAATGCAGGATTAATGCTGAAGACGATGGTTATTTCCCAAGTCCTGGTGCTTTATCCGAAGTTATTTTTCCTGGTGGCCCCGGGGTGCGCGTTGACTCGCATCTATACGCTGGATATCGGGTGCCGCACCACTTCGATTCTTTAGTGGCGAAATTAATCGTGTGGGATCGGGATCGCCCCAGTACGCTTCGCAAGATGGCTCGCGCACTGGATGAGATGACTATCACCGGAATCGAAACCAACAAAGTAAAGTTACAGAAAATTGTGGCGCATGAAAAATTTCGTGAAGGTGTAGTGAATACAAGATTTCTTGATCAGTTAACTGGATGATCTGGCACAACATCACCGCAGCAGCAGATCGGGATTCAGTTTACAAACTGGAAGCATGTTTTTGGGCACTTGGGGCAGTTTCTGTGACCGTCGCAGATGCTGGCGATGATCCGTTGTATGAACCCGCTCGTGGTGAGAACCCTTTATGGTCCCATGCGCACGTCGTGGGATTATTTGAAGATGATGTCGACGTTGCAGGTGTTAGAGATCAACTGGCTGATAAACAGTTTGCATTTGTCGATCACGAAGAGATTATTGATCGGCAGTGGGAGAGGGAGTGGCTAAAACATTTTCAGCCGATGAGTTTTGGGCGGAGGCTTTGGGTGTGTCCTTCGGGAATGCATGTATCGGAATCTGATGCGGTTGTCATCGATCTGGATCCTGGTCTTGCATTCGGTACCGGAACTCATGCCACCACACGTTTGTGTCTGGAGTGGCTTGATGCAAAATCTCTGAATGATCAAGTCGTATTGGACTTTGGTTGTGGGTCAGGAATTCTGGGTATTGCTGCCAGCCTTTTGGGTGCGGAGTCGGTCACCGCTATCGACAATGATCCACAAGCGCTGTTTGCCACAGACGAAAACGCAAAAAAGAATTCAGTCTCCCTACAGACTGGCTTACGGGAACAGATTCCTATTGCTCAATATGATGTCGTGTTAGCGAATATTCTTGCGCAACCTCTAATTGAGCTGAGTGATCAGCTGATGGCTGCAGTCTGTGATGGTGGCCATCTGGTGTTGTCCGGCATCATGGAAAGCCAAAAAGAGTGGGTCCTATCTGCTTACGATGAATTTCAGTTGATTGAGATAAGATTATTTGATGGTTGGGTACTGATACACCTTGCGAGAGAACGATCCGCATGAGATCTGTGTGAGATCGGTATGAGAACCGTATGAGAACCGTATGAGAACCGTATGGATAGTACTGGTATAACTCGATGTCCTCAGTGTCAGACGTCGTTCCGTGTGACAGATGAGCAATTGCGCATGGCTGATGGTGCGGTGCGTTGTGGCTCCTGTCTGACCATCTTTCAGGCCGAAGCCTACATGGAGGATGAACCGCATCATTTGCAGGAAGAGACACAAGCTGAACTTCCGACTGACCAGGCCAATAATAGTGGGAAGCCAGCTGGAGTCACCACCGAAGAGTTACCAGGAGTGTCGCCGGAAGCACCGCCAGAAGCGCCGACAGCGGTGGCTGATTCGATTCTTGAGGAGGTCATTTACCTCGGGTATGACAAACTTCTGGTGCAGGAACAGCATCAAAATGGGGACTCTATTGCGGCCTATTGGGAAGCCTTTGAACTGTATGCCGCATATCTACAACCACCTGCTGATCCTGGCGAACAGCATTGGCAGGGTCCACCAGAACTAGTCGATCCGGATCTGTTAGTGGGTGAATATGAGCCTCGCACTGGCTTGTCTATGTACTGGTTCGCAGGTGCGATGGTATTGATAGCGGTTGGTGTTTTGCAGTATCTGTATTTTAATTTCGATCGCTATGCTTCAGACATTCGATATCGGCAATATGCTCTTGAGATCTGTCAGTCTATGGGCTGTGAGGTATCGGATTACAGTGATGCAGAGTTCCTGGCCACAGGAGAGCTTGCGATTCGCACTCATCCCAGTGTCACTGGCGCGTTAATCGTCGACGCGATCGTGCAAAATACAGGTGTTTTCAGGCAGCGCTTTCCTGATATCACCCTACGCTTTGTGAATCCGAAAGGGACTCTTGTTGCGGCGCGGACATTTGGCCCAGGAGACTACCTTGCTGGAGAATTCAGAGGGCTTAGATACATACCGGCTAACACAGAAGTGCGTTTTGCGCTTGAAATTGTAGACCCCGGTGAGATGGCAGTTGGCTACGATCTTTCTCTCGTGGTTCGATAGTGATGCAAGAATTGTTATGATGCGCGCTTTTGGTGGTCCAAGTGGCCAAAATCGTCCAGGAATCTCGCATGCTATCCATTGGTCCCTATAGTCACTCCAGTCGCGTGATCGTGGCACCCATGGCGGGTGTGACGGACCAACCATTCAGAAATCTTTGTCGTCAGTTTGGCGCGAATTGGCTGGTCTCTGAAATGGTAACCAGTGATATAAAATTGTGGCGCAGTAGAAAATCACAACATCGTCTGAGGTTCCACGACGAAAAGGAACCTCGCTGGATTCAAATAGCTGGCGCGGATCCGGCCATGATGGCTGAGGCTGCTGTGGAAAATGTGGCGAAAGGTGCGCAGATTATCGATATCAATATGGGATGTCCGGCGAAAAAAGTGTGCAACAAATTAGCTGGGTCATCGCTGCTGCGAGATGAAAAACTCGTCGCGAAAATTCTGGAAACTGTGGTCTCGGCTGTCCAGGTACCAGTAACTTTAAAAATGCGACTCGGTTGGTCTAGAGACCAGGTGAACGCGGTGAACATAGCCAAGATAGCAGAGCAATCCGGTATCCAACTCCTATCGGTACATGGTAGAACGCGGGCAGATCGTTTTGCCGGGTCTGTAGATTACGATGCCATAGGTCTGGTTAAGCAATCGGTTGCCATCCCCGTGATAGGAAATGGTGACATCACTACAGCTGAATTTGCAAAAGCCCTTATGCAAAAATATAGCCTCGATGGCGTAATGCTGGGTCGAAGTGTTCAAGGCAGACCCTGGTTTGCGGCGGAGGTCGATGCCTATTTAAGCGGCCGCGAGTATCGGGTGCCAGACAGGGCAGAGATCATAGATACACTTTGCGAACATTTGGTTGCTTTATCAGATTTTTATGGCGAGATTACGGGTGTACGGGTGGCGAGAAAGCACGTTGGTTGGTATCTTTCCTATCTTTGTGAATCGAATGAAAAGCGGGCGTATTTTAACCAGTTGAATTCACTGCATTCACAGTTAGCGTATATTCGAGGCGAGAGCCTCGCTGCCTAGATCGAGGACACTATGAAAATTTCCAGCGGCACGCTCTCGGGAACGGTGCACGGTGCCGTGGAAGAATATCTTGAGTTGGTGGGAGACCAGCCAGTGACCAATCTATATGACCTCGTGTTGGCTGAAGTCGAGGCGCCGTTGCTTGAGTGTGTGTTGCAACACACTGGAAACAATCAATCACAGACGGCCAAAATCCTTGGTTTGAATCGAGGAACGCTCCGAAAAAAATTACTTCGCTATCGACTAATGTAAGGATGTTTGATGATTAGTGTCAAAGTTAAGCAAGCGCTCATCAGCGTTTCTGATAAAACGGGTCTTGATGGGTTTGCAGAAGGTCTGTCTAATCTCGGTATCAACATGTTGTCTACGGGGGGCACGCATCGTTTGCTGACTGAGCAAGGGCTACAGGTTGAAGAGGTTGCCCAGTACACGGGATTCCCGGAAATGATGGACGGTCGGGTTAAAACGCTGCATCCCAAGATTCACGGTGGATTACTCGGGCGTAGAGACCAGGACCAGGAGGTGATGGACAAACACGCAATAACACCTATCGATTTGTTGGTCGTCAATCTCTATCCCTTTGAAGAGACCGTCGCAAACCCTGACTGTTCACTACAGGACGCAATTGAAAATATTGATATTGGTGGTCCCGCGATGCTTCGCTCGGCTGCAAAAAATATGCAGAGTGTGGCTGTTGTCGTAGACAATGATGACTATGCGGGTGTGCTCGAAGAGCTCAATAAGCATGATGGATGTTTGACGGGTGAAACCCGATTTACGCTAGCGGTAAAGGCGTTTAGCCATGTTGCGCACTATGACGCTGCGATTGCAGAATACTTAACTGGAATATCGAGATAATACAATGAAGGTAATGATAACTGGCAGTGGTGGTCGCGAGCATGCGTTAGCCTGGCGCGTTATACAATCACCTGATGTAGACAGGGTTTTTGTTGCCCCTGGAAATGGCGGTACGGCGACTGAGCCTGGTGTTAGCAATGTCGATATCGACGTTATGGACATTACCGGGCAAATAGCATTTGCGAAGAAAGAGCAGATCGATCTCACGATTATCGGCCCAGAAGCGCCGCTTGTTGCTGGGGCCGTGGATCAGTTTATGGCGGCGGATTTGAGATGCTTTGGTCCAGGTGCGAGTGCTGCCCAACTAGAAGGGTCAAAGAGTTTTACCAAGGATTTTCTACATAAATACAACATCCCAACGGCCGCCTATGGCAGTTTCGAGATTATGGATGAGGCTATTGAATTTGCCCGTGGGATGGATCTGCCGATGGTTATCAAGGCGGATGGTCTGGCAGCGGGTAAAGGCGTTGTTATAGCGCAGAGTCATTCGGATGCTGAAAAAACGATCCGTGAGATGATGGCGGATAAACGATTTGGCGAAGCAGGGCAACGTGTGGTCGTCGAGGCTTTCCTTGAAGGAGAGGAAGCGAGTTTCATCGTTATCGCTGATGGTGAGAACTTCGTCCCCTTTGCATCATCCCAGGACCATAAAGCGATCTTTGATGGTGATAAGGGCCCAAATACTGGTGGTATGGGCGCGTATTCTCCTGCACCCGTGGTGACACCAACGGTTCATCAGCGCATCGTAGATCGGGTGATTGAACCCACCATTGCAGGGATGCGTGATATGGGGTTTGCCTATACCGGATTCCTATACGCCGGATTAATGATCGACGAAGATGGTAATCCTAATGTGATTGAGTTCAATTGTCGCTTTGGTGATCCGGAAACGCAGCCTGTGATGATGCGAATGCAGTCCGATTTGGTTGCATTATGCAATGCCGCGATCGACGGTAATCTCGCTGGCAAAGAGATTGAGTTTTCACCGCAGGTTGCACTCGCTGTGGTATTGGCTGCGGGTGGATATCCCAATGATTACCGTAAAGGTGATGAAATCAATGGGTTGAAATCATCAATGGATGGCAAAGTATTTCATGCCGGTACCGTACTTGAAGATAATAAGGTGTTGACCAACGGTGGACGAGTGCTTGCTATTACGACGCTGGGCGAAACCGTGGGGCAAGCACAGCAGAAAGCCTATGAGATTAACAGTCAGATAAGTTATACCGACAAATACTGCCGTTCTGATATTGGTTATCGCGCTGTTGCTAGAGAATCTTAGAAGCTGACCTGGTTCTTTCAACCGAGTGATCGGCCGCCATCGACGTTGATGATCTGCCCAGTGATATAAGCCGAATTCGATAGAAACAGCGCAGTCTCTGCAATGTCTTCTGCTTGACCCTGTCTGCCGAGAGGAATCTTACTCAACATATTTGTCTTGGCCTCTTTTGACAGATTCACTTCTGGCCATAGTATCGACCCTGGTGCGATGCCATTGACTCTGACATCAGGTGCGAGTTCTTTCGCTAAACTGTAGGTCAGCGTGGAGAGACCTGCTTTGGCAATACTGTAGACCGAATAGTTATTCAGAGTCTTGTTGCTATCAAGGATGTTGATGATGCTGCCTTCGGTGGTTCTAAGAATAGGAGCAAATGCCTGGCTAAGAAACAGGGGTGCGCGAAGATTTGAACCGATGAGATCCTGCCAGGAATTTTCGTCGATTTCGCCAATGGGAGTTGGATAGAAACTCGACGCGTTGTTGATGAGAACATCCACTCGGCCCCAGTGAGAAAGGCTCTGCTCAAGTAAAGCTTGCCAGTCCGTTGCCTGTACAAGGTCCGCTTGTAACAATGCGGCCGAGTTGGGGCGAGTTGTCTCAAGATCGTGACAAAGTGAATGGGCTTCGCTATGTGAGCGATTGTAGTGCAGAACGACGTCATAACCTGAGCTATGAAAGTGTCTGGCGAGGACGGCGCCGATACGTCTTGCAGCACCTGTTATCAGAACAACAGGCTGGCTCACAGTAGTTCGGTGACTCGTTTGATTTGTTCGAGTCGAATTGCATGGCTGATATCAGCGCCGGTAAGATCCTGATCGATGTCCTTGCTGGTCACTGTACTCGCTGTGTCAAGATATCCTTTCCAGGGGTCGGGCTCTGCCATGTTGTTTCCATCTGCCCTGTAACTCGCTGCGGCGAGTTCACAAACTGCGATAAATCGTTCTGGTCTGCGAAGTGCATCCATTTCATGTAGATAGCCAACTATGTCCTCCCCTGAAATGGCTGTTTGCTGCCACGGTCCATAGAACCTTGTCGTTAGTGACGCAAGTTCACGATAAATTTTAGGGAACTTGTGTCTGCCAGTTACATCTTGAATTTGTTTCTCCGCTAAACCGTTTGCCAGGATGACAAAGGCATGGATGGGGCTATTGTCAGGCTGCCACTGGCTTAGTCGAGTGATATTCTCCGGTTGAATTTCAGACCAGAGAATCTGATGCGCACCAAGGTCAGAGAGGATTTGGAAGTAAAGATGCGGGTGGTTTGTGGCGAGGGCTTTTTCAGATTCCGAAAATATCCTCTCTGGTGTTAGATCGAGAAGGACTTGCTGTTGAATCATAGTACGCATGAGCTCGAAAGTTTCAGGATGAATTGTAAATTCCGGAAACCGCGCGTTAAACCTCGCGACCCGCAATATGCGTAAGGGGTCTTCTGAAAATGCAGGAGATACATGGCGCAGAATCTTGTTATTTAGATCAGATTGACCGTCATAAGGGTCTATGAGTTCGCCATGTTCGTTTTTCGCGATGGCATTGATAGTCAGATCGCGACGATACAGGTCTTGATCCAGCGTTACCGTTGGCCCGGCATCGCATTCGAAATCTGTATGCCCAGCACCCGTTTTTCTCTCCGTTCTTGCGAGCGCGTACTCTTCAAAGCTATCGGGATGCAAATAGACAGGGAAGTCTTTACCAACCTGCTGAAATCCACGGCTTTGCAATTCTTCAGCGGTTCCGCCAACAATCACCCAGTCTTTATCGGCTACAGGGAGCCCCAGGAGCTGATCTCGAACCGCGCCGCCTACCAAATAAGTATCCATCAAATAAAACTCTTTGTTGATGGTGCCATTATAGTTGATAAGGTTTGCGGGCAGGTGTGGAAAAAAGCTGTTTGTCTTCAAGGCGCATTGCGGTCAGTTTGCGTCCCCAGACACAGCCAGTATCAAGTGCAACAATATTAGGCTGATTGGTGACACCATCTAGTGCTGCCCAGTGTCCAAATACTATTTTCATTGCGGTTGCCCGTTGAATATTAAACCAAGGTTCGAAACCCTGTGGCCTTTTGCTGGTCTTGTGTTTTAGCTCCAGAGTGCCATCAGCTTTGCAATAGCGAAGTCTTGTCAAATAGTTGGTGATGACGCGCAATCGAGTATTGCCGGTTAGCTCGTCATTCCACGTCGATGGTTCATTCCCGTACATATCTGTTAAGAATTTTTCGAATGCTGATCCTGATAGCATAGACTCTACCTCACTTGCACGCTGCAGTAAGGTTTGCAGATCCCAGAAGGGCGGAATCCCAGCGTGTACCATGGTAAACCCACTGACAGGGTCGTGATGTGCGAGTTTTTGAGCTCTCAGAAAACTGATGATCTGGGACGATTCCTGGCTGTCCAGTATGTCTGCAATCGTATCACTCGGCATGGCATCATGTGCGCCCATAGCGACGGCCAGGAAATGTAGGTCATGATTGCCAAGAACGATGATTGGATCGTTAAGTCCCATGATGAATTGCATGGTTTCTAGGTTCTTTGGACCACGGTTGATCAAATCACCGGCAAACCAGAGCTGATCGACCTCTGGCTCAAAATGTACCTGTTCTAGTAACGATAGCAGTTCATCATAACAGCCTTGAATATCACCGAAAATATAGGTGCTCATGACTGTTGCCGCTGCCATACGAGATCAGCACACTTTATGTATTCTTTGAGATGTATCGTCTGAGGTCTTCGGCCAGAATCTATTTCCAGGGACTCAAGATCCTGTGCGCTTAGGAATAGTTTCAGTGCATTTCGGATTGTCTTGCGTCGCTGATTGAAGGCGCTCGCGACAATTTTCTCTAGGCACTCTAGGCTTTTGGCACGTACAGGATGTTGATGAGGTGTCAGACTGATTATCGCGGAGGTCACTTTTGGTTGTGGATTGAAAGCTGTCGGAGCGACTTTGAACTGTTTTTCTGGAACACAGAAATATTGACTCATGACTGACAGGCGGCCGTAGTTCGATTCACCAGCATCCGCACATATCCTATTGACCACTTCTTCCTGGAGCATAAACGTCATATCTGAAAAGTGATCGATAGATGAGAATAGTTTGAACAACAAGGGCGTCGATATGTTGTAGGGGAGGTTGCCTACGACACGATAGCGATGAGGCGAGCAAATAGAAGCGTAGTCCACTTTGAGTGCATCTGCGGATAGTATCTGCAGTTGTGTCCCATACATGCTGTCTAGACTGGCCACGAGGTCTCTATCAATTTCGATAGCAACGAGGTGGCAGCCACTGCTAATCAATGCCTTGGTAATGGCACCATGGCCAGGGCCGATTTCAAGAATATGATGGTTTGCCTGAGGATTTATCGTATCGACAACTCGTTGGATCGAGACAGGGTCGGTCAGAAAGTTTTGTCCAAAACGCTTTCGTGCGGTCAAGATGGTGGCGCGCTAAATTCTGATATCGACGAAGGCCTCTTCTCTTATTTCCCGGAGCCAGCTATTCAATTCCTCCTCGAATTTCTGGTTTCGTAAATATTCCGCCGCCATGTTTTGTTGGAATTGCTCGCTGAAATCCTCGATCCGGCGGCCTGTTACTTCAAGGAAATGATAACCGTGAGATGTTTTGAACACCGGGCTCAATACATTTAGATCCAGCGTATGAATCATGGTTTCGAATTCCGGCACAAAAATCCCCGCCTGATTCCAGTCGAGGTCTCCGCCATTGAGCGCTGACCCAGGATCCTCTGAGTGGAGTTTGGCGATTTCTTCAAAGTCGCGGCCATTACTTACTTCAGTGCGCAGGTTTTCCGCGAGTTCCCGGGCTTCAGCATCCGATCGAATCTCACTCGGTTTCACAAGCACGTGGCGTGCGCGTGTTTGGGCAATCTGCCCCTGGGTTTTAGCACCACGCTTGTCTGTTAGTGTAATGACATGGAAACCGCTACCGCTCTTGATGGGTCCTTTGGTTTCGCCGATCGCCATTTCAGGCGCGACGTCAGCGAATATCGTCGGTAACTGGACAGGTTTACGCCAACCAAGATCGCCGCCTTTGGATGCGTTTTGACCTGCAGAGTGTTCAATCGCCAGGGCCTGAAAACTTTCTCCCTCCGAGACCCGTGAAATAAGATCAAGGGCCTGTGTTCGAACTGTTGAGATTTCCTTGGCATTGGCATCATCAGGGATGCTAAGGAGTATGTGGGCAAGTCGATATTCGTCGGCTACGATCGCTGCACCCAATTCTGAAGCAAGAAAATTTTTCATCTCCTGATCAGAGATCTCGATGCGACTGCCCATAACTCCCTGTTGCACCTGGCTGATGGTAACTTCTCGCCTGACCTGTTCCCGCATCGCCACATAGGACATGCCATCCTGTTCGATGGCCTGCTGAAATTGGGGCAGCGAGAGGTTATTTTGCGCAGCGATACGCTGAATTGTGTCATTGAGTTCGGCATCGCTGACGCGCATGCCTGCTCTTTCGGCCATCTGGATCTGTAGGTGCTCGATGATCAGGCGTTCTATGACCTGTTCTGTCAATACATCGTCAGGGGGAGCTTCATCATTCGCGGTTATTTGTGCTTTTACCGCTACCAGTCTTTCTTCGACTTCGGAGAGCATGATGACATCTTCATCGACAACAACTGCGATGCGATCGAGCAGAACGAGCGAGCTTTGGGCTTCAGACAGTACAAATAACACCGTCAGGAATAATAAAATTTGATTCATAGGTCGTGTATAGTTTTTATTCAATTGTATCCTCTCTGCGCCGGTAACCGGGTATGGAGTCCTCAAGTAACGTGTCCAGTCTTTTACCTAGTGTTGACAAGCCCTTAAGCTGAAATTCGAAAAAGAATCCTGAATCGGAGCGGTATTGCAGTGCGCTCTCGACCGACGTGCTCCCTGTGACGGGGTCACTGACGGCAACCGAAATTGTCCGTGGCTCTTCCTGGTAACGCCGATAGGCCAGGCGCGTTTTCCAGCAGCAGTCATTGTATTCGACACCAACGAGAGACTCTAGGGTTTGATTCTTATCCCAGCCAAAGTTCCATCTGCCGAGTAAGCTCCATTTACCCTTTAACGGCCAGATGAATGATAGATCGGTTTCCTCTGCGTTTTGAAATCTGGCCGGATTCTGAACTTCTGGATTTGTATAAGTATAGTTCAGATTGACGATTCTTCTATTGTCAGGTCCACGATACTTTAGTGATAACTTTCCTCTGTTTGAACGAGACTCTCTTGGCTCGAATTCATAGGAGCCTGTAATACTTAAACGCCGGTTGAGCCTGAACCGGGCCTGGGTGAACAGCGCAGAGGAACCTACGGCTGGATCATACGCCCGGCCAGGATTAAAGATTACGTGCCGATCCTCGAAATAAACAATTTGGCCGACACTGGCCCTTAGGAATTCAGCCCCTGTTCTGGCGTCAAGTATTGAGGAGGTGATACCAATGCTGGCTTGTCGAGCGTCTCCGACTCGATCGTAGCCTGAATATCGGTTTCGCCTGAACATCGTTGAAAACCCTGGTGTAGTCGCTGCCGCATCGAAGCGTGGCAGATCATCCTGATATTCTTCCGCAACGTACAGCAGGTAGAGCCGAGGTTCGAGTGTCTGCAGGAGATTGCGATTGCCCCATGAAAAGAATCGATCAAAGATCAGCCCGGAGTCCAAAGCCATGAAGGGAATTGTGATATCCGGCGTTGTTCTAGTGGTCGCCGGTGCGTCAGTTAAGTCATAACTGCGATGAATTGCACCGAGTTCAGGCTTAATAAAGCCCCAGGGTGCTCTAAAATCTGTCTTTATGCTGGCCTCGGTGACGAATCTGTTGCCGACGGTCGCTAGGATGCCGCCTACATTTTCGTTGTCTTTGTCGAACCGGGAAAATTGGCTACGTACCATCACATCGAATATTGATAGCTTTTCTTTAATGTTTACAACAAGTTGCGGGAGTCGGGAGTATTGCTTTGCGGCGTTGTTGGAGAGGGATTGATAACTCCTGGCATTGAGTTCAGCGTACCAGTTGGCACGACGATAGGTGAGTCGGGCATATCGTCGTAACGCAGGGATATTGGTGCCCAGAGATTGAAAGCGCTTATTGGTTTCCTGTGTTGAGGCGTCTATGTCACCGCCGATATCGTGTAGATAATCAACGTCGGACAGAGCGCCATAGTTGACAAGGCTTCGCCACCGCCTGGACCAGGTCCCGACATGATTGAAATACAGTAACCATCGATCCTGTTTGTCAAAAGCACCACTGCTTGGTTCAGTAAACTTGTCATCTTCATGCAAGTAAGCAAGGTTGATGAAATTGCTTGAGAAATTGTTGAGGTAGCGGTACTCCGCGTCGTGAATAAGCCCCCGTTTCCAAAGCGACCTGAATGTGTAAGTCGCGTCGTGATTGGGTGACAGATTAAAGTAGTAGGGGATGGCAATGTCTGTACCTCCATCTCCATCGTGACCAGCACTCGGCATCAGAAAACCTGAATATCGCTGATCGTCCAAAGGGAATCTGATATACGGAAAGTACGCGATTGGCACGCCTTTTATCCGTACAGTGGCATTCCTGGCGACGCCGTAGCCCTCTGCCTGTATTAGTTTTATGTCAGCACTCTTAAACTGCCACTGATTGCTATCTGGGTCGCAGCGGGTGAAGGTTCCATCTTCAATAACAAGGGTATCGTCATCGCGTTTAACAATCGATCGGGCTGTGCCGCGCATGCGACTCTGGTGTAGCAAAAAAGTGGCGTTGTCCATGACGCCGGTACCGGCAAAAAGATTTCCACTGGCGTGGTCACCTTTCAGCAATAACCCATCTTCACGCAAGGTAACTGGACCGTCAGCGGTGATAATGTCTGTGGCGCTGTCCAATGTTAGATGGCTAGCTCTGATTTGTCGGCCCAGACCATCAATCGCAACGTTGCCGTCAAAAGAAGTAGAGTGATCTTCCACGTGCAAGGCATTATCCGCAGTGCCTATAATTACGTTGCCCTGATTAGCATTAATTGATGCCGGTTGTTTATAGTGTCCGTCGCAGTACCAGGGGATTGTGTCGGATGTAGATCCTTTAGGGGTCCAATCCTGCATCGCTGCCGTTGTAGAGGTTTCAGGCAATCCATGAGAGGGATTCAACGATAGAACCAAAAGGATAGTGGTTGCGGTTTTCACACTGGAATAGGCTAGTAAAGATGTTGGATGATAATGCATTAAACCGTGCCATGGTTAAAGGAGCGATTGTCTATGTCAGCTAGTGATTCTCGTAAAAGTGCGCTGGATACCTGGGCGCTGGGAAGATTGAAAGATCGCGGTTTGAAACTGCCCGGGGAGTTTAGCCTACAGCCCGCTTCCGATGATGCAAGTTTCCGACGATATTTCCGCTATTGTGGTGATCCCAGCTTTATTTTTGTTGATGCTCCCCCTGCGATGGAGGACAGCCGACCGTTTATCGCGGTTGCTACATTGCTGGCTTCAGCTGGACTCAATGTACCGGAGGTCTTTGAGCATGATCTGGATAGCGGATTTATGATGATAAAAGACCTGGGAGAAGATCTATATTTTGATAGGCTGGGCGATATTGCGCAGACTGAGCAGCTTTATCAGGATGCATTCATTGCTCTGTCCAAGATGCAGCAGATTTCAGCGAGGTTGGATCCCTATGATGAAGTATTACTGCAAAACGAGATGAATTTATTTCCCGAGTGGTTTTTAACTCGGCAGCTGGACATCGATTGTGCAGAGGATATGTTGGAAGAGGTTTTCAGGCTGATGATTACAAACGCAACCAGTCAACCCCAGGTATTTGTACACCGAGACTATCATTGTAGAAACCTGATGCTTGCACAGCCGAACCCAGGGATTATTGACTTCCAGGATGCAGTCATTGGTCCAATAACCTACGACCTGGTCTCGCTGTTAAAAGATTGTTATCACAAGTTTCCCTCAGATCAGATAGAACGCTGGGTTATGGAGTATCGAACAAGGCTGGTTATGGCGGGGCAGTTAGAGGCGTCAGTGTCTGAAAAGACCTTCATGCGATGGTTCGATTTTATGGGTTTTCAACGCCACCTAAAATGTGCAGGGATTTTTTCAAGGCTAAATCTCAGGGATGGCAAACCGGGATATCTCGCTGATATACCGCTTGTGCTCCAGTATTTATCGGAAGTTTGTGAACGATATACGGAGTTAACGGCCTTCGGATGTTGGCTGCAGGAAGTTGTTATACCGAGAATGGGCAGCACAGAGTATGTTCGTCGATGAAAGTAATGCTACTTGCTGCAGGCGAAGGCCGCAGACTCCTTCCACTAACCGAGAGTTTGCCCAAGCCAATGTTGATGGTGGGTGGAAAAACGCTTATCGGTCGCTGGATCGATCGATTTGTAGATGCTGGCTATCGTGAATTTGTCATCAACACCTGGCATTGTGGAGATATATTAATGACTGCGCTCGGCGATGGCAGCGACCGCGGAATTGATATCCAGTACTCTCCCGAACCTGAACTGCTTGAGACAGGGGGAGGCATTAAGCGCGCCTTGCCGCTGTTGGGGGAAGAATTTATTGTGGTCAGTGCAGACACTGTGTGTGATTTTGATCTATCGAATCTACCGAAGATGTTGGGAGATGCAGATGCTCATTTGGTTTTGGTGGATAATCCGAATCATCACCCAGCGGGTGATTTTTCGCTCGATGGAAAAGGCAACCTGGGCTTTAATGCAAAATGTCTGACCTATGCTGGCATTGGCCTTTACTCTGCTGCACTATTCAATGACACCCCCGGTGGCCCGTTC
>Ga0055584_100003347_pt1 | contig 15799 bp, 13 predicted proteins | sample OSDHelmetaG_FD_58716 | JGI IMG/M metagenome (GOLD analysis project Ga0055584, IMG submission 58716) | Pelagic marine sediment microbial communities from the LTER site Helgoland, North Sea, for post-phytoplankton bloom and carbon turnover... | ecosystem: Environmental > Aquatic > Marine >... | reverse complement strand
CCTCCTGATGAACGTCTTCATGCAGTCGAACTGGGTCTTCTTCCGCGCCCCGGACGTGGCCTCGGTGTTCGAGGTCTGGCGGATCGCGTACATCGTCCCGTTCCAGAAGGGCATGGGGTGGGAGGTCTTCGCGGAGGCCCGCCACCTGCTGCTGGTGCTCCCGGTCGTGCTCATGCACGTGACCCAGCTGCTCCGCGAGTGGTTCGCGTGGCGTGAGCGGCCCTGGCATCGGGTGCTCGCGGCTGCCGTGATGATCGTCGCCCTGGTGGTGGTGCGGCGCACCGACACCGCGGACTTCTTCTACTTCCAGTTCTGATGGGGGAGCACGGCATGGAGGAGCCCACGTGGCAGGGGATGGACCCCGACGGCGCGGTCGCACGCGTCCGGCGTGCGCAGTCGTGGTCTCCGCTCCTGGCGACGATGGGGCTCGCGCTCCTCGGGCTGCTGGTCTGGCAGACGCTCGCGGCGTCACGGATCCCCGAGCCGATCATGCACCCCAACCGATTCGACGGGGTGATCTACTGGGCGGGGCCCAACCTCGGGCCCTTTTACGCCAAGCAGGACGTGAGCTCGGCGGAGCTCCTCTTCGTGGGGGACAGCCGCGTCTACGACGACACCGACCTCGACGTGGTTCGCCAGGCCGGTGAGGACAGCGTAGGCCTCATCTGGGGCCCCAACGCGGACCTCTCGGTGCTGCTCCCCGCCATCATGGACCTCCCGGCCGAGCGGCTGGTGGTGGCCCTCTCGCCCTCGACCCTGGGGGCCAAGACCAACCCGGTCATGCGCGCCTCGCTGGTTAGCCCGCCTCCGGTCTTCGAGCCCCTCTCACTGGAGAGCGCGCTCGGGATCTGGGTCGACGGAGAGCGCGAGCGCCTGATCGAGGAGGGGTACACCCCCTTCATCGTCGACACCCACCTCTCCAGCTTCCGCAAGGTGCTGCGAGAGACCACGCGCCGCAGCGAGGGCGGGACCCACCAGCTGGACCGGCTGGTCCGCGAGCGGCTCAACTACTTCCGGACGGCCAACATTCGCACCCTCGCCACGCGGCGGTGGCACCGCGAGTGGTTCGAGGTCCCCAACGCCGACAAGCTCGTCCACGCGTGCCGGATCACCCTGGAGGTGATCAGCGAGGAGGAGCGTGCCGCGGCGGAGACGATTGTGGTGGAGAAGCTCCGGGAGCTCGTCGCCCGCGGAGTCGACGTCCGGTGTGTCCGCTTCCCGGTGTCACCCAGCGTCCTCTCGGTGGAGCGCGAGTTCGTTCCGGACGCCCGACTCGAGGCCATCGCGACCGCAGCGGGTGTCCCCTTCTACCAGTTCCAAGAGGCGGGGCTCCCGGCTGGCGTGGACCCGATGAAGCGACCCGAAGGTTTCGAGACGCGAGACGGGTCCCACCTGACCTGGGCGGCGAGCCGGCGATTCACCCGCATGCTCGTCGAGCGAATTCAGGGTCCGGGCACGGACGGGTGATCGGGTGGAGCGGCGGGGGCTCCCCAGGGTCCTGCGGGAGTCAGCGCCGTCTGCGGCTCGGCCTCCCTCAGCGATCCGGCTCCCTCAGCGGTCCGGCGGGATCTCGGCGCCCGAGTAACCCCAGGTGCCCTCAACGTACGCGGTGCGCGTCGAGAAGATCTCGATGACCCAGTTGAACCAGCCCCAGTCCGTCCGGTGGACGTCGGTCTCCCGCGCGTTCGGAAGCCCCGAGTCCGAGATGTTCTCGTGGGCGATCTGGATCGCAGGCCGCGGCATGTGCCAGCCCAGGAAGACCCAGGTCCGCGCCGATGACTTGAAGGTGCCGGAGGTCTCCGTCTCCCGGTTGATCTCGAGCGACGAACAGGCGGTCATCGTTGCGAGGAGCACGCCGACAAGGGCGACTCGGAGTCGGGGACGGTTCATCTCGTAGCCTCGGGACTTGGGCGCTTGGGACATGGCAATGGGCGGAGTGAGACACTCCAGGGATCTCATCGGCGCATATCGCCTCCGGACCTTACTCCGAGGCTCCTCAGCGGCCGAGAAAGGGCTTTGGCTGGACGCTGCGCCGCCCCGAAGATAATCGGCGGTCTCGGCCGAGGGGCGCGTTAGTCTGCCGTTGTCCCCATGTCGTCCCTGCCTACGCTCTCTCCGCCCTCGCTGGGCGAGTCTCCCGCCACCGACCTCTCGGGGTCGCTCCAGGCTCACCGTGGCGCCTTCGCGCAGTGCTTTGGCTCCGGCGAGGGCGTCCGGACGTTCTTCTCTCCGGGCCGGGTCAATCTCTTCGGCGGGCACCTCGACTACAACGGCGGTCCCGTGCTCCCCACGGCCATCGATCGCGGGACCTTCGTGGCGATTCGAGCGCGGGAAGACGGTGAGATCCGCATGGCCTCTCGCTTCGCGGAGGCCGAGGGGAGCTTCAAGGCCACCGAGCTCCCCGTGAGCCCGCGGGGCGAGTGGTTCGACTACCCGCTCGGCGTCCTGCTCGCCCTCGCCCGCCTGGATGAGTCGGTGGCCGAGGGGATTGCGGGCGGCTTCGACGTGCTCTTCGGGGGCAACCTCCCGGTGGGCGCGGGGCTGTCCTCCTCGGCATCGATCTGCGTGGGGACAACCTTCGCCCTCGACGCGGTCTTCGGCCTCGGGCTCGACCCGGTCCAGCGGGTGGAGGCGGCGCTCGACGCGGAGCGCGGCTTTGTGGGGGTGAAGTGCGGGATCATGGATCCCTACGCCGTCGGCTTCGCTCGCCCCAAGCACGTGCTCTGGCTCGACTGCAAGGACGAGACCTTCGAACACCTGCCCATGGACTTCGATCGCATCTCCATCGGCGTGGTCGATACCGGGATCCAACGCCTGCTGGCGAGGGGTGAGTTCAACCGCAGGGTGACCGAGTGCGCCGCGGCCTTCGACGCGCTCAGGATCTACGCCCCGGAGGCGCGCGTCATGCGGGACATCAATCGGGCCGTCCTCTCGGAGCACGGCTACGAACTGGACCCTGATCTCCTGCGCCGCGCCACGCATGTGGTGGAGGAGGTGGAGCGGACCTTCGTCGCACGTGAGGCGCTGCTCTCCGGTGACCTGGAGACGCTCGGCCGCTGCATGACGGAGACCCACGCCTCCCTGAGGGACCGCTACGACTGCTCCTGTGAGGAGCTCGACGTCCTCGTCCATGCGGCTACCGAGCTAGGCGGCGCCCTTGGCGCGCGCCTGACCGGCGCAGGCTTTGGCGGCTGCGCGGTCATGCTCATCGCCGCGGGCGATGAGCAGAGAGTCTCCGAGGCCGTGGTGACGGAGTTCGAGCGTCGCTACGGCCGCCGCCCACCGATCGCCTTCTTCCAGGGCGACGAGGGGCCCCGGGAGATCGAGTGACCCTCCCGCGAGCGCCGGCTCGCGGACCGGGCCAGGCGGCCCGAGCGGGCTGGGGGGTCAGTCCCTGGCGGGGCCCGCAGGCTCGGTGGCGCCCGGGGCGACCGGGCCGGCGGCCGGGGCGACCTCCGGCTGGCCGAACTGGGCCACCTTCGCGGCCTCGAGGATCAGCTGCCCGGCGGAACTCTTGGTCAGGGTCTCGCTGAAGGGTGAGGCGAAGAGGTCCACGGCCGCGGCGGGGCGGCCGCCGAAGAGGTAGTTCGCGGCGAGCACTAGCCGGGCGTCGTCGTCGATCACGTGGTCCTCGACGAACCGCTCGAGGGTCGCGAGCTGGCGGTCGAAGTCGACGGAGACGGCGTAGAAGTCCCGCTTGTCGATCACGTTGGACGCCAGCTCCGGCTCGAGCTCGAGGGCCTTTCGGATGGCGAACGCCGCGTATCGATAGTCGCCCGTCGCGAAGAGCGCGTCGGCGAGGACCAGGTAGAGGATCCCGCTGTCCGGGGAGAACTCGACGGCCTTCGCGTAGAAGTGGGCAGCGTCGCCATAGCGTCCCTCGCGGAAGGCGCGGTCCCCCTGGGTCAGGTAGTAGCCGGTGGCCCGGTTGAGCTCACGCTCAAGGGCGGCGTCCGGCTGAGTGGGGGGCACGAAGGCCGGCCCGGCGGCGGGGACGACGACCTCGCCCTCCTCGGCTGCGGGGACCTCGACGTAGATCACCTCCGGCTCCGGCTCCTGGTAGACGACGGTGTAGGAGCTGGGGATGAAGGGGCCGTACCAGTAGAAGTTCCACGGGTAGCACCAGGAACCCCCGCCCCACCAGTACGAGTGCCACCAGAGGCCGCAGCAGTAAGACGGCGCGCACCACCAGCTGCACCATCCCAGGGACCAGCAGGAGCCCCAGGTGTTCCAGTAGCAATTGTTGTAATAGCCGCCCGAGTAGCAATCGCCGTAGCTGTTACCCCAGGTCTGGCCGGTGGCAGCGGAGGGGGCGGAGCCGCCCACGACGAGGCCTCCGCCCGTCCCGGTGGAGGACTCCCGCGCCGCACGGACGCGGTCGTTGTATTGGCTCCGCGCAGCCTGGGTACGGGCCTCGTTCGACGTGGCCTTGTCGCGGCGAGCAGCCTCGATTCGGGCCCTGGTGGCGTCCTCTGCGGACGCGCCTGAGGCGGCCTCTTCGCGGGCTTCGCGGACCCTCTGCTCGGTCGCGCGATCGGCGCCGGCGGCGGCGTCGGCCCGTGCGGCCTGGGTGCGCGCGGCGTCCTTGGACGCTTGTTGCTGGCGCGCCGCCGCGGTGCGCGCGGCGGCGGACTCGGCGGCCGCTTGCCTGCGGGCCGCAGAGATCCGCGCGGCGGAAGGGTCACCCGATCCGGCCGTGGAGCTGGCGCTGCGGGGCGCCGCGGCGGGGGATGCGCTGGCGCGGTACCTGGCGAGCACGTCGGCGTGGCTCAGCTGGCCCCGGGACCGAGGCGAGGGCGAAGCGCTCTCGCGGACCCGGGCAAGGTCGACGTCCGAGCTGAGGCCGCGGATGCGCTGGTTGAGTGAGCGGCCTTGACCGGAGCGGGAGGGCGCCCCGGTGGAGGCTGCGCTGGGGATCGGGAAGGGTCGTCTCGCCGGGACCACGGCCTCACCGAAGTCGATGATGGTCGGCGTGCTCCGGTTGGGTGTGGCGACTGTGGAGGGGCTCCCGGAGATGCTCCTGTTGCTCGGTGAGGACCATCCGGTCCGGGGGGAGCCGATGGGCTGGGGCGAGGTCGAGCTTGGACGGCTGATGCTCCGCCCGCTGGAGGATGAGGTGCGGGTGGGCGCGGGCCGCCCGCTGACGATCGAGGTCGAGCCCGAGGTGCGCGACGGGGTCGAGGTGCGGGTCGGCGTGGCGGTGGTGCGCGTCGGGATGGTGGAGGGGCGAGAGGCGGAGGACCTCGAGCTCGTGCGGGTGGGGGACGAGCTGACGCTGCGCGATGGCGTGGAGCGGGTCGAGGGGCTGGACCGGCGGACGCTGGTGGTTCGCTGCGGCGCCGAGCGCCTCGCCGTGGACCGCTGCGAGGAGGTGCGCTGCGAGGTCGTGCGCTGCGAGGTGGTGCGTGAACTGGTCGCCCTCGAGGAGGTGGAGCGCTGGACCGAGCGCTGGGCGGGCTCCGGCTGGACAGCGAGGGAGAGTGAGCCGCTGAAGCCGACCAGGGCCACCGCGGCGGCGGCGCTGATCAGGCGGAGGGCTCGGCTGCTGAAGACTCGGCTCAGGCGTGTGGGGCGGCAGTTCATGGGCTTCTCCGTGGGGGGGAGGTGGGGGACACTATGCCAGGAACAAATGTCGTGCCGGGTCCTCGTCCATGGGCCAAGGGAGGCGGGCGAATGGCGCTGGAGGGGCGAAATAGGCCTTCAGTGGGCCATGAGGCGGGCCATATGCCTCAATGTGAGACGCGCCACTGCCGCGTGTCCAACCTGTGAGACCGAGGGGGCGTCCCCTCGGGAGGACGCAGGGGATGACCTCTCAGGGGGTCCGTTTTGCGGGCGGGCGCTCCCCCTCGGGGACGGTGAACGCTTGGAACACCGTGACCGAAGCGCTCGACCCCGCATCCAGGAGGAGGCCCGGGCGCCCGACGGGATCGCCGCTCGAAGCGCAGGCTCTCGCCACGGCATCGAAGGCTCCCTCCCCCGGCGCGGCCTCTCCAGCCACGAAGGTCCAGCCCAGCGAGGGCGCGGCCAGGCTCCAGCCAGCCCGCGCCGCCAGCTGCTCGTCCCCGGGCTGGGGCCTGATCACTCGAACCTCGAGCCCGCGGGGTCGACGCTCGGCGTCCAGCAGCACGGTGAACTGAGGGCTGACCTCCAGCTTCAGCTCCGCCAGCTCCCGCCGCGCCTCCTCGAGGGCCCTCTCTCCCTCGCGGCGGCAGCGCTCCAGGTCTGCTCCGGCGGGTAAAGAGGAGCTGCGGACCCAGGCGGGCTGCGAGGGGACCATCCGGAGCCGCTCCTCGTTCGGTTGGCCCGTGAGGCCCCGTGAGCGGTCGACGGGAAGGAACCACAGGTCGGTGAAGTTCCAGCCGTCTTCGATCTTCTCCACGGCCTCCTGCCAGACCCGCCGGCCGCCGACGTGCAGCTCGAAGCCGGCTGGCCACCAGCGCCCGTCGGCCTCGCGCCAGGTGATCCCGCGGAACTCAGCGTGGACAGCGCCGTCCCGGCCGAAGGCCTTGAGGTGGCTCGGGCGGCCGCTCTCTCGGTCCAGCGTGACGATCAGGACTCCGACGTCGGCCACCTTCGTGGTGCGCGTGAATCCATCTCCGGTGAGGCCGCCGGCGTCGGGCCAGAGGAAGAGTGTCCTCCGCATCGCGACGTCAAAGCGAGCGGCCTCCAGGGTCGCTCCAGTGAGCAGGACGCTCCTCGCCTCGGACTCGAGCTTGCTGTTGGAGCGGTCCAGCCCGAACCAGACGTCACCGAGCTGGAAGCGCTCGACGCTCCAGCGGTCGCGCGAGAGCACCAGCCGAGATCGGCCGGGGAAGGCCAAGCTCAGGCGGAGCTCGTGGGGCTCGGCGGCGGGGTCGTCGAAGTCGATGCTCGAGCGGAATCGCGCGCCCCGGATCTTGCCGATCCGGGACCTGGGCGGCGCCTCACGCACGGCGCGGGCCGCGGCCTGGTCCAGGGGATCTTCGCTCGCCGACTCCTGTGGGGGAGAGCCGCCGCTCACCGCGGACGCCGTGCCGAGGCCCGCGAGGACCAGCGCGCCCAGGCCGGTGACGGCGGGCATGAGCGCGCGGGCCGCACGTTCCCTCTGGCGCATCAGCATTTCCATCGGAGCAGGGTACCCCTCGACGCGGCGCGGGTTTCCAAGGACTCCGTGGACGCCCCGGCTCAGGGGAGCTTCTGGGCGTAGCGGACCCACTCGACCACGTCGTCGCCGTAGTTCTTCCCTGCGAGCGCCTGGAGGTCCCTCAGGATCGCGGGTCGGACGGTGCTCTCGTCTACCACCTCCAGTGCCGCTGTGAGGGCGCGGGCGGCCTGCCCCTCGAACTTTCGGTCCACGCTGCCGATCCGCGCGAGCGCTCGGGAGGCGGCGCGAGCCACGAGCGGCGTGGGGTCCATGAGCGCGCGGGCGAGCTCGGGGACGGAGTCCGTGTCGACCACCTCGGCGAGGATGATCGCGCCGTGGGGGCGGAGACCTTCGTTCGTGTCGCCGAGGGCCGCCCTCGCGGCGCGGATGACCGCGGCTCGATCCGCCTCATCGAGGTTGAACAGGCCCACGGCCCGCAGGGCACGCGCCGCCTGGCTCCGGACGTTGAAGGGCTGACGCACATCCTCAAGCTCCGCGGCAAGGAGGATGCGTGGCGTCGCTGGATCGGCGAGGACGGAGAGCCCAAGGAGGGCATTCGCGACGACATCGGGAGAGTCGTCCTCGAGCGCCGCGAGGAGCGGGCTGAGGGCCCCCGGGTCCCCGCTGAACCCGAGGCCTGCTGCGGCGATCTGGCGGTTGATGGGGGGGCCGGTCTCCAGCTGCTCCTTCAGCACCGAGAACTTGGCCCTCACCTTCCGCCGGAGATCGGCCTCGACGATGTTCAGCGTGGAGCCGTCCTTCGCGGGGTTGCCCGTGAGCGTGATGTTGACCCAGATCCGCAGCGACTTGTCGACGTCGGCGAGGACCGCACCGGCCATCCTCCGGTCCTTGGTGATGTCCGGGTCGTAGGGCTCGGGCCCCTCCGGTCCGATCCACTCGACCTCCTGACCCTCCGCCGGGGCCTTCTGGCTTCCAGGCGAGTTGCAGGCGGCGAGCGAAAGGGCGGCGACGCTCAGGGCGCCAAGGACGAGGTTTCGCATGGTCGGGAGTCTGGGGGAGCGGGGGGGGGCGTGGACGACGACCCCCAGGTCTTCTTCCCCGCAAACATAGCTTCCCGGGTGATCCCAGACCGAGGGTTGGTCGCCGCCGCTACCCTCACAGCCGCCCATGTCAGTTCACGTCCTTGATGCCATGGCCCGAGAGGGCTTCGAGCAGGTCTCCGCCATCCACGACCGCCAGTCCGGTCTCCGGGCGTTTGTGGGGGTCCATGACACCGTCCGTGGCCCCGCCTTTGGAGGGATCCGTCGCCGGGAGTACCGGGACGAGCGCGAGGCGCTCTTCGACTGCCTCCGGCTCTCTCGGGCCATGACCCACAAGGCCGCGCTGCTCGACCTCCCTGCCGGCGGCGGGAAGATCGTGCTCATGGACGACGAGCGGGTCGACTGGGCGCGGGCCTACCGCCACATCGGCGAGGTGGTGGAGACCCTCGGCGGGACGTTCTACACCGGGCCGGACGTGAACACTGGCCCCGCGGAGCTGGCCTGTGTCGCCGAGCGGACCACCTACGTCACCGACCCTGGAGAATCCGGACCGGGTGAGCTCGCGGAGGCGACGGCGGAGGGCGTCTTCCAGGGCATGGGGGCGGCGCTCCGGTCACGCTTCGGCTCGGAGGACTGGGCGGCGCGGACCATCGTCGTCCAGGGCCTTGGCGCCGTGGGGAGCGGTGTCGCGCGCCGCGCGCGCGCCCTGGGCGCGCGGGTGCTCGGCGCGGATGTGGTCGAGGCGCGGGCGCTCGCGGTGTCGGACGAGCTCGATATCGAGCTCGTGGATCCGGGCGGCGCCGTCGAGGTGCCGTGCGATGTCTTCAGCCCGAACGCCCTCGGCGGCCTCTTGCACGACCTTTCCCTCAGCCGGCTGCGCTGCAAGATCATCGCCGGCGGCGCGAACAACCAGCTGGCGCGAATGCTCGTGGGCGATGAGCTGCACGACATGGGCGTGCTCTACACGCCGGACTTCGTGATCAATGCGGGGGCGCTCGTGCGCGGGACGATCTTCCACCTCGAACGCCGTCGCGAGCCGGTGGAGGCGATCGGGGAGCGCATCGGCGCGGTGGCGCAGCGCATCCTCGAGCGCGCCGCGGAGGAAGACGACGCGCCGGCGCGGGTCGCGGTGCGGCTCGCCGAGGCGCAGATCGCGGAGTGGCGCGACTAGCTGGCGAGAATGGCCTGGACGCTGCGCGCCGCGATGAGCACCAGCGCGACGACGAGCAGCGTGAGCAGGAGCCGGGGTGAGACCCCGCGGGGGGTGGAGGGGGCCCGCGTGAACTCCTCGAAGGTGTCAGGGATCTGGGGACCCTCGGGCTCGGGCAGGTCGAGGTCGTCGTACTCCGTGGCGTCGGACCACCCGGTGGCGTCGTCCGAGCCACACTCGCGGCAGGAGGCGGCGCCAGCTCGGACCTCCGCACCGCACACGGGGCAGGTGAACCAATCTTGCCTGACCCTCGCGCGCCCTTGACGGAGGCCGGAGAGCCAGTCGCGGAGGCGATGGAGGAGGCCCGGTCGGGGGGCCGGCGGCGTCGTCACGTCTTCCTCTCCGTCCCGAGGCAGAGCGCCGAAGAGGGGCTCCACGAGGTCGTCCCCCGGCCGGCGGGCGTAGGGCTCGTCCTCGCCGTGTCCTGGCCCTCTCCGGCTCATTCCTCGAGGGTGGCCGTGGTCCCGGACTCGCCGAGCTGGAACTCGGTCCCCGGCTCTTGGTGCTTGCGCTTCACATAACCCAGGACGACACCGCCGTCAGCGGCGAAGGAGTAGGCCCAGCTGGTGACGACGCCGAGGTCGCGGAGTTCACCGTCCAGCTCCCGCATCAGCCTCGTCCCGGGTGCGACCGGGTCGTCATGGGAGACCCGGAGCCGGAAGAGCTGCTTGTTGAGGCCGCCGTAGGTGTCGATCTTCGCCACGACCTCCTGGCCGATATAGCACCCCTTGGTGAGGGAGAACGCGTCGTCGAGGCGGGCCTCCTGGGGGTAGACCTCCTCGGTGACCTCGCGCCCCACCGCGGCGCAGAGGCTCTCCGCGCGCAGGCTGTCCAGCGCGACGAGCCCGCCGGGGGTGGCGCCCGCCTGCACCAAGGCGTCCCAGAGGGCGACGGCCTGGGACGGTTCGGTCTCCAGTCGCCAGCCCGGCCGGCCCGCGACCATGAGGTGGGTCACGCGGGTCATCGCCTCGCCGAAGGGGCCGAGCTGGAAGGAGTGAGGCTCAGCGCCCTCGGTGACGATCCCCTCGACGACCGAGGAGAGGTGTGCGGCGGCGTCGGGCCCCACCAGCTCGATGGGCGCGTGCAGCTCGGTCTCGTCGGCCAGCTGGACGTCCTCGGCGAAGAGGTACATGTCGAGGGCTTGCATGAGGGCGGGGGCCTCACCGGGCTCGGAAGAGATGAGGTATCCCTCACCGAGCACCGCGAGGTCGAACACGTGGACCACCTTGCCCTTGCCCGTGAGGAGCAGGTTGCGGTTGCCCTGGCCCGGGGCAAGCCCCTTGATGTCGTTGGCGAGGATGCGGTGGAGGAAGTCGGCGGCGTCGCTGCCCATCACCGTGATGAGCCCGCGGGTGGTGCGGTCCAGGAGGAGCGAGCCGCGCTCGGCTGCCGCTGCGTACTCCGCCGGGGCGGCCCCGTAGGTGATGACCTCGCTGCCAGCGTCGGCCGAGGTGAGCCGCGCGCCGGACTGCTGGTGGGAGGGGAGGAGGGGGGAGGTGCGCACGGTTGGGTCAGGGCGGAGCAGGCGGTCGCGGAGCGCCTCGGGCGGGGGAACGAGCGCGCGAGCGCTGCCCACAAGGGGAGCCGAATCCTAGGACCCAGCCGCCCGGAAGCAACGGCGCACGGGGGTCGCCTCGACCACAGGGGCCCTGGGGGGGCAAGGCTCCCAACTTCCCGTGTCTCACCCCGCGCCCCGTCGAGCCCCGCGAGTATCTTGTTCGCCCGGAAACTGCGGCGAGTCGTCCTCCCCGGACGCAAGACGAACTTCGGAGCTTCCACCCCGCGCCGTCGGTGCCTAAGAGCCCGGCCAGCCCCCTCCACCGCGCATGGTCTCCACCACCACAGCTGACTCCCTCGCAGGAGTCGCCCCGGCCCCGGCCGAGAAGGCCGCGTCCCCGCGAGTCCGGCTCCGCAATGCCCTCGTGCTCCTGCTGCTCGTCGGCGTGCCGCTGGCGTGGCAGCGGGACCCCCAGCTCGTCTGGCAGCCGCTGCTCCCGATCCCGCTCCTGTTCCTGAGCCCGCGTGGGGCCAGCCGGGTACTGGTGGCGTTCGTGGCGGTGCTCGTCGTCATCGGCGGTGGGGTCACGACCTACCGCGTGGGGATGGCTGTCCCCGACTGGCCGGCGACGTTCCAGCAGAACATGTGGACCTATCCCTTCAGCGACATGCTCGCCGAGGGGCACGGCGTGACTCTCGAGCACGCCCACCGCGTTTGGGCCTCGGGCCTCGGGCTGGTCGCCATCTGCGTGCTCCTGACCTGTTACATCCAGCGCGCCGCCCGGGGAGTGACGATCATGTCCTCGGTCGTGCTCCTCGCGATCATCGGGCAGGGGCTCCTCGGCGGGACGCGGGTGCTCGAGAACAGCCAGAACCTCGCCTTCCTCCACGGCGCCCTCGCCCAGCTGGTGGTCGCGCTGATCGTGGCGCTCGCCGTCACCGCGAGCCGGACGTGGAGCCGCCTGAGCCCCTCGCCCTCACGCCTCGCCGGTGGCCTCCGCACCCTCGGCAGCGTGACGACGGTCGCGGTCTACGGGCAGATCGCCCTGGGCGCGTGGCTGCGCCATCAGGGGCAGACCGCTGCGCTGCTGGTCCACGGCACCCTGGCGCTCGCGGTGGTCGCCCTCGTGCTGACCTTCTCCAAGATCCTCGGGGACGCGGCGACGGAGGGGGCCGAGCGAGGCCACGACCGCGCGGCCCTGCGGTTCCTCCAGCGGCTGCAGCTCTGGTCGCTGATCGCCCAGTTCACCCTCGGAGTGCTCGCGACCATCGCCATCTACTTCATCTCCGGCGGGATGGAGGCGGAGGTCTCCGTGGGGGAGGTCGCATTCGCGACGGCCCACGTCTTCGTCGGCGCGCTCCTGCTCTGCTCGGTCCTTGTGGGCGCCATGTACTCGCGCCGTGCGCTGGTGGCTGACGAGGAGGTGCCGGCGTGACTCCGCAAGACAAGGTGGACACGGTGGTGCCTGACGCGGCCGCGCGTAGCGCCCTCGCGCCCTGGCTCGAGCTCCTGCGGCTGCGCGTCGCCACCATGGTGTTCCTCACCGCCGCGCTGGGCGGCTGGCTGGCGACGCGAGACGCGGCGATCCTCAACCTCCTGCGCTGCGCCGAGGCGGGCCTCTACGTCCTCCTGGTGACGGGCGCTGCCAGCATCATCAACCAGGTGGTCGAGCGGGATACGGACGGCCTGATGGAGCGGACCCGCCACCGCCCGCTGGTGACCGGTGAGCTCACCGTTCTCCAGGCGGTGGTGTTCGCCGTCGTGCTCGGGGCCGCGGGGACAGCGGGCCTCGCGCTGTCCTTCAACCTGCTCTCCGCGGTGCTCGTGCTGGCCACGCTGGTGGTCTACGTCTGCATCTACACCCCGCTCAAGCGGGTGAGCACGCTGAACACGGTGATCGGCGCCGTGCCCGGCGCCGCGCCCGTATTGATCGGCTACGCCGCGCTGGCGGGTGAGATCGGCCCCCTGGGCTGGGCGCTCTTCGCCACCATCTTTGCGTGGCAGTTCCCGCACTTCATGGCCATCGCTTGGATCTACCGCGAGGACTACGCGCGGGCGGGACACCGCATGGTCCCGAACCAGCCGGACTCTTCGGGTGTTGCGGGGCGGTACGCCGTGATCTACTCGCTCAGCATTGTGCCCGTGACGCTCATGCCGGCCATGAGCGGCCTCGCTGGCCCGGTGTACGTGGTGGGCGCCCTCCTGCTCGGCGCGCTCTACATCATCCCGTCCATCGCCTTTGCCCGCGACGAGTCGCACGAGACCGCGCGCCGGCTCCTGCTGGCGTCGATCATCTACCTCCCGGCGCTGATGGCGCTGCTGTTCGTCGACCCCGTGCTGCGCGGGGTCTGACCGCGCGCCGATCCAGCGGACCAGCCGCACCATGCTCAGAGCCGCCGCCCTCCTCATCTTCTCGCTCCTGACCCTCGGCTCGCCGGCCTCGGCGTACCTGCAGGGTCTCCAGGGGGAGCCCCCGCCCGAGTCCGCAGATCGCTTCGCTGACGTCCCGGACTTCAGCTTCCTCGACAGCCAAGGGCAGCCGGTCACCCGCGCGGATCTGCTCGGTGCCCCGTGGATCGCGGTGCCGTTCTTCGTGCGCTGCATGGGGCCCTGCCCCAGCGTCTCCAGGGATATCGCCGAGCGCTTGATCCCCGCGCTCGAAGGGACACCGATCCGGGTCGTCTCCTTCTCCCTCGATCCCGAGGTCGACACGGCAGCGAAGCTCCAGGAGTACGCGGACCTCTTCGAGGCCGACCCCGAGCGCTGGCTCTTCGTTCGAAGCGAGACCGAGGAGCAGATGCACCGGTTCATGAACGAGGGCCTGCTGGTCCCGGTCGTGAGGGACGCTGCCGAGGCCGCGCCCGGGCTCGCGATCACCCACGGGACCCGCATGCCGGTCATCGATGGTGCAGGCAAGGTCGCCGGCTGGTACGAGCTGCGGGACCCGGCGCAGGGGGAGGGGGGCGAGGACCTCGCCGAGGCCGCCCGCGTGCTGGCCGACCGCTACGGACTCATCGTGGCGAGGGCGCGAGCGCTCGCGGGGCTTGACTTCCTGTGGCCGCTCCCCGGCCGCTCGGTCCTTCCGCTGGTCAATGCGAGCCTGAATGGCGTCGCCTTCGTGCTGCTCCTCTGCGGGCTGGCCGCGATCGTCAAGGGCCGGAAGCGGCTCCACGAGGCCTTGATGAAGTCCGCCTTCGTGGTGAGCGCGGCGTTCCTCAGCTGCTACCTGTACTACCACTTCGCCGTGCTGCCGATCAGCGGCGGACCGACGCGGTTCAACGGGGAGGGGGCTGCCAAGGCCGCCTACCTGCTGATGCTGCTCTCCCACGTCGTCCTGGCGGTGGTGAACCTCCCGATGGTGCTGCGCGTCTTCTGGCTCGCCCACAAGGAGGACTGGGACCGCCACCGGCGCCTCGCGCGCTGGACGCTCCCCATCTGGCTGTATGTCTCCCTCACCGGGGTGCTCGTGTACCTCGTGCTGTACCCCTTCAACCCGCCGCCGGCCTAGGGCTCCGGGCCCTCGGGCCCCGGGCGCGGGGGGGCGCGGCCGCAACCGGCGGCAGACTGGTGCGTCCTCGCCGGCGTGCAGTCCACGGAACTCGATCGTCGCCGGCTGGCGGGGTGCGGCCTCGGGCTGGGGCTGCTGGGGGCGGGGTTCGCGACGGGCCTGTTCGGTGTCGGCACCCGGGCTCAGGGCCTCCGGCGCGGCGGCTCCTCCGGCGGGCATGGAGCCGTGGAACGTGTCGCGCTGTGGGCGGCGGACCGGGCGGGTCACGCGGTCTACGGGCTCACCATCGACGGGGCCGTGCTCCAGCGGGTCGAGGTCGTGGCGCCCATGGAGGTGCGAGCGGCCCCTGGGTCAGGGTGTCTGATCCACTCTGCGCTGGAGGGGCGGCGCGGAGGCTCGTCGGGCTGGTTCGAGTGGACGGGGTCGCGCCTCCAGCGGATCCCCACGCTTCCTGGCGAGCCGGTCGCTGACGGGATCCTCCGGCTGCGCCGAGACGACAGTGGCGAGGCCGCATGGGTGCTCAGGGGGACCCCCGGATCCTGCTGGATCGAGCGGTGGGTGCGGGAGGACGCGGGCCGTGGACCGTGGTCGAAGCGGATGGGGCGACCTCTTCCCTACGAGGCCCGAGCGATCGCCCCGACGGGAGGAGTTGCCTGGGTGGCGGGGTACCGCTCGCCCGTGGCGCTCCTCATCGGCGGCGATGGACGCACGCTCCGCGAGGCGGAGCTCGTGGGCGCCGATGGTGTGGAGGACGCTCGGGCCATCCCGAGCGCGATGGGGGGAGGCGTCTGGCTAGCGGCCTGCGGTGCTCTCGTCAGGCTGGACCAGAGGGGCCGACGGCGGCCGGGTCAGGGCGGCTTCGCCCAGCTGGTCTCGCTCGCCCTCGGAGCCCGTGCGCTGGCGGTCAGCCGTCCCCGAGCTGCCGCTCCACCACGCCGAGCATTCCGATGACGGTGTTCGCGACGTCGGTGCGCTGGTCGTCCAGCGCCGTCTGCGCGAAGGCGGACGCCTGCTTCTTGAAGCGAGCGAAGCTCTGGTGAACCGGCTGGTCGCGCTGCTCCTTGCGCTTGATCCTGGATTCGACCTGGCGGATCTTGGCCTCCAGGTCGGAGATCATCTCGTCCTCGGTACGGCGGGAGCGGCTGGTGTTGGGGCTCGGCATCTGGGAGTGACCGCCGTGCGCTGGGCGCACGGCGCTGCGGCTGAATCGGTCGGGCCTGTGGGCGAGAGGCGCCGGCGGCGCGCGGGGCCCGATCGGGCGCAAGAGGCTACCAGCCGGCGAGTCCGGGGGGTTATTCGCTCCCGCGCATCCCCTCTGGCGCTGGCCGGTGGGGTCTCAGGATGCCGGCAGGAAGCGGGCGGGCGCCCAAAATCAGCCATGCACCCGCCCCTGGGGCGTCCGCTGATCTACCCTCTTCGGCCCAAATGACCAGCGTGCACCAAGACATCGACAGCGTCC
>Ga0055584_100003346_pt1 | contig 15801 bp, 10 predicted proteins | sample OSDHelmetaG_FD_58716 | JGI IMG/M metagenome (GOLD analysis project Ga0055584, IMG submission 58716) | Pelagic marine sediment microbial communities from the LTER site Helgoland, North Sea, for post-phytoplankton bloom and carbon turnover... | ecosystem: Environmental > Aquatic > Marine >... | reverse complement strand
ACAACAAGTAGAGAGTTTGACCCTCTAGCCTGGAACTTCGGTGGCGGCTTAACATTAAAGACCGATACAAACCTGCAACTAAGAGCGCGTTACAACGCACGCATGACAGAGGATCTGTTCGAAAACAGTGGTACGTTAGATTTGCGCTTCAAGTTCTAAGCTAATAGTTTCCTTGCTAAGGATAGGCGCTCCTGACATCATGTGTCAGTAGCGCCTTTCTATTACTTCCTCCAAATTCACTCGGAGACATATCATGATCAAACTCATTTCATTTCCAGCGGTCTACAACGTAAAAACTGGAACCCCATTCGGGCTAAAATTAATGGCCTTAATGAAAATGGCCGACATTCCGTTTGAGCTTGAGTATCAGGTTGATCCAAGGAAAGCGCCGACCAAGAAGTTTCCCCTCATCATTGACGATGGGGAGGCTCTTGCTGATTCACACTTCATTCGTCTCCACATGGAGAAAAAATACGACATCGACTTCGATGAAGGTCTTTCACCACTGGAAAGAGCACACTCATTAGCGCTCGTCCGCATGCTTGAAGAGCACTTTTACTGGTGCATGATGTTTGACCGTTGGGTTGAAGAAGACAACTGGGTGCGCTTCCGCGACACCGTGTTCAAGGATCTTCCTCCGATCATCGGCGGCTTCATTGCCAAACAAATCAGAAAACAAACTGTGAGAGATTGCCACGGCCAAGGCGTGAGCCGTCATGGCCGAGAACGAGTAATGGCCCTGGGTGTTGAAGACTTAAGCGCTCTCGAAGCGATGTTAGGCGAGAAGGAGTTCCTGTTTGGCAACAAGCCGACTTCCGCAGACGCAACCGCCTCCGCCTTTTTAGCCTTTGCGCTCAACAATGAATTCAAGAGTCCGTTGTACGAGTTGTGCGCCAGTTCCCCGACATTGTCGGCGTATTGCCTGCGAACCAACACCCTGTTTTACGCTTAAAGCCAATAGTGCCTTAATCCAGAAGAGCAAGCTGTTCGTTTGAAATCATATCGCGCAATTTGTTCTTCTGGATTTTCCCACTCGCCGTCATTGGAAAGACTTCAACGGAGTAGAGCTTTGCCGGTATCTTGAACTTGGCAATTTTGCCGTTGCAAAACTGCGCTAACTCTTCAAGTGCAACCGTTTCTTTGGCTTTGATTACAGCAGCAACAATCTCGCCGTAATAGCGATCATTCTCGGCCACGACTGCTATTTCTTCGATCTTCGGATGGTCACGCAGGACGTTTTCGATCTCAACCGGGTAGATGTTTTCGCCCCCCCTAATGATCAAATCCTTAAGACGTCCGCCAGAAATTCTCAAGTAACCCTCCTCGTCAACAAAACCCAGGTCACCTGACAGAAGCCAGCCTTCGTCGTCGATTGTTTCGGCTGTGGCATCCGGATTCTGATCGTAGCCAATCATGTTGGTTGGACCCTTTGTTTCCACCTGTCCGACTTCACCGGCTGGTAAGAGTTCTCTGCTAATCGGATTGGTGATGCGTACTTCAACGCCATAAAGTGCAGGCCCCGCTGTTGTAAACCGCTTGGGGTCATCGAAGGCGTTACAGGTCGAGAGTGTTGAGACTTCGGTTTGACCGTATACTTGAACCAATCCAGGCATTGGAAACTCTGCTGCACAGCGTCGCAAGATTTCAGGATCAGCATCAGCACCGCCACAAGTCCCCGCTCTCAGAGTTGAAAGGTCATACTTCTTGCGCTCGGGATGCTCTAACATTGCGAGAAAAGAAGTCGGCACGCCGCTTAGCATTGTACACTTATTTTCCTGAATAACCCGGTACATTTCCGGCGGATTAAACGCCGGCACACCGATGTAGGAAGCTCCTTTTTGCAAAGCCCCAAGTATGTTCATCACACATCCTGAGCAATGGAACAAAGGAATGATTGAGGTCACACGATCAGCAGACGAGGTTCCCAATCTCTCCGCCCCTCCCAATGCGTCCCACATAACGGCTTTGTGGCTGAGCAAAGCCCCCTTTGGGAACCCGGTGGTACCAGACGTGAAAAGCAGCATGGCCGGATCGTCCAATACGATCTGAGGCAACTCAGCGTCATCTGCTGATATGCTTAGGAATTCGCCCCACGTTGAATACTCAAACGCGACGACAGTCGAGAGCTCAGGAAGTTCTTCCACAAGTGAACTCGCCATCTCAAAGTAAGCATGCGAACGAAAACTTTCACTACAGAAAAGAATCTTCGCCTTAGACTTTTTGAGGGCATACTCGAGATCGTCACGACCATAGTGGCTGTTCAGCGGCGTGAAGACTGCACCAGACAGCGCTGCTGCCATTTCGACAACCAGCCATTCGACACGGCTTTCAGCCAACAGAGCAACTCTGTCCCCTTTGGTGACACCTACCCTCGCTAAAGCATTCGCGAGGGACAAAGACTGTTCGTACCATTCACGGTAATTCAGCCTCATATTTTGGTGAGGAAACTCAATGGCTAGAGCATCAGGCTGAGCGAATGCTTGTTTTCTCAAGTACGCTCCAATGGGCATTAAATTGTCAAAATCTTCTTTCGCCACTTTTTTCTCCAACTACCATCGCGTCATTCACCAGACAGCAAGTTTTACCCTGCCTATCAATCAGAAAGTAACACGCTTGTAGAGTTTTAGCTTTCCACGGAGGCGAATCACCTTCATCTTGCCTACAAAGGAGACAAATCATGAAAAGCTATTTGGCGCCTCTCGCACTCACGCCTTCCGGTTGGCAAAAAGACTTCAGCTTTTCGATAGATGGCTCCGGCGACCTCATTGAGGTTGGCAAGCGCACAGAGGAATGCGAAGTCATTGATGGTGTCGTTCTTCCTGGCATGCCAAACCTGCATTCTCATGCCTTTCAGCGAGCCATGGCTGGCTTGACAGAACGTCGAACTGCTAAGCAAGACTCTTTTTGGACTTGGCGTTCAACGATGTACCAGTTTCTTTCTAGGTTTACCCCAGAATCTATGCGGGCAGTCGCGAGTCAATTATACATCGAAATGCTGAAACAAGGCTTCACATCGGTTGGCGAATTCCATTACGTTCATCATCAGGCTGATGGAACGCCCTATGACAACAGAGCTGAATTAAGCCACTCAATCTTTGACGCTGCTGGCCAGACCGGCATTGCCTTAACTCACCTCCCCGTTCTCTACCAAACAGGTGGCTTTGGTGATCAAGCTCCCAATGAGGGTCAACGACCTTTCCTAAATGACCTTGACCGATACCTGGCGATCGTGGAAGCCTCATCTGCCAGGGCGCAGGGAGACCAGAACAAATCGGTTGGCGTCGCTCCCCATTCTCTAAGAGCTGTAACACTTGATAACCTAGAGGCCTTACACAATCAGATACCACGTGATTTTCCGATCCACATTCATATCGCGGAACAAACGAAGGAAGTGAACGATTGCCTGGCCTGGTGCGGTCAAACGCCGGTTGAATTATTGCTCAGAAGGTTCCCCGTTAACAACCGCTGGTGTGCAATCCATGCTACGCACATGACAGCGACTGAAACAAGAGGGCTGGCCAAAAGCGGAGCCGTTGCTGGTCTCTGTCCAATCACCGAAGCGAATCTTGGCGACGGCGTGTTCAAGCTTCGCACATACCTTAAGTCAAAGGGTGCGTTTGGGATCGGCAGTGACAGCAACGTGCTGATCTCTATGCCAGAAGAGCTGAGGACGCTTGAGTACAGTTTACGACTGAAACACAGAAAACGCGCAATCGCGACTTCAACACAAGATATGTCACCCGGTTCACTCCTATATAACAAAGCTGTGTCAGGTGGTGCGCAAGCGCTTGGTCGCAAGACCGGATCTCTTGCCGACGGATTTAGAGCTGACTTAATCGTTCTCCAACCAGAAAACCCAGGTCTTTTGCATCACGGACCACAAAGCCTGCTCGATGCAATGGTTTTCGGGTGCAACACAAACCCTGTCAAGGATGTGATGGTTGGTGGTGACTGGAAGATCAAAGACGGCCGACACACTGCGGAAGAGATTGTTTTGGGAAACTACCGCGAAGCCCTGTCTCAATTAATCAATTGATCAACTGAACTTGAAGCCATTTTCTACATAGGTGTATAGGCGCCGTTGTTCGCCTTCACTCATGACCATACCGAGCTTACTACGACGCCACAAAATATCTTCCGCCGATCTTGCCCATTCCTCATAGCGCAAGTACTCAATTTCAGCTTCATAAAGCATACCATCAAAGCACTCCCCCAGATCCGCAAGTTCTTCCTTACCAGCAAGCAGTACTTCCACACGGGTTCCGTAAGCCCAGACCCAACGTTCTAGAACAGGCTGTGGCACCCAGGGATAGGAAAGCTCAACCATTTCCTTGAACGCCTCCATACTTTCACCGATCCGCCCGCCTGGCAAAGGTTCATCCGCCGTCCAATCCACACTCGCGTTGTGGAGATGCGGCCCCAGTTTGGCCATTACTTCCTCGGACAGTTCACGGTAGGTCGTGATCTTGCCACCATAGACGGTCAACAAAGGTGGTGTTTGCGGCATGCCGCCTTCTAGCTGTAGAACGTAGTCACGGCTTGCCGCTTTTGCATCGTCAGCACCATCGTCAAACAGCGGGCGAACCCCAGAAAATGCGAACACAACGTCACCAGGACCTACGGGGTTGGCCAGATAGCGGTTGATTGCTTCACAGAGGTAAACCTCTTCATCGTTATCAATCTCGACGTGGGACGGATCTCCTTCAAACTCCACATCCGTCGTTCCAACCAAGGTGAAGTTCTTTTCATACGGAATTGCGAAAACAATCCGCTCGTCATCATTTTGGAAGATGTAGGCATGATCATGATCGAACAAACGCGGGAAAATGATGTGGCTGCCTTTCACCAATCGCAGGCTATCTTCCTCCTCATTTTTGACAATCGCTTGTGCGATCTTGCCTGCCCAAGGTCCCCCTGCGTTGACCAGCGCCCTTGCATGCGCGTAAGTGATCTTACCGGTTTGACGATCCTGGATCGACATATGCCACAGCCCATCTTCATGAACCACACGAGTCACTTCAGACTTCGTTCGAATTTCCGCCCCTAAGCGCTTCGCGTCGACAGCATTCAATACAACGAGCCGTGAATCATCGACCCAACAATCAGAGTAGGCAAAAGCCTTCTGGAAATCAGCTTTTAAGTACTTCCCGAAAACCTCTTTGCGTAATTTCACAAACCGTGAGGCTGGCAGAACTTTCCGTCGTCCAAGGAAATCGTAGAGAAACAACCCTACTCGCAGCATCCAGGCCGGACGCATCGATTTGTTATGCGGCAAGATAAACCGCATCGGCTTGACGATATGGGGTGCCAAATACAGAAGCGTTTCACGTTCTTGCAGAGCTTCGCTCACCAGCTTGAATTCAAAATGTTCCAGATATCTGAGGCCACCGTGAATGAGTTTTGTACTTGTCGATGAAGTGCCCGATCCCAAATCACCTTTTTCACAAAGTAAAACCGAAAGGCCCCGTCCAGCAGCATCACGTGCAATCCCGCACCCATTCACACCGCCACCAATAATGGCCAAATCAAAAACTTCAATCATTCACAGCATTCCTTTGTTCGTCCCTATGAAAAAGAATGTGACAAAGAATACAAGAAAATTGTTTTCGGGTGGCTTGTTTGTAAACGTTTTCCAAACTATAGATGAAGCACTCAATTTGGAACTGTAACTGACCTATGACCGAGCAAACTGAAGCTTTTGACTACATTGTTGTTGGCGCTGGATCCGCTGGATGCGCGGTTGCAAACAGGCTTTCAGCCGATCCACGCAATAAAGTGCTGCTCCTAGAAGCCGGTGGTCGCGACCTCAATCCTTGGATCCACGTTCCCGTCGGATACTTCAAAACCATTCATAACCCATCAGTTGATTGGTGTTATGAGACTCAACCCGATGCCGGTCTGAATGGCAGATCCATCAAATGGCCACGCGGCAAAGTTCTTGGTGGTTCAAGTTCGATCAACGGCTTGCTCTATGTGCGAGGACAAGCAGAAGATTTCAACCATTGGCGACAGCTCGGCAATGTCGGCTGGGCTTATGACGACGTGCTGCCGTACTTCATGAAGGCAGAAGACCAAGAACGTGGCAGTGACGATTATCATGGCGAAGGTGGCCCATTAAAGGTCTCCAACATTCGCGGTAAAAGAGATATTTGTGAAGCTTTCATTAGCGCTTGCGAAGAAGTTGGCATTCCACGAACAGACGACTTCAACGGTGAAAACCAAGAAGGTGTCTCGTATTTTCAACAAACCGCTCACAAAGGCCGGAGATGTAGTTCCGCTGTTGCCTATCTGAAGCCTGCCAGGGGCCGCAAAAACCTCAAAATTGAGACTAAAGCTCTCGTCAAGAAAGTAGCCTTTACAGGTAATCGAGCTTCAGGCGTCTCCTACAATAAAAGCGGCAAAGACAAGCTTGCTCTAGCGAAGGCAGAGATCGTTCTTTGTTCCGGGGCGATCAATTCACCGCAATTATTGAACTTGTCAGGTATTGGCGATGGTTCACAACTGACAAAGCTCGGCATCCCTGTACTGAGTGACTTGCTAGGTGTTGGTAAAAATCTGCAAGATCACTTACAGATCAGAGCCGTGTACAAGATCTCAACCAACTCAAGCCTCAACACTCAAACAGGTAAGCTTTGGCAAAATGCGCTGATCGGAGCGGAATATGCCCTATTTAGAACCGGCGCGTTGACTATAGCAGCCAGTCAGGTTGGTGTTTTTGCTAAGACACATCCTTCACTGGAAACGCCAGACATTCAGTTCCACATGCAGCCCTTGAGTTCTGATTCACCGGGCGAAGGCCTCCATCCGTTTGGAGCTTTCACTTCGTCGGTTTGCCAGCTTCGCCCAGAAAGCCGGGGGCACATCGAAACGGTTTCTGCCGATCCAACGGTATATCCAGAGATTCATCCGAATTACTTGGCTACACCTCTGGACCAAGAAACAGCCGTTGCGGGCATGAAACTTTCACGCCAGCTTTCAGAAACCGCTGCTTTACAGCCTCATGTCACAGACGAGTATGATCCTGGACATCACATTCAAACAGACGAAGAGTTTTTAGAACACGCGCGTAATACCGCTCAAACAATCTACCACCCGACATCAACTTGCAAGATGGGCCCAGACAGCGACAAGGGTGCGGTTGTCGATGCTCGACTAAGAGTTTATGGTGTTGAAGGGCTGCGCGTCGCAGATGCTTCTATTATGCCAACGATCACCTCTGGCAATACCAATGCCCCAGCAATCATGATCGGCGAGAAAGTGGCGGATATGATGCTGCAGGACGCGAAAGCAAGTCTCACTTAACCTTCGCGTCTTTGCCTGCGTAACCGGAACCGCTCTGGTGATAGGGCTGCCCATAGTGACATTGGAATAGGGTTGGGACTTCCAGCTATCTCAGAAGCCAAAGCCGCACCGGCCAATGGGGCCGTTAAGAATCCTCTCGACCCAAAACCGAAAGCAAGCCAGAGGTTGGGTCGGTCAGGATCGGCGCCAACAACAGGTACACGGTCGACAGTCGTTGCCCTGATTGCCGTTCGACCACCGACAACATCACCGATTTGACGTTCTGGGAACTCAGCAGCGAGTGCCGCCAGATTTTGCTGGTGATCATCATCGGATAATGGACGCCAGCTGCCGTCATTCCAACTGTCCAGTTTCTTGTAGGTTGCACCGACGACTTCGAAGTTTTCCGTCGCCGCTAAGTATGACCCGAACGACACTGGATGGCTTTCACGGGCCTTTTCAATGTGAGGGAGAAAGGTTAGCTGCCCTCGTTTGGCATTCACTTGAAAATCGTCACGTTTCAAAAAATCAAGGTTAGCAATACCACCAGCGAGAACGACAGAGTCAAAACTTCCGAATTGCTCAGACGTTTCAAGTGCCAAATGCCATTGTCCTTCTTCCCAGCTCAGGCCACCAACCTTACAATTTGCACAAACGGCTATATCTTTAGTAAGAGCTTCACAGATCGCCCGCGGATTTACGGCACCCGCCTTTGGGAACCATAGACCACCATTTTTGGTTAGTTCCATATGCTCTTCCGGCAACAACCCCAGGATTACCCATTCAGAAAACCGTTTTGTTAGTTCCGAGTTTGTGGGGCGTTTTTCCAGCCCTCGCGGTCCCACCCAGATACTGGCGCCATCGCCTTCCAAATCATCATACACTCTCAAAGCATGAAGATAAGCAGCGACATGAAACAGACCGTCTTCATCTTGGTTCCTGTTCATCCTTGGCTCAAAAATAGCGACCGGATTGCCAGATGTTTCACTCGCCACAGATGAGCCAGCTTCTATAAGCGTCACGTCCAGACCTTCACGCTGAAGCGCATAAGCAGCCGAAGCGCCCGCGATCCCTGCTCCAATAACCGCAACAGACTTGGGTTTTGTAGTCGATACACGTCGCCCTCCAAATTCTGCTGAAAGACATTCCCTTTTCTTTCCGAAGCCCTGGCGCTTAGAAATCTCAAAGCCAACTGCTGCCAGGCCGCGTTTTACGATGCCAGCGACGGTGAAACTCGTCAGTCGAGCGTTCTTTGCTGAGCACCGAGCCACTTGTTCAAAAAGGTCGTCATTCCAAAGGCTGGCGTTCTTGGAAGGCGCAAATCCATCAAGATACCAAGCATCTGCTTCCATTCTCAACTCTGCTAGAAGTTCTTCGGCGGTGCCCATCAGCAGCAACAAACAAACCCGACCTTCATCAAACGTTAGTTGGTGGAACCCTGGATGCAGTGTCGGGTAACGTTCACAAAGCAAAGCACTGAATTCAACCAACTCTGGCCAACAAGAATGAGCTCTTTTCAACTGTTCTTTTTTCAGAGGAAAAGCCTCTACCGAAACAAACGTTAGACGCTGTTTTGGGCCTGCAGTTTGCCGCCAAGACTGCCAAGTCATTAGGAAGTTGAGACCTGTTCCAAAGCCAGTTTCACCGATAGTGAAGCTATCTTTGTTTTCCCACGCCGCAGACCCTCCAATACCCTCTAGGAAAACGTAACGGCTCTCCGCCAAGCCATCTTCGGTCGAAAAATAAACGTCGTCAAAGTCAGTCGCCACAGGAGCATTGCCTTCGCGCCATTCGATCTTCGCCTTCTTTAGTGACAAGCCTTTCATGCGGCCCTACTATCACGACCAATTCGAAACTTAAACCTAAGAGACACTATGGATTTTAAAGGACAAACCGCCATCATCACAGGCGGTGCTGGCGCCTTGGGCAGTGCCACGGCAAAAACCCTGGCTGAAAAGGGTGCTAACCTCGTCATTGCGGACATCAATGTTGAAGCAGCTGAGGCCGTTGCTCAATCCGTTCCATCAGCAATATCGTTCGAATTGGACACTTCTTCTGCCGAACAAAACCGCGCTTGCGTTGATGCAGCAGTGAAAAAATTCGGGTCAGTTGATATCTTCCTTGCCAACGCAGGCATTGCCATCAACACACCTGTCCTAGAGATCACTGAAGAACAATGGCAAAATGTCCTGAACATCAACCTTTCAGGTGTTTTCTACGGCTGCCAAGCAGCAGCAAGAATAATGGTCAAAAAGGGTTACGGTCGCCTCATCATGATGTCGTCAGTTAACGGCTTCAAGGGTATCAACGGCCGAGCACCCTACGCTGCAGCGAAAGGCGGTCTGGATGCTCTAACTCGGTTGATGGCTGTCGAACTTGGGCCTAAAGGCATAACCGTGAACGCCGTTGCGCCTGGACCAGTTGACACGGAGATTGCTAGAGCCATGCAGACTGCTGAAATCCGTCAGAAATGGATAGACCATATCCCAGCCCACCGGTACGGCACCCCAGAAGAGGTTGCCGCCGCTGTTGTATTCCTTGCTTCAAAAGAAGCAGCTTTTGTAAATGGCGTGACCATCCCCGTAGACGGAGGCTTTGTCGGGGCTGGCTTGGTGATGGAGTAAATCCCCACCTAAACTCTTCTCAATAGTTCAAATCGACGCTCACAACGATTTGTCTCAAATATGACAAAATCTGTTATATAAGGGCACTATGATCACTGCTCTTATTTTGTTTGCAATAGCTGTCGTTCTTTTGATCGCTGGGTATCGCCGTATTTCCTTGAAACAATGGGTGTTGTTGCTTGCTGGCATTATGCTGGCATGGACACTTTACCGAATCAGTTGTGGATACCTTGGTGTCTTGTTCTGGGTCGGTTGGGCTGTCACCGCATTGTTGGCACTGTTCACGATCGATAACTTGCGTCAGAACTACTTCATGAAGCCGATCTTTAGGCTTTACCGCAAACTATTGCCCAAGATGTCTGACACAGAGCGGGAAGCCCTTGAAGCCGGAACTGTATGGTGGGACGCTGAAGTTTTTGCCGGTCGCCCGGATTGGAACAAATTACTCGACGCTCCCAAGCCAAAACTCAGCCCACGGGAACAGGCCTTCATTGATGGTCCCGTGCGTGAAGTATGCGCCATGGCTAACCAATTTGAGATCAACCATATCCACCGCAAATTGCCGGATGAAATTTGGACGTTCTTAAAGGACAAAGGTTTCTTCGGCATGATCATTGGTGAGGAACATGGAGGTCTTGGCTTCTCTGTCCAGGCTCAGTCCGAAGTCGTGACTATCCTTTCCACGCGCTCTATCGCGTTGGCCGTCACAGTCATGGTCCCCAATTCTCTTGGGCCAGGTGAACTGCTTCATCGCTTCGGTACAAAAGAACAACAAGACTACTATCTCCCTCGTCTCGCATCTGGCGAAGATATCCCTGCCTTTGGTCTGACGGGTCCATACGCTGGATCCGATGCTGCTTCCATGCGTGATGCGGGTGTTGTCTGCAAGGGTGAATTCAATGGCGAAGAAGTCATTGGCTTCAAGCTCAATTGGGAAAAGCGCTACATTACGCTCGGTCCTGTCTGCACTGTTCTTGGCCTTGCTTTTCAAGCCTATGATCCTGACGGCTTATTTGGCGGTGACGATGACCTTGGTATAACGCTCGCGCTTATACCAACGGACATGAAAGGCGTTGAAATTGGCCGACGCCACTATCCAGCAGGTCAAGCTTTCCAGAACGGACCGAACTCAGGCAAAGACGTTTTCATTCCCCTCTCTTATGTGATCGGAGAAGAAGAAGGCATCGGTAACGGTTGGTCGATGTTGATGGCCGCTCTTGCGGCAGGTCGGGCAATCTCCCTGCCTGCGCAAGGTGTTGCGGGCACTAAAGCTGCCGCTCGATTGGTATCGGCCTACGCTCAAGTGCGGAAGCAGTTCAATATCTCCATTGGCCGGATGGAAGGTGTCGAGGAAGCCCTCGCGCAAATCGCTGGCCAAGCTTATCTCCTCGAAGCAGCACGAAACTTGACCAACACGGCAATCGACATGGGCGAGCAACCCTCCGTCATTTCGGCTATTCTAAAGTTCGAAGCCACGGATCGTATGAGGCAATCCGTTACAAATGCAATGGATGTTTTGAGCGGTAAAGGTATTTGCATTGGCCCTAACAATCTAATGTTTGACGCCCATGCGGGAATGCCGATTGCGATCACCGTCGAAGGCGCGAACATTTTGACACGCTCTCTGATCATTTTCGCGCAGGGATCAATTCGTTGCCACCCTTGGCTGTTTAAGGAAATGACCGCCGTCCAGATGGACGATGAAGAAGAAGCGCTTTTAGCTTTTGACAAAGCGCTTGGTGGCCACATTGCATTCATCGTTGGAAACTTCTGCGGATCATTGATCCACAACCTTACTGGCGCTCGTTTTGTTACTGCCCCTTCAAAGGATCAAGTCAGCCCTAAGACCAGACGTTGGTACAAACAACTCGGAAGAGCCAGCCAGAACTACGCTTTAATGTCAGATCTGACCCTTCTCTTGTTGGGTGGTGCGGTAAAAAGAAAACAGCGGATTACAGCTCGCTTCGCGGATGCCCTTGGTGAACTTTATTTAATGTCTGCTGCTCTCAAGAGATTCGAAGATGATGGTCGTCCTGAAGAGGACCTCATCTTCGTAAAATGGGCAATGGCCGTCGGATTATCGCGCATTCAAGATGCTTATGAAGCCATCCTTCAGAACTTCCCAAATCGTCCTTTGGCTTGGCTTATGCGTTGGGTTGTGTTCCCCTATGGTCGCCGCTTCGAGCCCGTAACAGATCGCCTTGAACGTGATATGGTTCGAGCGATCCTCAGACCAGGCGAAGTTCGCGACCGGTTGACTCGAGGTGTTTACCTTCCAGACGATCCTAAAGATCCCATGGCTATCCTTGAAGATACTTTCAAAGATTCTGAAAGAGCTGACACCCTTTGGAAAAAGATGCGCCTTGCAGAGAAAGCAGGCACTATCAAACGGGGTTACGGTCCGGAACACTACAAAATTGCCAATGAAAGAGCCGTTATCTCAGCTGAAGAACGCGACTTCCTCATCGCTTACGAGGAGAAAGTTCGCAAGGTAATCGATGTAGACGACTTCTCGACACAAGAAGTTGAAAATGGCTTTAAGAAGAAAGGAAAGCGTAAGTGAGTGTTTTTGCAGAACTAAAACTCAAACATTGGCGTCTCGAGCAAGATGTCGACGGCTTCCTTTTTGTCTACATTAATCGTGCTAGAGAAGCTGTCAACTCATTGTCTCGTGCAATGCTGCTCGAGCTGGAGACTATTATTGACGCCGTCACCTCTAATCCTGTAGAAGGGCTCTGTTTCATCTCCGCAAAATCTAGTGGCTTCATCGCTGGCTTCGACATACGAGAGTTCGACAAGTTCCGAAGTGCAGCCGATATCCTGCCTGACCTAGAATATGCCAACACTGCGCTCTCAAGAATAGAAAAACTCCCCTTCCCAACCGTGGCTGCAATCGATGGTTTCTGCATGGGCGGTGGTTTGGAACTGGCTCTAGCTTGCGACTACCGCGTCGCTACCACCAATGATAAAACAAGGCTCGGATTACCGGAGGTCCAGTTGGGCCTTCATCCAGGGTTTGGTGGGACTATGAGACTTTGCCGGTTGATCGGTGGCAAAGATGCTGTGCCATTGATGCTAACTGGCAAAGGCTTGCGCGCTTCAGCAGCTAAACGTCTTGGCCTTATTGACCAAGTTGTTAAACCGCATTCTGACTTGCGATGGACAGCTCGTAAACTGATGCAACGGAAGCCGAAAAAACATAAAGCAACCTTCACACAGACACTTACAAACTCACGTCTGGCCCGACCAATACTGGCAAAGATTATGGAACGCGCAACACGAAAGAAAGCGCGCCCAGAACACTACCCTGCTCCCTTTGCGATAATTGATCTTTGGCGAAAGCATGGCAACAATTGCCCGGAAATGTTGAAGCAAGAAGCTCCTTCCTTTGCTAAACTGTTTGAAACGGAGGCCGCTACAAACCTTCGCCGTGTTTTTCATCTGATGGAAGGTCTTAAGTCTCAATCAAAGGGCGCCAAATTTGATCTGAAACGAGTGCACGTCATCGGCGCTGGCATTATGGGCGGTGATATCGCGGCCTGGTGTGCTCTACGCGGTTTCGAGGTCACATTGCAAGACCGCGAACAGGTCTACATTGACGGTGCGGTTAAGCGAGCCAAAAGCCTCTTTGCAAAGCGCGCAAAGCCAAGTTCTGCCAGAAAGGCCGCAGGGCTCCGCCTTATTTCTGATCTAAACGGCGATGGAATTGCCCGCGCAGATGTGGTCATTGAAGCCATCGTCGAAGACCTTGAAATTAAGCGTGCACTTTATGCCGACGTGGAACCGCGCATGAAGAAAGGCGCAATCCTCGCAACCAACACCTCTGCCCTACCACTTGACCAGTTAGCCGAAGGCCTTAAGCGTCCAGGGCAGTTTATCGGCTTGCACTTCTTCAATCCGGTTGCCGCCTTACCCTTAGTGGAAGTTATCGCCTGGGAAAAATCGAAAAAGTCAGTTGTTAAGGCTGGCTGCAAAATCGTGTCAGACATCGGAAAGTTCCCAATTGAGGTCAAATCGGCACCTGGTTTTGTTGTTAACCGTGTCCTCGCCCCTTACTTGATTGAGGCCATGCACGCTCACAACGAGGGCAGTTCAATGGATGACATTGATGCCGCTGCGGAAGCCTTCGGCATGCCTGTCGGACCTATCGAATTGGCCGATCAGATTGGGTTAGATGTCTGCCTTCATGTGACAGGAACTCTTGGCAGTGATGAAAACCAAGCCATGGTCTCTAAGCAGCTGCAGCCCATGATCGATAAAGACAAAAAGGGTAAGAAGTCCGGTGAAGGTTTCTACGTCTGGAAAAAGGGCAAGCCTGTCCGCAAAAACCCCGGTGGCGACATGACACCAAAAGCAGTTGAGTCATTGGCACAGCGCTTGATTTCTCCACTGTTGGAAGAATGTGAACGTGTAATGGCTGATCAGATTGTTGCTTCCGAAGATATGTTGGACGCAGGCGTTATCTTTGGCACCGGCTTCGCACCCTTTAGAGGCGGCCCACTCCACTACAAGAAACAAAGAGACCAAGGAGGAACCAGCCAATGACCGATCAAAGCGTTCGCAGAGTGGCCATTGTTGGCGGTGTTCGCACCCCTTTCTGTCGCTCCAATAGCCTTTATGCTGACCTGACTAATCTGGATATGCTTTCCACCGCTTTACAAGGCCTGGCAGATCGCTTTGGCCTCGCTGGAGAAGAAGTTGGCGAGCTCTATGCTGGTGCTGTCACAACGCACGCTAAGGACTGGAACTTGGCGAAGGAAGCAGCTCTTTCAACCAGTCTTTCGCCGATGACGCCAGCAATCACCATGATGCAGGCCTGTGGCACTTCTCTGCAAGCTGCCATGATTTTGGCGGGTAAGATTGCGGCTGGTCATATCGACAGCGGCATTGCTGCCGGAACTGACAGCACATCCGATGCCCCGATTGTGTTCAAACGCAGATTTGCACAAAAGCTGATCAAGCTTGGTCAAGCTAGAACCATGGGTCAGAGAGTTAAGGGCGTTCTTGGTATACGCCCAAGTGACTTCGCGCCTCAGGTTCCAAGCCCAGCTGAACCTCGTACTGGTCTCTCCATGGGGCAACACTGTGAGTTGATGGCCAAAGAATGGGGCATCACTCGGGAAGAGCAAGACCAGTTGGCGATGGAGAGCCATCATAAAGCAGCAGCTGCCTACAAGACTGGACAGTTTGATAAGCTGATCACGCCCTGTGCTGGCGTTTGGCAGGACAACAACCTGCGCCCGGATACGTCGCGGGAGAAGATGGCGAAGCTTCGCAATGCTTTTGACAAGAGCGACAAAGGTTCTTTGACCGCAGCCAACTCAACGCCGCTTACTGACGGTGCCTCTGCCGTGCTTCTGGCGAGCGAAGAATGGGCGAAAGAACACAAACTGCCTGTTCAAGCTTATTTAACATTCAGCCAAACAGCCGCCGTGGACTATGTCGGCGGCGAAGGTTTGTTGATGGCTCCAACGGTGGCCATGTCACGCATGCTACAAAGAGCCGGTCGATCCCTTCAAGATTTCGATATCTACGAAATTCATGAGGCGTTCGCCGCCCAAGTTCTTTGCACACTTAAAGCCTGGGAAGACGAAGACTACTGTAAGAACCGCCTGGGCCTTGATGCTCCATTAGGTGCTATTGACAAGTCGAAACTGAACCCACGCGGTTCCTCATTGGCTGTTGGCCATCCTTTCGCCGCTACAGGTGGTCGTATTCTTGCTGACCTCGCTGACCAGCTTGAACAACGTGGTTCTGGCTCAGGTGTCATTTCGATTTGCACAGCCGGTGGAATGGGCGTAACTGCAATCCTTGAGCGCTAAACTTTTTCTCAAAGAGTTGACTGACCAATGAAAATTGTTGTTTTCACAGACCTCCACTATCGCACTGACGGTGC
>Ga0055584_100003345_pt1 | contig 15803 bp, 11 predicted proteins | sample OSDHelmetaG_FD_58716 | JGI IMG/M metagenome (GOLD analysis project Ga0055584, IMG submission 58716) | Pelagic marine sediment microbial communities from the LTER site Helgoland, North Sea, for post-phytoplankton bloom and carbon turnover... | ecosystem: Environmental > Aquatic > Marine >... | reverse complement strand
CTATACGGCAACGGACTCTGCTGACATCCAGGCTCTGGATGATGGCGATACCTTGACCGAAACCTTCACAGTCACCACCAACGGTGGTGATACACAAACCATCACAGTGACGATCAATGGTGCAGAAGATGCCCCAACGATTACGGGATCGAGCGCGGATGATGTATTTGAAGACGGTGCACTGACAACGGGTGGCACATTGACAGCCACCGATGCTGACGCAGGCGAAAGCGGCTTTGTAGCGGCAAGTGCTTCTGGTGCTCATGGTGATTTGACCATCGACGGTAATGGTGTGTGGTCTTACACAGCAACAGATTCTGCTGACATTCAAGCCTTGGGTGATGGCGATACTCTGACGGAAGTCTTCACCGTGACCACCAATGGTGGTGATACGGAAAAGATCACAGTCACTATTAACGGCACCAATGATGCACCAACGGTTGACGGTACTCAGACCTTCACGATGACCGAGGATGGTCAACTTCAGATCACCGATGATCAGTTGCTTGCCGGTGCGGATGATGTTGATAGTGGTACTGTATTGAGCGTTGAAAATTTGAGCGCCAGTAATGGTACGATCACTGCTAATCCTAACGGTGGTTATACCTTCACCCCGGATGAAAATTTCAATGGCACGGTTGATCTGAGCTACGACGTTAGTGATGGAACGACCTCAACACCGGCTACAGCGATCGTCACTATCGCAGATTCCGGCGACGCTGCTGTTATCGGGGGCACTGCTTCTGATGCCCTGACAGAGACTGATGTGACCCAGCAGGCCGGTGGCCAGTTGACGGTGACGGACGTTGATGGTGCAGCTGAGGAAAGTTTTGTTGCCCAAAATGGTGTCAGCAGCGAATACGGCTCCTTCAACGTTGATGCGACAGGTAGCTGGACCTTTGATCTTGATGCGGCTGCTGCTGATGGCCTGAACGCGGGCGAAGTTGCCACGCAAACCTTCCAGGTAGCGACAGCGGATGGCACGACAACGGATGTTGTGGTGACCATCACGGGTACTAACGACGTGCCGACAGTTGACGGCACCCAATCGTTTACCATGGCTGAAGACGGCACGATCACGATTACGGAAGCTCAGTTGTTGAGCGATGCTGATGATGCGGATGACGGGGCAACCTTGAGCGTTGAAAACCTGAGCGCCAGCAATGGCACGATCACGGATAATGGCAACGGTACTTACAGCTTTAGCCCGGACGCCGGCTTCAGCGGCACCCTTGATCTGACTTTCGATGTCAGCGATGGAACGGATTCTGTCGCCACTACGGCAACCGTAGTTGTCACGGAGGCCGTTATTAATCCCACTGAAAATGACGATGACCTGACCGGCACAAGCGGCGACGATACCATTGACGCCCTTGGCGGGGATGACACGGTTGATGGCGGTGCTGGCGACGACACCCTGACCGGCGGTGCGGGCGATGATACCCTGAGCGGTGGTGACGGGGCCGATGTCCTTATTGGTGACGGTGGAGCGATGACCACGTCTTCAACGATGTACATCATGGATGAAGGCTCGGACAGCATCATCAGTATCAGTACCGATGGAACACGTTCTGAGGTTGTCACTCAAGCTGAAATCATTGAGCTTACAGGCGATAGTAATGCCGACTTTGATGATCGTGGCATTGACACCGACAGCGATGGCAACTTGATCTTCACGGACAAGCACTCGGACTCGATTTTGATGAAACCGGCTGATGGCGGCGATCTCGTAATGGTCGCTACCAGTAGCGATATCAAGGCTGCGACCGGCGAATCAACGGCCGATCCCAAGGCCCTGGCCATTGGTGAAGACGGGATGATTTACGTTTCCGAAGATGTCAGTGATTCCATATTGCGGGTTGATCCATCGACCGGTTCAGTAACTGAGTTTATATCCGAATCTACGTTGAAAGATTTGCCAGGCATCGATTCCGTTGATTTGGATGGCGGCGTAGTTGCGGCGCCGGATGGCACTCTCTACGTTGCTTCCGACGGTTCGCCCGATGCAATATTCGCTATCAATACGTCCACAGGCGATGCAACGGTTCTGGCCAGTGGCAGCCCGTTCACTGACCTGGATGTCTACATGACCCTGGCTCCGAACGGTGACCTGATTGTTGCCGATGATTCCGGTGCCGACACCATTTACCGGATTGAAACAAGCGGCGATGGCGAAGGGACGGTTACGACGTTCCTGTCTGAGGCGGAGATCGAAGCCGTAACGGTCGCCGATGTTGATCTTGAAGGTGGTATCGGTTTCGACAGTGATGGCAACTTCTACATTGCTGATCAAAACGACGATGCCATCTACCAGTGGACCGGTTACGACGAAGAAACCGGAACCATGGATGCCTCATCCGGTAGCCTGTACATCTCTAAATCTGAACTAGATGAGGTAACAAGCGGTAATGAAGGTCCGGATCTTGAAGGCGGCATGACCTTTGCCGACGTTGAAACCCAGGCTGCGGGGGATGATACCCTCAGCGGTGGTGCCGGTGATGATACGCTTTACGGCGGCGGCGGCGCGGATACTCTGGATGGCGGGGCTGATGATGACATCCTGATGGGTGGTTCCGGTGATGATGTCCTGAGCGGTGGCACTGGGTCTGACACCCTTGACGGTGGCACCGGAGATGATGTTGCAGTCTTCGACGGTGATGTGGATGACTACACCATTGCGGTGAATGACATTACCGGGGAAATTACCATCACACACAAAACCAATGGTAATGTGAATACGGTCAAGAATGTCGAAACCCTCAATTTCGGCGGTGTTAATCTGGCTGTTGCCGCTATTGCGGTTGCTGCAGACAATGCGGATAACGACTTTGACAGCGATGGCAGTTCCGGCAATCAGGACTTCGACGGCTCCAACAGGGCCGACACCCTTTACGGCGGTAGCGGTAATGACAAGATTGATGGCGAGAAAGGCCATGACACGATCTATGGCGGCTCCGGAACGGACGAATTGAAGGGTGATAAAGGCAACGATACCCTCTACGGCGGATCCGGTAACGACAAAGTCAAGGGTGAGGACGGTAATGACCTGCTCTATGGCGGCACTGGTGATGACACGGTCGACGGCGGTAAGGGACAAGATGTCCTTTATGGTGACGCCGGTGATGATACCCTGAAGGGCGGCGATGATGATGACGTCCTTTATGGCGGTACAGGTAACGATACTCTTGAAGGTGGTTCCGGGGATGACGTCCTGTATGGTGGTGCCGGTGATGACACCCTTGAAGGCGGTAAGGGCAATGACATCCTATACGGTGGCACCGGCAACGATACCCTTGATGGGGGTGATGATGATGACACCCTGTACGGTGGATCCGGTGACGATACCTTAATCGGTGGCGAAGGTGACGATGATCTTTGGGGCGGCGACGGTAGCGATACCTTTGTCTTCCATGAAGGAGATGGCTCGGACACCGTCAATGACTTTGGTATTGGTGACACCTTGCTGTTCGAAGGAACCTGGTTTGATGATGGTAACTATAATGTCAGCCAGGACGGCGATGATGCGATTGTCACCTTTGGTACTGGCAGTGATGCGGTTGAAGTCAAGGTCAAGGATACGGACTCCAACAGCCTGAAACTGGAAAGTAATTCTGAAGGTGGATATTCCGTGACTTCTAAAGATGATGAGGACACCGTCTCCTTTGATGGTGGATCTATGTAAGGTATTTGATCTGATTGATCGAAAAAAACAGGCCGACCCTTCAGGGGATCGGCCTGTTTTGTTTAGACTTTCCAGAACATGAACGATAAACCCGCAAAAATATCAACCCAGAGAAAAGTTTTGCTTAAAAGGCGCCATCCATCGGCAAAACTTGAACGCCTGGCGATCAACCAACTTAAACAAGGTAAGCTTCCCTATGCCTTGGCTTCATATATGGAGCTGGCCAAAAAATTCCCCAAGGTGCTGGCTTATCATATTCAATATTCTGCCATTCTTTACTATCTCGGCAAGCGCGAAGCAGCCCGCAAAGCTATAGATAAGGGTGTTGCTATCAGGCCCTATCTTTTCAAGCCGACAACGCCAGACCCGGAAGGAAAAATTCTCAGGCTCAGGGGCGTGCAAAAAGCATTTTTCACACTTGATCACATAGGCCCGGCTTATGAAGTAAAGGTCACAGGTGGTGGGTTTTCGACCGCACACCTGATGGATCTTGGCCGTTTTTGGAGCATTGATTACCTGGTGAGTCACGGCAATTTACCGGCTGACAGGCGTTTGCCATCTTTTGATATTATTGTGAATTCTATTGCCGACGCGGATGTGGAAGACGACTCCCTGAAAACCATTTCAGATTTTGCGAAAATGAACCCGGACCGACCTTTGATTAATGCGCCCGACAGGGTCATGCAGACAACTCGTGATAGTAATTACCGAAGACTGAAAGATATTGAGGGAATTATATTCCCCAAAACTTACCGACATGCTTGTGGGAACTTCAGCCTTGATGAGCTGGATCGCTTTGTTCAGGCAGGGGACTTGTCTTTTCCATTTTTGGTTCGGGAATCAGGAACCCAGTCAGGCAAGTCATTTGATTTGGTCGCCTCCCTTGAAGCACTTCAGGGGCGGTTGGAAAAACCAATTCAAGGTGACTATTACCTTATTGAATTTATCGAGGAAAAATTCCGAGAAAAGTATTTCCGCAAAATTCGCTTCTTCTGTATTGATGGAAAACTGTATCCAGTTGTCTGTCATGTTGATCAAATATGGAACGTGCACGGGTTTAACCGTTTGCAATTTATGGCCGCTAATGAGTGGATGGTGGATGAAGAAAAGAGATTTCTGAGCGACCCTAAGGGTTATCTTGGAAAAGATATCTATGATCGCATAAGGAGCTTATACGAGATTGTCGGTCTGGATTTTTACGGTCTGGATTTCACCGTGACCGGGCAGGGGGATGTGCTGATTTATGAGCTTAACCCGGCCATGCGGCATAGTTTTGATCACGCTAAAAACTTCCCCTATATGGGACGTCATATGCAGAACATATCGGATGCATTCAATGATATGATCGTATCCAGGTTGGGTCGCCTCAAGCTGCCCGCGACTTGAGGCGGGGAAACACGAACATGACCAGTGCGGCGGCAAAAATCATGTACGTGGCGCAAGCAACGGCAATGGTCTCCATGGTCACACCGGCATCAATGGCCAACCCCATGATTGGGGGTGACAGGGCCGTTGAAAGGACCATCAAAGCCGTGCCTAGGGCCTTGATGGCCCCCAAGTGGGCAATGCCATAGGTTTCAGCCCAGATGGCCCCGTGGATGACCCCTGCCGCACCTGATGATAAGCCGAAAAAGGCCATGAAGGCCGCGCCTGTCCACTGGGCGTCAAAATTGGCTATGAAACCCAGGCCGATGACGGCCGGGATCAGATAAAACCGCATCAAGTGTCTGGCGTTGAAGCGATCAACAAGAAGGCCCGTCACCAAAGCCGAGAACAAATGTGTCATCGCGTAGACAATGAAAAAACCGACGAAGATGGACAGGCTCCAGCCTTTGCTTTCGGTCAGGTGAATCTGATGAAAAAAGAAACCTGTGCCAATGAAGCTGGAGGCCAGAAAACTGGGCAATAACACATAAAAGCGACTATCTTTCAGGACTTGGGTGCGTGTCCAACCAGTCAGTTTGCTGCTTTCGCGTGCAGTGCGGGTGCTCTCATCAAGTAACTTGTGACGCTCGCTATGGCCCTTCAGTAGCCAAAGCATGAATGGCACAAGCACGACCAGTAACATAATGCCGATCCCGGCCCACATCTGACGCCATCCAAAGCTGGTGATAAGGGCCACAGCAATGGACGGAAACAATGCTTCGCCCAAGGGATATCCCATGGAGGCGAGGCTAAGGGCCTTGCCCCGGTGCTGATCAAAATAGCGGGCCATCGATACGGCAGATATATGCCCCAGCAGGCCCTGTCCCATAAAGCGCAGGCCAAAAATCACGGGGATCAGCCACATTGCATGGCTTACACCGGCCATACCAAGGCAAGCCAGGGCCAGTCCAAAACAGACAATGGTGGTATAGGGGCGCAGGTCTATATCATCGATTTTGCGCCCGGCCCAGATCAGTAGACCGGCGCTCGCCAGGGTCGCTGATGAATAAATCAAGCCGAGATCACCATGGCTCAGATCAAAGGTTGATCTGATGTGCGCACTGGATAAGGCAATAAAAAAGGTTTGGCCAAAGGACGATAAAAACGCCGCAAAAAAACCAAATGCCAGAAACCGCAGATTGGCGGAAAAGAAGGCGACAATGCTCATCAGCGGATCATGCAGATAGGCTAAGCGACGTCAAAGGAAAATGATCAAGATTTACCGAAGCTGGCCCATTTTTCGGCGCCGCCCCGGTTGTCCAGGAAATTGATCAGGGCTGAAACGGGCTTGCGGTCATATCGGGTGCCGTTTTGTAGCATCAGTTCAGAACAGGCCTCGTTGAAGCTTAAAGGAGGCTCCCCGGTGCGTGGATTAACCAACGAGATAAAGGAAGTGGCGACGGCCAGAATACGGGCCGGGTATAGTATTTCTTCTTCCTTCAATCCCAGTGGGCCGGAGCCATCCCAGCATTCGCCGGTCTGGCTAATGGTCTCGACCACGGGACCTTCAAATTCCACATTCTTCAACAGCTCAACGCTATCTTTATAACTATTGTCGAAAAGTCCCTGTTCTTGGGCAGTTAGGCCGCCCTTTTTGGCGAGGACATCATTGGGGATAAAGACACGGCCCAGGTTGATCAGGGAACCAGCGATGTCGACAGTCTTGACCTCAGCATCAGAAAGCTCCATCTCGCGGGCAATAGCGCGGGAGACTTCGGAAATACGGGCTGACTGGTGGCTGGTGTGGGGGTCACGACGCTCGACAACACCAATCAGGGCGTCAATCAATTGGCGCATCATTTGATCGCTCTTACGGCGTTCCTTGGTGTACTCCGTAATATCGTCCATGACCATCAGGATGCCAGGTGGATAATCGCGATCACCCCGCAGGGGGATATGATCTGTTTTCAGGACCTCGATATCATCTTCGTCACCAAAGGTGTGGATATGGGACTGGCGTTCCAATTCCGTATCGTCGGAATGGGCGAAGCTGTCCAGAATGGCCTCGTTGATCTTGCCATAGAAGCTACCCTTTACCGGACCCATGATCGACGCCATGGTTTTGCCACGCAGGTCGTCAGCAGAAATACCAGCACCGCGGGCCGCTGGTTCGTTGGCGAAGGTGTATTTGGTATCGCCATTCACCGCAAAGATTTCCGTTGGTTGTGAGTTGGTGACCAAGTTCATGAACTTGGTCATATTCTCGAAGCGCTCGGCGGCAATGCGGGATTTCTCTGCCGCTTCGGTGGCGCGAACCGAGCTGCCATGACGCCAGACGGCGATGATGGTGACAGTGACACCAACAATAATCAGTACGAAGACGATAAGGATCGTTTTCAGTCGAGTTTCCGTGCCTGACAGGGCTTCTGCGCGCGCAATCTTGCGCACCAGAACCCAGGGCAGTTCGCCCAGGGGACGCGATGTAATCAGAACTTCTTCACCTGCATAGTCCATGGCCATTGTGAAACCACCGGGTCTCTCAACGGCGAAAGCGCCTGCAAGATTGGCAGTTTCTAAAGCAAAAGAGCGTTTCAGGGGTAATGTGCCGTCGGCCAAGGGGGACAGGTATTCAACTGTCGCACCTGTGCTTCGGATCAAATAGGTTTCAGCCGTTTTCGATTCTTCGCCCGGTTGCTTCAGGCGGTCATACAGGTTCTTGTCAATTGTGCGAATGCCGACGACGGCACCAATGCCTTGCGTTCCCTCATCGGATTGGATGCCGTAAACGGGCAGGGCAAAGCCGATTGATGGCAAATTGGAGGCCCCCATGAAAACATCAATCAGGGTTGGCTCCCCATTCAGTGCCTGGGCAACGGCGGTGCGAATTTTACCTGAAATAGGTGGCATGCCTGGCGAGCTGACAATGGGCTTGCCATCAGCATCGACCAGACCCAGGCCTGCGACACCGGCGCGCTCAACATTAGCATTAACCTCTGCAGATATTTCCGGAGGTTTGAACCCGGAACGGTCTGAGGTGGCGACGAGAAGGTTGCGAAGATAACCGGCCTGGGCAGCTTCATCGGTGACACCTTCCTTATCACCCTCGCTCATGGCCAGCTCGTCCATATAAATTTGCAGCGAGGCATTCTCCGCCAAGTCACGGATAACGGCAAAGTTAGCATCAACCCATTCATTAACGGCGGCGGCCCGGCTGTCGGCGACAATACCTAAGCGAACCTGCCATTCCAGCAAGGCGCGTTGACGTTCCTGTTCAACAAAGTGGAAGGTGAAAAATACGGCCGCGACAATAACGCCCAGCATGCCTGCGCCAATGCCAAGGGCGACTTTGTTGACTTTTCTGGGCGTTTTTGCTTCCGGGCCAGCTGTTTCTGCCATTTTTCGCTCCCACTCATTAGTTTTTTTTGAATTTTCACGGCTTCAAGGCCCGGACGCAAGGGGGAATTGGATTTTATTGGTTTACGAGGGCACTCACGATTGCTTGAGTGGGGTGCGGAGTGCTTGCGGAACACTCATTTCAAACCTTATAATCAACACGATTGTTCCTTTTATTGGTGTTCGCAATATGCACGCTTTATGGCTCAAATATTTTCACGCTATTTCCAGGTCAGTCCTCACCGGGGCTTTGTTGATATTTCTTTGCGTGCCATCTTCCAGCAATGCAGCGAAAGCAAAGCCAAGCTTTTTTAATTCCAAGGAAACCGAATCAACCAATTTGAAGCCTTTTAAAAAGTGGAATGATGCGCTGTATCGTTTTTCAAAGGAAAAGGCGGCGCAGGCCAAGGGGGGGTGCAAGTCAACCAAACTGACCAAGTGTCATTACAACAACTGGATGACTTATATCGGCAAACAAAAGGGTAAGGACAAGCTGACGTTGATTAAGGAAATCAACGCACGCATGAACAAGGCCAAGTACATTTCCGATAGCAATAACTGGGGGCAGAAGGATTTTTGGGCGACGCCTAGTGAATTTATGGCTAAATTCGGTGATTGCGAGGACTATGCGATCATCAAATACATTTCTTTAAGAATGCTGGGGTTCAAGGAAAATGAAATCAGGGTTGTCGCGGTCAAGGATTTGAACCTGAAAGTCGGCCACGCCATTCTGGTTGCCTTTGTCGATGGCAAGACCTATGTGCTTGATAACCAGATCAAACAGGTCGTTGAAGCATCGACCGTGCGGCATTATCAGCCGGTATTTTCAATTGGAACAAAAACCTGGTGGCGTCACCGGGTGTAGAGGGCAGGGGATTCAGGCGTTCCGGCGGTCTGCATTGGAGCGGCGAACTTTCTGACGTCGGGCCTCATTACGTCTTTTTTGATCTTCGCGTCTTTCAATGTCAGTGCGTTTTTGCGGTTCAAAACTTTCAATGACATCTTGACGGCGGTTAATGTCGTCACGACGGGGGGTGCTGGCACGCTGTTCTTCTTCACGGCGTTCACTTGGCTTCCTGCGGCCATTTTTATCACGTTCTTTTTGCATTGTAGTCCCTCAAAAGCTGTTTCTGATAACCAGCTATGCGCTTAATTGCTTACACCACTCTTAAGCCATAATATATAATTTGTATATTGAGATTGCGCAGGCTTGAAAAAAAAGCACTGGTTGTTTGCCTCGAAAAAGGCTAAATCCCAAGCGTTCACCTTGCCATTCAAACCCAAGCAGAAACAAATGAGTTCACTGAACGACCAAGTTTCGCGTCGGCGTACTTTCGCGATTATTTCCCACCCTGATGCAGGTAAGACGACGCTGACCGAAAAGCTGCTGCTGTTTGGTGGCGCCATTCAGCTTGCCGGTGCGGTTAAGGCGCGTGGACAACAACGCCGCTCTCATTCGGACTGGATGAAGGTTGAACGCGAGCGCGGTATCTCTGTCGCGTCATCAGTGATGACCTTTGCTTTTGACGACAATATGTTCAATCTGCTTGATACGCCGGGCCATGAAGATTTCAGCGAGGACACCTACAGGACCCTGACAGCCGTCGATAGTGCGGTGATGGTTTTGGATGCGGCCAAGGGCATCGAAGTACAGACTCGCAAATTGTTTGAGGTCTGCCGACTTCGCGACATGCCTATCGTTACCTTTATAAATAAAATGGATCGCGAGGCCCGTGATCCCTTCGATTTGCTGGATGAGATTGAACAAACCCTGGCTCTGGATGTGACCCCGGCAAGCTGGCCTATTGGCATGGGACGGGATTTTCTTGGTTGCTATGATCTGTTCAATGACAGGCTGGTATTGATTGACAAGGGATCCCGTGAAGGCCTGCCCGAGGTCGGTGAAAGTTGCGATGGTCTGGATGATCCCAAGTTGGAGAGTTTGCTCCCGGCTCACGCGCTGGCGACACTGCGCGAAGAAGTGGAAATGGCCCGTGGCCTCTGTAAGCCCTATGATGAAAAAGCCTTTCTCGAAGGCCATCTGACACCGGTTTATTTCGGCAGTGCCATTAATAATTTCGGTGTGCGCGAGTTATTGGACGGTGTATCTGAGATGGCGCCACCACCACGTCCACAACCGACGGCCGAACGTCTGGTTGAGCCAACCGAAAGCAAGGTAAGTGGCTTTGTTTTTAAAATTCAAGCCAATATGGATCCCAAGCATCGTGACCGCATTGCCTTTGTGCGTGTTTGTTCGGGTCATTTCAAGCGGGGCATGAAGCTTAAGCATTCACGATCCGGTAAAATCATGAACGTCCACAACCCGGTTTTGTTTCTGGCTCAGGACAGGGAGTTGGCGCAAGAAGCCTGGCCTGGTGACATCATTGGTATTCCCAACCACGGCGCGCTCAGGATTGGCGATGGCCTTAGTGAAAGCGAAGATTTGCGCTTTACCGGTATTCCCAGTTTCGCGCCGGAACATTTACAGAATGTCAGGCCTGATGACCCACTCAGGGCCAAGCATTTGGGCCGGGCCTTGCAACAACTGGCAGAAGAAGGTGCTGCCAGTGTTTTCAAGCCCATGGTCGGGGCCGACTGGATCGTCGGTGCCGTTGGTCCGCTTCAGTTCGAAGTTATGGCTGACCGTATTCGTACGGAATTTGATGTGCCGGTACATTTCGAGCCCACCAGCTTGTATACGGCGCGCTGGGTTGAGGCTGATGATCATCTGCTCATGAAAAAGTTTGTTGAGGGCAATAAAACAGCTATCGCCGAAGACCATGATGGCGCGCCCGTATACCTGGCCCGCAATGCCTGGCATCTGGATCGCGGGGCCGAGGACTGGCCTCATATCCGCTTCCTGAAAACTAAGGATCATGTTGAGTAGATTTGTTTTTTGTTGATAGTAAAATTGTGCCTCACAATATAATTCAGTACTATTTAAGAATATATTTTCAAAGGGTTATGTCATGAGTATCGGCGAAATCATACGAACCAAGGGTATGGAAGTGCTGACAACAGTACCGGAAGCAACGATTGTTGATGTTGCCCGTGCCATGTCTGATCGCCGTGTTGGGCTGGTTGTTGTATGCAGCGAGGGTGGCCGTGTTCTGGGCGTTATATCCGAGCGCGACATTGTCCGCGCCGTAGCTATGAATACGGAAGATATTGCAAGCCTGACCGTAGAATCCCTTTACACGAAAGATGTCACAACCTGCCTGCCGTCGGATGAACCTCGTGAAATCATGCGCCTGATGCATGAAGGGCGCTTCCGTCATATGCCTGTCGTTGAGCACGGTAGCCTGAAGGGCTTGGTTAGTGTTGGCGATATTCTGGAATTTTTGAAAGAACAGTCGGAACTTCATTCCGACTCGGAAGTCTGGGAAGAATTAGATTTCCTCTAGGCTATTTGGCGCAATCAATGCAGATAGCCGCACTGGGGTCTATTTCCAGACGTTTGGCACTTATGTCTTCACCGCAGATCTGACACTCCCCGAAGTCTTCATCGTCAATGCGCTTTAAGGCCGCTTCTATATGCTGTAGGTCGATCTGCCTGCGCCGGTCCGTTTCCAGGGCCATGGCCTGAAACTGGATGGCATCCATACGCGACAATCGACCGACGCTGGTCTGATCAAGTTGAACAGGTTGGCGAGATTCCTCACTGCTCGCCGTATCGTCGAGAATCTCCTGACGGTGTGCCAGCAGCTTTTTTTTAAGCGCCTTCAGATTGATATCTTTTCGCGTCGTCATGATGAATGATTTTAGACAAATGCAATGGTTTCGGTAAAGCTCACTTAAGCGGTGACAGACTGAATAACAGATGAGCTGGATTTTCCTGGAAACTATTGTTTTGGTTTACCGGCCTGAAAAAGGTAAATTGGTTTATGAGCTAATCAATGCGGGGAATTGAGCGATGGGTTTTCTCAATACGTTGATTAATAATTTTCAGGATGGCCTGGAACGTAACCGAAACCGACCCTTCCTGAAGGCAACTATGGCCGCGTGTGCTCTTGTCGCGACGGCCGATGGCAAGGTGTCCCTTGGTGAGCGTGTGCGGGTTGATCAAATTCTAGAAACCCTTGAAGCCCTGAAAATATTTGATCCCCACGAGGCCGTTGATCTATTCAACGGGTTTTCTGATGCGATTTTAGAATCACCGCACGAAGGCCATGATTTGGCACTGGCCGCATTGGCCGAAGTGACAGATGATGTTGAGACGAAGGCCTTGATTATCCGTATCTGTTGCGCCATCAGCGAAGTTAAGCACCCAGACGGCGAAAAAAATATGATTGCCGCAGATCAGATTGAAATCGTTACTTTGTGTTCACGCTTGGGGGTGGACCCCAAAACCTGCGGTCTTTATGTGGAATAGGGGGCTTAAGTTGCCTCCCCCTTGATCTTGCGTTGCAGTTTGCGTACTCGATCCTTGATGCCGTGCATATGGGGGTTGATGCTCAGGGCTTTTTGCCAAACTTTCAGCACCGCCGGTTATTAGTAAAAGGACAGGCAGGGGGGGGGGAAGGCGAAGTTTCACCTTTCCTAATTCCTTGGTGGTTTGAGTCTAGGCCCTACTGCGGCTTTCCTGCGTTTGTGCATGTTCTTGATAATTTCCAGACGCTCTTCACTTGAAGCCGCCCCCCAGCCTTTAATTTCGCTACGGCTTCGCCAGCATCCAATGCAACAGTCGGTTTCAGGGTTCATTTTGCATACGGAAATGCAAGGGGATACAATTTCGTCTAAGTCCAAGAAAGTCTCCCGATAGATATTTAAAGTAGGTATTTTTGTTAATCCTGAACTTATGTGCAGAACAGGGTATTTTCAAGGAGAAGCAGGAAATGGTGCCGACAGGAGGATTTGAACCCCCGACCCCCTGATTACAAATCAGGTGCTCTACCAACTGAGCTATGTCGGCTCTATTTGGAAATTATCGTTTAATTTCCGTAACTTGCACACGATTTTCCTTTTGGAAAAACGAGTGAATAACAGTATTTGTCCAACTTTGTCCAACTCTATTTTCAAAAGTTGTCCAACTCTGTACGTCCTATGGTATTGTTTCTAAACGATTGCTAAACCGAAATCACCTGATATGCAATCAGGTGATCCAAAGTTCAATTTGGTCTGTCTTAGGTCATGGGCAACAGTCAGTTTTCATGTTGTCTATTCTGCTAGGTTGATACATTCAGATATTGATCGATAATTCCCAAGTAACCAAAATGGCGATACTTATGCCCTACGAACAACACGAACGTTTTATAACTCCAGAAAATCAAGACTCTCCAATTTGGCGTTATATGAGTTTCACAAAGCTAATAGCCTTGCTGACCGATAATGCATTGTATTTTGCTCGAGCAGATAAATTAGCGGCTATGGATGCATTTGAAGGGCGTTACACTCATGTAAATGCGGCTATCTTAAATGCGAACTGGGACATGGCACCTCCCGAATTTTGGGCAGAGAAGAACATTCATTCAGAGGATGAGCTCAAACGATTTATTGAGATACAAAAAATGTCGTTTGGAAATACAGCTTCACTTATGAGAGAAATTAATTTTATAAACTGCTGGCACATGGGGGAAGATGAATCTGATGCGATGTGGAAATTGTACTCCGCCACGCAGGATGGTGTGTGTATCCAATCCACTTTTAGGGCATTTGCTGATTCATTTACGGATACTGAAGACCCTGTGTATATCGGAAAGGTTCAATATCTGGATTATACTAAGGACGCAATTGATGAGGGAATGGTATTTGCGCCTTTCCTTTCAAAGCGACGTGCTTTTAGGCACGAACAGGAATTGCGGGCCATAATCTGGCGAATGAAAGATACGGGTCATGCATATTTTCATCGGGATGGTAGCCCAGCAACGGCAGAAGATTATCAAAATGCTCAGTTTATCAATAAGTATCCTGATAGGTATGGCCTAAAAGTGCCTGTCGATGTTAGCAGGCTTATATCCGTAGTATATGTGTCTCCAGGGAGTGCCAAATGGTTTAAAGATCTTGTGCAATTATTGATTAATAAACTTGGTTATGAATTTGAAATTAGGGAATCAAATCTAGCCGCCGCCCCGCCAGTTTGAACTATAAGAAAAATGTCCAACTTTCACCAATAAAAGCACAAGAAACCCCGTGTATTAGTTGGACAGGTCATTGATTTTATTGAAAACCCTGAGCGTTACAAATCAGGTGCTCTACCAACTGAGCTATGTCGGCTCTGCTTATGGATATAAGCGAGAATTGCCCCCCATATAACGTGCTCGTCTTTACGGGGCAAGCTAACTTCTTGCTTTTTCATAAAGGGCGATGGCGCAGGCGTTTGACAGGTTGAGGCTTTCAACGGCGTCTGTCATGGGCACCTTGGCCAGTAAATCGCAGTTTTCCCGGGTTAGTCGCCTGAGACCAGCGCCTTCCGCTCCCAGTACCAGTGCCACTCGGCCACTGAGGTTGGTTTGCGCTAAAGTCTGTGTCGCCGTGCCGTCAAGGCCGATGCACCAGTATTCGGCCGCTTTTAGCTTGTCCATGGCGCGCACAAGGTTTGTCGTGCGTACCAGGGCGACACGTTCCAGCGCACCAGAGGCCGCCTTGGCCATGGTGCCGGTGATATCCGGGGAATTGCGATCCTGAATAACCACTGCCGCCGCCCCGAATGCTGCGGCCGAGCGCAGGATAGCGCCAATATTGTGTGGGTCCGTCGCCTGGTCGACAATAACAATGGTTGCGCCCGCGTCTTCTTCTGTTTGATTGATGATATCTTCTATATGCAGGGTTTGCGGGGCCTCTGCCTCAAGGGCAATGCCTTGATGGACCGCGCCTGCGGGCAGGCGGTCTTCAAGATCTCGCTTGTCGAAGGATAAAATTTCAATATTGCTGTGATCACCCTTAGTCAAGGCCTGCTCGATTTCGCCTTGTAGGCCATCGCGGGATTCCAGGGTCAACAGCAAACGGCGAATACGCCGCCGCGGATTGGCAAGGGCAGAAAGTACCGCATGTTTGCCATATAACAGGGGAAGGCCACTGCTTGGCGCAGGTGAATTAGGCCGCTCAGAGTCCCTGGCAGGCTTTTTCCGGCCCTTGGGGTCGGTCTTGTGGTAGGTCTTTTTACGTTTTGCCATTACGCCCCCTAACAGCCATAATTTGGCGTCCATGGCAAGCCTCTCAGGCACATCTTTCAATGACGGGGCAAATCCTTGGAAACGCTTGTTTTGTCCTACGTTTTTTTAAGTTGACATCATGCCGGAAATCATCATATTGCGACCCTCCGTTGTCACCGGTGCGCCGGTGCGTGGGACTTCCATGTGGAGGAGTGCCCGAGTGGCTAAAGGGGACGGGCTGTAAACCCGTTGACGTACGTCTACGTTGGTTC
>Ga0055584_100003344_pt1 | contig 15804 bp, 15 predicted proteins | sample OSDHelmetaG_FD_58716 | JGI IMG/M metagenome (GOLD analysis project Ga0055584, IMG submission 58716) | Pelagic marine sediment microbial communities from the LTER site Helgoland, North Sea, for post-phytoplankton bloom and carbon turnover... | ecosystem: Environmental > Aquatic > Marine >... | reverse complement strand
AGCTAGATGAAAGCTTAGAGCTGTTTCTAGTCTGTCGTGGTTGAGTATCGTCGCATGTAAAAAGCTGGCTAAGATGGGTTCATTAACAGCCTCGGCCGCTGTTTCTTTGCGAATTCTCTCCCAAACGAGATCAATGTCGTTAGCACTGGTCATATTGATTACCTCTGTGTAGGGGCGCAACTGTAACGGATATGCAAACGCTAGTCACTACAGTATAAAGCCTAAATTCTAGAGTGTAGCGTGAATTTGCCATAGGGTTTGGCCGCTGTTTTTATATTTTTTTTCAAATAGAGTTTCACTGTGTTCGCAATTTAATTTTGCTATAACGGCGGTAATTCCTGCATAAGCCAACGCCATGCCGAGTTCTTCCAGATACATTTGCCAGTTGCTGCGCACCTGTAATTTCCCGCCCAGCCCTAGCAGTGTGGGAAACAGCGGCGAGCCATGAATACGACGTTGCAGGTGGCCGGATTTTGGCCAAGGGTTGGGGTAATAAATATAGTGATATTGAAGCCGCCAGCCGGCATCCAGCGCTAATCGCCAGAAATCATCAGCGTCGGCGCGAACCAGTAAATAGTTATTCAAGTCTTCGGCCTGATGTTTTGAGAGCCTTGCTCCGGATTGGTCTATGCCGACCACTAGACAATCGGGGTGCCGCTTAGCCAGCATAGCTGTGCTTAGGCCAGTGCCACAGTAGGAATCAAAAATTAGGGCTTTACTCTGTGTTTCGATGCGCTTTTTAACGGCTTCGAATGCTGTAATATTATGCTCGACATAGGGTTGTCTGAATTTATTGTGTAGATGTTTATTTACAGTTTCAAAAAGTTTTGGGTGGTGGCTACTCTGGTTACTGAAAACTGTGCGAGATGGATTTTGCATATTAACTGTCTGTTAGGCTATGTGAACTATTAGAGTTTATCTCAAATCAGGCTTTGGGGCTTGATGTTGAAAAAGTCTCTGTTAGATTGTGATAACGATACAGCCCCTATTGGAAATTTAAATGCGTCGAGATTTGCGTCCCTATTGGTTAAAAAAGCTCTATCTGAATTTTCGGCAGTGGTATGTACAGCATTTCATTGCACCAAGATGCGTTCATCTGGGAAATCATTCAACATTGATGAAACCTTGGTACGTCAATATTTCGGGACCTAATATTGTGATTGGTGATAGCGTTACCATGATCGGCGAACGTGCTAGCCCGGTTAGTATAGGTGTTTGGGGCCGAGAGCCTGGCCAGGGTTCTATTACCATAGGCAATTCGGTTTTACTCAGTCCTGGTATCCGCATCAGCGCCGCTGACCAAATCGTGATTGGAGATAGCGTGATGATGGCTAATGGGGTTTATATTACTGACTCCGACTGGCATGGAATCTATGATCGTACCAAACGTGGTGAAGAGATTTGTCCGGTGCATATTGAGAATAATGTCTGGTTGGGTGATGGTGCCAAAGTTTTAAAGGGTGTGCGTATTGGGGAGAACAGTATTGTCGGCGCTGGAGCGATCGTCTCTCGTGACGTGCCGGCCAATGTTGTTGTCGCTGGAAATCCGGCAGAAATCGTAAAACAGCTTGATCCAGAAAAAGGTTTTGTTACTCGCGCAGACTTTTTTTCTGACCCTGAGGGACTGCAGCGTTTCTTTGACGGAGTAGAAAGAGAGATTCTTGCTGAAAATACGCTGTTTAACTGGCTGAGAGCACTATTTTTTCCGACAAAAAATGATTAGCGAATGATTGTCGATCAATACAGTTCGAGAGGGGGTTCCTCTAGCAGTGCCAGCTGCTCCCTAAGCTCGAGAATATGTTCAGACCAATAACGTTCACTGTTAAACCAGGGGAAAGCCCTTGGAAAAGCGGGATCTTGCCAGCGCCTTGCCAGCCAGGCGCTGTAATGCATGATGCGCATGGTGCGCAGCGATTCGATCCAATTGAGCTGGGCTGCATTGAAGTCGGCAAACTCGGCGTAGCCTTCTAGAATTTCATTTAACTGCAGACTTTGTTGTTGTCGCTCACCGCTTAATAACATCCATAGGTCTTGAACAGCAGGTGCGCGAATGCAGTCATCAAGGTCAACAAAATGTGCAATATTATCTCGCCATAAAATATTGCCGACATGACAGTCACCGTGAACTCGCATCAAGTCATCAGTGCCTGGCTTATATTTTTCTTCAACCGCAGTGACCAAGTGTTCGCAGAGACTGGTATAAGCAGTATGCAGACTTTGTGGAATAAAGTGCTCGGCAATAAAACGATAACTGTCGATGGCAAACCCCTGAATATCCAGGGCTATTCTATGTTGGAATTGTTTGCTTTTAGCTACACCGTGAATACGGCCGAGGGTGCGACCAAGGACAAATAAATTATCCAGATTGTCTAGCTCGGGAGGATAGCCGCCACGACGCTTAAACAGAGCAAAGTTAAAACCTGCAAAGCTGTGCAGGCTTTGCCCGCGGCTATCAATCATCGGAGCTACTACAGAAATGTCGGCATTGGAGAGTTCAAAACTAAATTGGTGTTCTTCCTGAATCTGTTCCAGGGACCAGCGATCGGGGCGATAGAATTTAGCGATAATAGGTTCGCTGTCTTCAATGCCCACCTGATAAACCCTGTTTTCATAGCTGTTTAAAGCCAGCAGGCGTGCGTCGCAGAGATAGTCGCAAGATTCAACGGCTTCCATAACCTTTTCAGGAGACAAACTCTCATAGGGATGGTCAGACATGGTCGTCGGCCTGCCGATCACTGAGCAGGGCGACGCTTTTTATTTGTGCAAAAACTTGGTCTCCTACCGATAGTGCGAGTTTTTCTACAGATTTTCGTGTCAATCTTGAAAGGAAGAATTGATTGCCTGTTTGTAGTCGAATAAGAATTCTCGCTTCTGTGGATGGTTCAATAGCATCAATTCTGCAGGGAATAATATTAAGAATGCTGGATTGTTCAGACCGGTTGAGTGCAATACTCACGTCCCGTGCAGGGATTCTCACTCTGATATTTTCTCCAAGGGGAATGTCAACCCTGGCCAAGGTTAGAGTCTCACCGTCGATGTCAATTTCACTGAGCGCATAGAGGTCATCGTGAGCTTTTACGGTGCCGACCAATATAGCGGCAGCTTGCTCTTCATGGGCCACGCCCAGTTGTAATTGCGAGCACAGCTCCAGAGTTCGGCCTTCAGAAACTACATTGCCCTGTTCGAGAATAATCAGTTGGTCTGCCAGTTGGGTGACTTCAGCGAGGTCGTGGCTGACGTAAAGCACAGGTATATCGAGATGGTAATGCAGCGCTTCAAGTGAACTGAGGATTTCATTTTTACTGATCTCGTCCAGGGAGGCGAGGGGTTCATCCATTATTAGTAGCTGTGGAGCACTTAATAAGGCTCGGCCGATCGCTACTCTTTGTTGTTGCCCAGCCGATAATTGCGAAACAGTTTTTTCGAGCAGGGGCGCCAGATTTAGCCACTGGCTGACCTGGTCCCAGTTGGGGCCACAATTACCGTGGCGCCTGTCGAGTGCATATTTGAGATTGCCACTGACGTCAAGGTGTGGCATCAAGCGGGCATCTTGAAATACAAAGCCAATGCCGCGCTGGTGGCATGGCAGTGTTTGCGATTGGTTGTGCCAAACGTCATGGTTAAAAATAATACTATCTTTGGCTCCCGCAGATTCCAGGCCCGCGATGCAGCGTAAAAGTGTCGTTTTACCTGAGCCGCTTGCACCGTAGATGGCGGTATACCCGCGGTTGGGTATGTGGATATCGACGTCTAGCTCAAAGCCGGAGGGACGCTGAAGAGAGATATTTACATGCAGTGACATATCAGCGTTTTATCTTCAGTGCGTCAAAGTGATCACTGCTATACAGCCAATAGAGCGTTATAAAGGAAAAAATCAGCAGGCCCGCGGCTAGCCCATGGGCCCGGGAATATTGCAGTGTTTCAACATGTTCAAACAGTATCAGTGACAATACCTGGGTTTCGCCGGGAATATTGCCGCCAATCATCAGTATTACGCCAAATTCTCCAACGGTATGGGCAAAGCCCAGACTGGCGGCAGTTAAAAAGCTGCGCTTGGCAATGGGTGCGGTGATTGAAAAAAACTGGTCCTTGGGAGAGGCTCCCATTGTGGCTGCAGCTTCATATAGACCCTGGGGAATTTGCCTGAAGGCAGATTGCAGCGGCTGAACAACAAATGGCAAAGAGTAAAACACCGATCCAATCACCAGAGCGCTGAAGGTGAAGGCCAAAGGAGCTCCGGTCAGCGATTGCCACAATTGACCGATTAGGCCATTTGGTGAAAATGCAATTAATAGATAAAAGCCTAATACTGTGGGGGGTAATATCAGCGGCAGGGCAATCACAGCCTCGGTGATTTTTTTAAATTTTCCAGGCTTTTGGCTGAGCCACCAGGCGATTGGGGTGCCGATAATCAGTAGTAAAATAGTTGAAATCGAGGCGAGCTTGAAGGTTACCCATATCGCTGTCAGGTCCTGGGGAGCGATCATATAGGTTCAACCAGTCCGTAACCGTGGCTGACAATAACTGACCGTGCAGCAGGTGAATTCATGAATGCCATAAATTCCCATGCTGCACTGTTGTGCTTGGCTGTGTCCAGCACAATTGCCTGCTGTTTTATTCTGTCATGCATAAAAGAGGGGATCTTGACTGCCTCTGGATGTTGACTTTGGGATGCTGAAACTAACGCCAGGTCGACATTGCCGCTATCCCACAGTTGGTAGCATAGTGCGACATTGAGGCTAGTGATGATGCGTAGTTGGGCAGGATCGATACCTAGGTACAACAAGGTTTGTTGCGCAGCCTTACCGTAGGGAGCAATTTTTGGGTTGGCAATGGCAATCTTGGTGCCTGGTTTAAGCAATGCTCCCAGGTCATTTGCAGACAATTCAGTGTCTTGTCGATGGACCAGAACCAGTTGGCCAAGTGCATAGGTGACTCTGGAACCCGCCACTGCAAGTTGCTGCTGCTCCAGTAGCAGTGGGCGTTCTGAGTCGGCAGCTAAAAACAGGTCGTAGGGCGCGCCGTGAAGTATCTGGTTATACAGTACGCCCGTAGACGCACTGATCAGTTTTAGCTGGTGCTCTGTTTGCTGCTCAAAAATCTGACGAAGTTCCTCTGCAGCCAATTTGAAATTGGCCGCCACTGCGACTCTCAGGGTATCGGCATAGGTCTGTGAGCTAGGTAACAGTAAGATTACAGCCCACAACATCGCCAACAATGGCTTCATAACAATTACCAAACAGATTAAACCAGCAGCATTTTAGGGGTCGAATCGTTCAAAGGCCACCCTGTTGTAACAATCAGAATCTTCGAGGGGTTCTGGCTATGGCCCAGATTTGTATGTCAGCGGCACCGGCGTCTATCAATGCCTTACTACAGGCGTTGATAGTACTCCCTGTAGTGATCACGTCATCGAGTAACGCGATTTTTAGGCCCTTGCATGAATCGGCTAAAAAAGCACCACTGAGGTTGCCTTGGCGAGTTTTTGCATCGAGTTGAGATTGTGGCACAGAGCGATTTATTTTCCGGCATAGATTTGTCATCACCGGTATTTTTTTGTGCAGCGATTTATTCAAAAAAAGTGCTAATTGAATGGAATGGTTAAATCCCTTGCGCCAGAGTCGAGTCCAGTGCATCGGTACGGGAATAATAACATCGGGCCAAAACATCGCGTCATGCTGGTTTAGTTTGGTGGCCAGTAATTCTGCCAGTAACCGACCTGCAGCAAGATCGCTATGATATTTAAAGGCATGAATAAACTCCGAAACAGGGGCTTGGTAGCGCAGCGGAGCTATACAACTACTGTAAATGGGAGGTTGTTGCAGGCAGGCCCCACAAACACTACTTGTTTCAAGGTCCTGGGGTTGTGCGCATAAAGGGCAACAAATAGCATTGTTGGGTAAGTCATTTCGGCAGGCCTCACATAAATGAAGTGAGTCTTCACTGTCACTAAGGCACATGTAACATAAAGGGGGGTAAAGGGAGTTGAGTAGAAATTGTGTAAACTTGTTAACCATTTGCATCCTTGCAGGTTGACAGCTTTTCGCAGCACTCTATTATAGCCTAATTAAATCTTAAGCGCCTGAGTGAGGGCGTGGAAAGCAGTTTATTTTTGGGGTGGCCGATGAATACTGATAGACAAGAAATTCGCAATGACTGGCAGCGCGCGGAGGTGCAAGCATTGTTTGATTTACCCTTTAATGACCTACTGTTTAAAGCCCACTCACTCCATCGACTGAATTTTGATCCCAATCAGGTGCAAGTTAGCACTTTGTTGTCAATCAAGACCGGGGCGTGCCCAGAAGACTGTAAATATTGCCCTCAGAGCAATCGCTACGATACTGGCCTCGAGCAGGAAAAACTGATGGAGGTCGATAAAGTTCTGGCTGAAGCCCGGGCGGCCAAAGAAACTGGTGCTACCCGTTTTTGTATGGGTGCTGCCTGGCGTTCTCCCAAGAAGCGCGACATGCCCTATGTTGTGGCCATGGTTAAAGGTGTCAAAGAACTCGGTTTGGAGAGCTGTATGACCCTGGGCATGTTAACCAAAGGGCAATCTGAAGAGTTGGCCGAGGCTGGCTTGGACTATTACAACCACAATCTCGATACTTCACCGGAATACTACGGAGAAATCATTACTACTCGCAGTTATCAAGATCGCCTCGATACTCTCGAACACGTAAGAGGGGCCGGGATGAAGGTCTGCAGCGGAGGTATTGTTGGTATGGGCGAGAATATCGCTGATCGGGCGGGTTTATTAATGGAGTTAGCTAATTTGCCTCAGCATCCTGAAAGCGTACCTATTAACATGCTGGTTCGGGTTGAGGGTACTCCCCTGGCTGACGAGCAAGAGATGGATCCATTTGATTTTATTCGCACCATTGCAGTGGCGAGAATTTTGATGCCAAAGTCTCATGTACGCCTGTCCGCAGGTCGCGAAGAAATGAATGATCAAATGCATGCCCTGGCCTACTTTGCTGGAGCAAACTCTATTTTTTATGGAGAAAAACTCCTGACAACCCCCAATCCGGAAGCTAATAAAGACCTTCAATTATTGAGTCGCCTGGGTATTGAAACAGAGAAACGCTGTGTGGAATCTGCCCCGCAACCGGTAAGGCGCGAGGATCCGCGTTTCTATGACGCCGCTCGCGCTGCTTCCTAAACTCACTCACGTTGGAATAAGTCGGCAATAATCCTGTGTCTTTCAATCAGCGCCTGCAAGAGGTGCTCGATCAGCGTCAAAAACAGCAGCTGTATCGACAACGCAAGACTCTGCAAAGTACGCAGGGCCCTGAGGTATTGGTTGATGGACATTCTTTCCTGAATTTTAGTTCTAACGATTATTTGGGTTTGGCAGGTCACCCTGAAATCACCGCCGCTTTCAAAACAGCGGCCAATCAATTTGGTGTGGGCAGCGGTGCTTCTCATTTGGTCTGCGGCCACAGCAGCCTGCATCATCAACTTGAAGAGGCTCTGGCCGAGTTTACCGGTAGGCCCAGAGCGCTACTTTTTTCCAGTGGTTATATGGCCAATATTGGCACTCTCTGCGCATTGTTAAAAAAGGGCGATCACGTATTTGAAGATCGTTTGAATCATGCCTCATTGCTTGACGGCGGGCTGTTCAGTGGCGCGCGTTTTCAGCGTTTTGGCCACAATGAGGCAGACAGTCTTGACGAAAAATTGTCCAAGGCCGGCGACGAGGGCGAAAAGTTAGTGGTCGTTGATGGTGTATTTAGCATGGATGGAGACATCGCGCCGCTGCCAGAACTGGTTGCGGCGTGTCAGAAGCACAATGCATGGTTGATGGTGGATGATGCCCATGGTTTAGGATTGCTCGGCCATTCCGGTGCGGGCACTGTCGAGCACTTTGAGTTATCGGTTGAGCAGGTGCCAGTGCTAATGGGTACCTTGGGCAAGAGTTTGGGCACAGCAGGTGCTTTTGTGGCAGGGAGCGAGGAGTTGATTGAGGGCCTAATTCAATTGGCGCGTACCTATATTTACACCACGGCTTTACCTCCGGCTGTTGCAGCAGCCACTCTTACCAGTCTTTCAATAATCAATCGAGAGCCCCAGCGTCGCAGTCATTTAATGGCGTTAATAAAGTATTTTCGACAGGGCGCACAGCAACTGGGTTTGAATTTAATGGCATCGGAGACGGCTATTCAGCCACTGATGATAGGGCCTTCGGGCAGAGCTGTAGAAGTCAGTGAGTCGCTGGCGAACATGGGTTTTTTGGTTGGCGCCATCAGGCCTCCTACGGTGCCGGCGAATACCGCGCGTCTGCGTATCACTTTGAGTGCGGCACACACACAAAGGCAGCTCGATCAGTTGCTTGAAGCCCTTGGCAGCTTGGCCTTATAGATGGACGGACAATGCTGCGAACAGCTGGCATCGACACATCCAGCGGCTATTAATATTGTGCTATTACACGGTTGGAGTTTTGATGCTGAGGTCTGGCGGGCAAGTGTTGTGCAGCTTAGGCAGTGGGCAAATATCACCCTGGTAGATGTGCACGGGGTGACAAGTTGTAGTGGTGGAGAGCCAGCTGATGTTGATGCAGTCATCGCGGGAATATTAGCCAATGCCCCTAGGCGGGCCGTTTATATCGGTTGGTCTCTCGGGGGTAGTCTCGCTACCAGGCTAGCTGCTAAATACCCGGAGAGAGTGGATGCGCTTATAACCTTGGCAACCAATCCTTGTTTTACAGCCAATGCCGATTGGCCTGAGGCTATGTCGCAAGAAGATTTTTCGAAGTTTAGCTCGCTGGTATCAAATCGTTGTGAAGCCGGCCTCAAGCGCTTTGATAGTTTGCAGGCACAGGGCGAAAGTCGCGCCAAAGAGTTTCGGCAATGGCTGAAAAAAGTTCGGCCCCGGCGCTATGAAAAGCGTGATTTACTGTTAGCTTTGCAGTGGTTGCAGCAAATTGATAACAGGGCAGCGCTGTCGGAAATACACTGCCCGACATTGCATATTTTTGCTGACCAAGATGCCCTTGTACCTGTGGGCGTGGCTGAGTTTATCAAACAGTTCAATGGCGATCATCAGGTGAAAATTATCGGTGAAGCGGGCCATGCTCTAATCTGGAATCGAGCTGATCACTTGCTGGAACTTTCGCAGGTGTTTTTGCAGGAGCAGCTAAAAGCTATTTCTGATGAAAACTACAGTGCACGTTTTGACAAGCAGTTGTTAGCAAAGTCATTCAGCAAGGCAGCTACCACCTATGACAGTGTTGCCAAATTGCAGCGTCGGGTTGGTGAGCAGTTGCTTGAGAACTTTGGTTCTACATTGTCAGAAATCGAAAGTTTCGATGCTGACAATAAAACTGTTCTCGACTTGGGTTCGGGCACTGGCTATTTTGCCAGTCGCCTGCAAGACAGGTGTAATGCTAGTACCTATATAGGCTTTGATCTCGCTGAGGGGATGCTTAATTTTGCCAATGCTGGTTCTGATCAGACCGCAAACTGGTGCTGCGGTGATGCTGAGAACCTGCCGTTTGCGGCCGAGAGTTTTGCCGTTATTTTCAGTTCTTTAACGATTCAGTGGTGCGAACATTTGCCAGCATTGTTCAGTGAAATATGGCGAACTTTAAAGCCGGGCGGTGTTTTCCTGTTTTCGACACTGGGCCCAGAGACACTTTGCGAGCTTAGACAGGCCTGGCGGGCTGCCGATGATTATGTTCACGTCAATGAGTTCACCGATTTTGATAGTCTGAAGCAATTGACTGATGCGCATAACTTTACTGAGCGCAATTCGATAGAGCAGACCATTACTCTACAATATGCCGAGTTAAAGGAGCTTACCGCTGAGTTGAAAAGCCTTGGTGCCCACAATATTAACCGAGGCAGACAGACTGGTCTGACCTCCCGTGCCCAGCTGCGTAAATTTAAAGAAGCCTATGAAAGCCAGCGGATTGCCGGTTTACTGCCGGCGACTTATCAGATTTATTACGGGATGTTGAAAAAATGAGCCAGCGCTATTTTATTGCAGGAACCGACACCGATGTGGGTAAAACTTTTGTTGCCGATAGTTTGTTGAGGGCTGCCAATAGTGCCGGATATTCTACTGCTGCGGTTAAGCCAATTGCGGCAGGTTGTGATGACAATATGCATAACGCCGATGCATTGACACTCATGGCAGCCATGTCGATTGATCTTAGTTATCAACAGGTAAATCCAGTTGCCTTAAAGGAGGCGATTGCACCGCATATCGCTGCGCAACATGAGAATCGTAAGATCAGGTCTGCTCAACTGGCCGGTTATTGCCAGGGTGTTTTCATGCAGCGCGCCGACATCACCTTGGTAGAGGGTGCAGGAGGTTGGCGAGTGCCACTTAATTCTAGGGAAACAATGGCAGATTTAGCCAAAGCATTACAGATAGACATTATCTTGGTAGTAGGAATGCGTCTTGGCTGTATAAACCACGCACTGCTGACCGCAGAGGCGATACGAGCCGATGGCCTCAACCTTAAGGCTTGGGTGGCTAATAGTGTCGATCCACAGATGAATTGTTATAGCGAAAACCTCGCCACATTAAAAAGTGCCCTAATGGCGCCATTGCTGGCAGAAATTCCCTGGAATGAAGCTGGAGATGCATCGCAAGCTATTGATAATATAGACCTTTCTGTAATTATATGATCTGCCACAGAATTGCTTTTACCGGCAATAACAACTGATTTATAGTGTCATTTTTTGGACAGATTATTGAGCTTTCCTACCGCTATTTTGTTAATGTAATATGTGTAAACATATGGGCGGCGCTACTGTCGCCTTTAGTGTCGGGTGAATATGCCCGAAGGGAGTGTAGTTGTGCCAGATTATAGAGCGCCAATCCGGGATATTCAGTTTGTGATGAACGAACTATTAGATTCCGAAACTTTCTATCAGGCTTTGCCGAAATACAGTGAAGTCGATGAAGAATTACTCAACGCTATTGTCGATGAGGGGGCAAAGTTTTCAGAAACAGTCCTTTCGCCTCTTAACCGAACGGGTGATGAAGAGGGCTGCAAGTGGGAAGATGGGGTGGTGACAACACCTAAAGGTTTTACCGATGCCTATCAACAATATGTAGAAAATGGTTGGCCAGCACTCACTGCACCAGAGGAAACTGGTGGTCAGGATATGCCTAATCTTCTTGATGTTGTGATGAATGAGCTAATCGGCACTGCCAATTGGTCCTGGAGCATGTACCCAGGTTTGAGCCAGGGTGCTGTGCGCACCTTAGAACAGCATGGTAGCGAGGAACAAAAGAAAACATTCTTGGTGCCACTCACCTCGGGTCGGTGGACCGGCACTATGTGTTTGACTGAAGCCCATTGCGGCACTGATCTTGGTCTTCTGAAAACGCGTGCAGAGCCTCAGGCAGACGGCAGTTATAAAATTACCGGAACAAAGATTTTTATTTCGGCGGGTGAGCATGATATGGCCGAGAATATTGTACATATTGTGTTGGCGCGTTTACCTGACGCACCACCCAGATCAAAAGGCATATCCCTATTTATTGTGCCTAAATTTTTAGCCGATGAAAGCGGTGGTATAGCTGAACGTAACAGTGTCCGGTGTGGTTCGATTGAAAAGAAAATGGGCATCAAAGCTTCGGCAACCTGTGTGATGAATTTTGATGATGCCACTGGCTATTTAGTGGGCGAAGCCAATAAAGGCTTGGCACATATGTTTACCTTTATGAATACCGCGCGTCTGGGCACGGCGGTGCAGGGTTTGGCTCATGGTCAATTGTCATATCAGGGAGCTCTAAAATATGCCCACGAGCGTTTGCAGATGAGATCTCTGTCTGGCCCTAAAAATCCAGAGGGTGATGCCGATCCCATTATTGTCCACCCCGATGTACGCAGAATGTTATTGACGCAAAAAGCCTTTTCAGAGGGCGGTCGAGCTTTCTTGTATTATTTAGGGCAAATCTCAGACCTGGTGGAGTGTGGTTCCACCGAAGACAAGCAGCGTGCAGAAAATTTACTGGCTTTGCTGACGCCAATTGCCAAAGCTTTTATTACCGAAACTGGTTTTGAGTCAGCCAATTTGGGTATGCAGGTATATGGCGGGCATGGGTTTATTCGCGAATGGGGCATGGAGCAAATTGTTAGGGATGCACGTATTGCCATGCTCTATGAGGGTACAACAGGTATCCAAGCTTTAGATCTTATTGGGCGTAAGGTGCTCGGAAGTGGCGGTAAATTGCTGGAAGACTTTACGACAGAAGTTTTGGAGTTTTGTTCGAAACATGAAGAATCTGAAGTGACAGGGGAGTATATAAACACGCTTAGAGACGGCATCAATAACTGGCTGTCGCTAACCGGGTCAATCGGTGAAATGGCGATGCAGAACCCTGAAGAGGCGGGTGCTGCCGCTGTAGATTATTTGATGTATTGCGGCTACGTTACCCTCGGTTATTTTTGGGCGCGTATGGCAGTGCTATCAGATCAGAAACTGTCTGAAACAGAAGATGAATTTTACAGGGCAAAGCTGCATACCGCTAAGTTCTATTTCGAGCGCATATATCCCAGAACGACCACCTTGAAGGAAACTATGCTATCAGGTGCCGACAACCTGATGAGTCTTGATCAGGAAAGCTTTCAGTTTTGAAATGTTTTCTCGCATTAGGGTTTGGATTTACCGGGTTTGATTAAAATGGTGAAAATTATTCATTGTTATGAGGAGGTGCGGCCAATACGCATAGAAAGCTGCCCTCATGTGCTTTGTCGCCCTGACCTCGGTATTTGGCTATTCTAGGGTAGGGGCAAAGCGGTCGGCTACGGATAACACTGCCGTCGCTGTTTCGGCGTGTGGCCGTAATCTTTTCAGGAGCCTGGCCTTTTTCGACCCATTTTTGGAGGCTGGACAGTGCATCAAAGTTGTCTGTTCCAGGGCCTCCTGTGCAGTGTTGCATTCCTGGAACCATAAAAAGACGGTAAAAATCCTGTGTCTTGCCAAGTGCAGAAAAGCGATTGGGCTGCCCTTCACCGAGAATGGCGGTGACCTTTTCATAATAGTCGACACTGCTTTGGGGTGCGACGCCAGGATCACTCCAGCCGTGATAATGGATCAATTTTCCCCCTGCTTTTTTGAATGGGCGAAGATCTGGATTATCAGCATTGATAATACTGGCAAGCCGTTCTCCCATAAATAACTTGTTATCGACCAGTGCCACATCCTGGTCATAATCGAAATTTAGAGGGTTATAATTCATGTCTTCGAAGACAAAGCCGCGAAGAAAGTTTCTCGCATAGTTCCATTGGCGAGCCTCAAAAGGTTCGCTGCCACTGATGTAATGCTGCCAGCCATCAAGCTCGCCTCCAGGTTCATAGCCTGGATAAAGTTGCTGTCCTTTACTGTCAGTTGCCCCGGCGTAAATCTTGTTGAGAGCCTTGACCTGCGCAGAAGTCAGACAATCCTGCTTATCAACAGAATCACATTGAATGCTTTCGGGCTTGAACTGACAGTGTCGAGGATCTTCTATAACACCATCAGCGATACCATCAAGCGTGTCACAGTGGCTGTTCACAGCTGCGGCTATTAATGGAATTTTGTCTGCGGGAATGTAGCTGGATTTGGTTCCATTACCGAGCATGGCAAGTTGAACCCAGAGTCGCCCCCCTGTAATCAGACGTGTGAAATTAGACGTTGGGTCACCAACCAGAATACCGTCGTAGTCTTCAGGATAACGTTGCGCCTCCATAAGCCCCTGGCGTCCTCCTCCAGAGCAGCCGCTGAAGTATGAATACTGAGGCTTTTGGCCGTAATAGGCTGCAATAATCGCTTTAGCAGTTGTGGTCATTTCATGGGCGGCTCTATAGCCCCAGTCGATGACCTTGCTATGGTCGTCAATGGCGAAGGAAAAATCGATAAAGCCGCCCTTATGACCCATGTCTGAGGACACTGTCGCAAAACCTTTATTAACAGAAGCCTTTAGTGCCCAGTACGATATCGAACCCGTAACTCCGCCATTACCATGACCGTGCAGCCTGCCATTCCAGTTGTTACTGGGCAGCCAGACTTCAAAGTTAATAGTTGGGGCAATGGTCCCGGCAACACGGCAGAAGGGTTTTTCAACGATTACCGGGTTAGGGAAGTATTGTGAAGTTGCAGTGCTCGGTGTGATGAAGTTTTTCGGAGTAATCTCTGCCAGCTTTATTTTTGTCTCATGCAGAGACAGGTTTAGCAGTTGTGCACATTGCTCAGATAGGTTTGGAGCTTCGCTATGACCTGAATTTGAAAAGGTCAGGGCGAAGTTCAGAGCCAGTAATACCAGGCTACTTTTTTTCAGGATCAAGCCAATCATTGGATTTGTCAAAACGGCCCCCGTAAAGCGTCGGGCTGGAAATTTGCTTGGGATGAATGGTGATAATAACTCGCTCTGATCCGGGCGGGTCCATATCTTCAGGGGGCTCCATGCCGCCGGTACCCTCCATAAACTGACGTCTAGAGAAGGCGCAGTCGGGATCATCATCCAGAGTTGCCAAGCCGCGAATTTCAACATAATCCATTATATTTTTAGTTGAAATAACACAGAAACTGACCCGTGGGTCGTTTTCAATGTTCTTGTATTTCAGCCTGCTTTTCAGTGTAGAGATACGGATGCACTCGCCATCCCAGACAAAGCCCACTGGATTGGTTGATATCAAATCGTCCTTTGCCCTAATGGTGCTCAGCATGGCGAAAGCGCTGCTTTTTAACAAGGCGTGACTGCGTTCGGGAATGTCGATATCGGAGAGTTGTACTGACATTTTCTGTCCTCTGGCTTCAATTATTGTGAGTTAGTGATTTATCCCATAAAGGCCTGAGCGCCATCAACAGCAATGTTTTGTCCGCTGACATAGGACGACTCAGGTGAACACAGTGCCGCGACAAACTGTCCAATATCTTTTTCACAATCACCAATACGTTTCATGGGAATAGTTTGTATGAATGCAGCTGATTCTTCAGGGTTAGCTTCAATCCAGCTTTTAAGACCCGGGGAAGTAGCATGGGGCAAGATCACATTGGCTCGAATATTATCAATACCCCATTCACTGGCGGCGGCTCGAGTCAGTGCTCTAATGGCTTCTTTGTCAGCAGCATAGGTACCGTAAGTAGCCATATCCCAGCGTCTTGCAGCGGTACTACCGAGATTGATAATAGACCCGCCCTCTTTTTTAAGGTGTGGATAGCACAGTTGCATCATCTTGAGGGTGGCGACGGGGCCGCCGTTCAGAGCTGTTTGAAAATCTGCAATATTAATGTCTGTCAGACGACCAAACACTGAGCTCAAGGCATTGTTTACCAAAATGTTTATGCCGCCCAATTGCTCAGCAGTGGCTTTGACGGTTGCTTCCATCTGTTCATGATTCTGTATATTACACTCCAGAGCGATCGCTTCTCCGCCACGGCGAATAATTTCGTCGCGGGTAGTTTCACATTTGGAGAAGGTGCGGCCGGTCACAGCTATTTTGGCCCCTCTTTCTGCCAGCGCATAGGCAATGCCCTGACCAACGCCTTGTCCGGCTCCGGTGATTAGTGCGACCTTACCTTCCAGTACTTTATTCATGTATTTGTTCTCCACAATCTGCATTAGCTTTGGTTAGTGCGTAAACGATAGTTTCAATGCCTTAAATTAAAGATATGCTGTGATAGCATCACCCATAGGTATGAGGCAAAAACGGATAATTGTGGCTAATTTAGCACAATCCGGGTCTGGAAATAGGCGAGCCAAAATATTATTGGCTGCGGGTGTAAATAATTGTAAGAAACCGAGGAAAATCTGCCAGAGATAAAAGCTGAAAAACAATCAAGCGTCTGATAATACGGATGTTTTTTT
>Ga0055584_100003343_pt1 | contig 15809 bp, 14 predicted proteins | sample OSDHelmetaG_FD_58716 | JGI IMG/M metagenome (GOLD analysis project Ga0055584, IMG submission 58716) | Pelagic marine sediment microbial communities from the LTER site Helgoland, North Sea, for post-phytoplankton bloom and carbon turnover... | ecosystem: Environmental > Aquatic > Marine >... | reverse complement strand
TTCCCAGGTCTCCGGCCACGCCATTTCCTTGCCGTGCTTGTCAGCAAAGGCTTTGCGCTCGTCCGGATTCTCGTACAGATCCTTGCGGATAAACTGCGTATGGACGTTGCCGTCCGTGGTGATGCCGTAGGTCTTGCCCTTGTAGGTCAGGAATTTCCCGAAATCACCAACCGCGTTGATCTTGAAGTTCGCGGCATCCATATAATCGTCCAACGGCTCCAGAAGACCGGCGGAGGCCAGCGACGGGATCATGTTGGTGTCGACATGGAAGAAGTCGAATTCAGGTGACTTCGAAAGCGCTTCGGCCATGGCACGCTGCGGGATTTCGAAGGTGCTGATGTCCTGAATCTTCGGAAGGGTAATGCCGGTGGCATCGCCAAATTCCTTGATCACGCCGGACACGGCGACCTGATAGTTCGACCACATGATACCTGTTACTTCGGCACCATTCGGCGCAGCCTTTTTGGCTGAGGCGATGATCGCGTCTTCTTCCGAGCCGGCAAAGGCCGCGCCCGACATCATTGGAGTTGCTGCACCGACGGCGGCGGCCGCGGTACCGGCTTTCAGAATCTCGCGGCGCGAGAGTTCCGACCACTTGATAGTTTCGAACATTTAAGTTCCTCCCAGTTCCTGCCTCATTAATTGGGGTACCCAGGCAAGGTTTGCAAAACCGTCGGAGTGTGACGGCCCTTACGAAACGTTACAACACTTTTGTCGTATGGGAAAAGTTTTCTTAAAGTAATAAAACGTGGATAAGGATCATGATGCAAAACCGGCGCTTGGGTGATTGACATCGTACTGGCCGAATAATTCTCAACCGTTTGTTTGAGAAGGGTGTGGCCGCGCGAGTCGCACTGTTAAGGGGCGTTCAATATGAAGAGTATAGATATGGACGACCTGCGCACCGGATCTGCTTTGAACAGCGTGCCGACTCTCGGGCCGAAAGTCCGTGGTCTGCGGAAGGCGCAGCACAAAACGCTTTCGGAAGTTTCACAAGCGACCGGGCTTTCCATCTCCGCCCTCTCGAAGATCGAAAATGATCAGGTTTCTCCGACTTTTGCCAACCTCATGCGCCTGGCGGAGGGGCTTGGTATATCCCTGAGTGATCTGGTTATGCTGGATGATCAGGACGCCAATGTTTCGGCGCGTATGACGGTGAGTCGAAAAGCCGACGCCGCATTTCGCTCGACCCCGAAATATGACATTTATGCGCTTTGTGCCGACTTACGCCACAAGCGTATGACGCCGCTGATTGAGCGTGTGAAGGCGGATGATCCGAGCAAGATCGATGGCCTGCTGGCCCATTCGGGTGAAGAATTCTTCTATGTGTTGCAGGGCTCCATCGAGGTTCACTCCGAGCACTATAATCCGGTGCGACTCGACGAAGGTGACAGCGCCTATCTGGATAGTTCAATGGCGCACACACTCGTTGCAGTTGACGGTAAGGACGCCGATATTCTAATGGTCTGGCTGGGGCCGAACGCGTCCGGAAGCGAGGACGGGGCCAGTCTTGCTGAGGCAATCCTTACTCGTAGCAACACCGAATAAGATGCAGAAATACAACAATAAATTTTGGGTTCAGGGTTATGGAAATACGTCAAATTGATGTGCCAGATACGGACGTTATTCAGGTTGGTGAGGGTCCCGATCTGCTTTTGATGCATACACTGCTGGCCGAGCGCAGTGTGTTTGACCGCGCATTACCGGATTTGGCTAGCCGCTTTCGCGTGACTGTACCGAACCTACCCGGTTATGGCACGACGCCGCCGCTTGAGAACCCCGAACCCACCGTGCACGACTATGCAGATCGCATTGCCGGGATCATGGATGCTGCCGGTTTGTCCGATGATACATCGGTTCTGGGCAATGGGGCCGGCGGTTTCATGTGTGTCTCTCTGGCGATCAATCATGGCGAACGCTTCGGCAAACTGATTTTGGCGGATACAGGCCCGGCCTTTCCTGAAGAAGCAAAGGCACCTCTGCGGTTTCTGGCTAACATGGTGGAAACCGATGGCATGGAGGCTGTGCTTGATGCGGCTATGCTGCGGATGTTCCCGGAGGGCTATATCGCCGAAAATCCGGAAATTATTGCCGAACGCAAGGCTGCACTCGCAACGTGCAATCCCAAAGCCTTCGCCGCCACGGCCCGTGCTCTGGCAAATGTGGAAATGGCCGACCAGATTGGCGGAATCAAGAACGAGACACTCGTGATGATCGGTCTGGATGATCAGACGACACCGCCGGCCCTGTCCTATGCCCTGCACGAGGGTATTCCCGGCGCGCAGTTGTTGGAAATCCCCGATTGCGGACATTGCCCGCAGATTCAGGCGCGTGACACTTTTGTGGAGACTGTTGCCAGGTTTTTTGGCTGATCGGAATCACCATCCGACGAAGCACGGACGGCAGGGTCCAGAACCGCACCTGAATTTTCCCCACCGCAATGATTTTGTTTCGCGCAAAGGCGTCCTACGCCTTTCATCGCTCTCACTTATCTGGCAGCGTTGTGGAATCGCTTAGGGAGGGGAAACCATGCGCTTTGCTGTTGATACCGGGGGGACGTTCACGGACCTGATTGTCGAGGATGATGATCACGGCCTCCACATGTTCAAGGCTTCGACAACGCCAGATGATCCGATTCGAGGTGTGATCGACAGTCTGCAGGTTGCAGCTGATGACTTTGGCATGAGCCTTGAAGTCCTGTTGGATAAGGCAGACCTTTTTATTCATGGCACGACCCATGCGATCAACGCGATCGTGACCGGAAATACGGCCAAGACGGCATTCCTTACCACCGAAGGCCATCGGGACATTCTGGTGTTTCGGGAAGGGGGACGGATGGAGCCGTTCAATTTCACGGTGCCCTATCCACAGCCCTACATCCCGCGTGCACTTTCCTACGAAGTTCCGGGCCGAATTCTTTCCGATGCCAGCGAAATGAGTCCCCTCGACGAAGGTCGGGTGGTCGAAATTCTGGAAGACCTGAAACGCAAGGATGTCGAGGCCGTTGCCGTCTGTCTGCTCTGGTCGATCATCAATCCGGCCCATGAAGATCGCGTGGGTGAATTGATCGCGCAGCATCTGCCTGGTGTGCCTTACACGCTGTCCCATGTTCTGAATCCGTCTTTGCGGGAATACCGGCGTGCGTCTTCGGCGGCAATTGATGCCTCGCTCAAGCCGCAGATGAGCGCATATATGGGAAATCTGACAGGACGTTTGAGCGATGCCGGATTTGGTGGGCGTGTTCTGATTGTCACTTCGCAGGGCGGTATGATGGATGCCAGTGACATCGCCGAGCAGCCAATTCACCTGATCAACTCCGGTCCGTCCATGGCACCGGTTTCCGGACGATATTTTGCGCGCGAGGATGAAGGATCGGACACAGCGATCATCGCCGATACTGGTGGTACAACCTATGACGTCAGTTTGGTGCGCAAGGGGCGCATTCCTTGGTCCCGCGAGACTTGGATCGGTCAGCCGTATCGCGGGCATATGACCGGGTTCCCTTCGGTCGACGTTAAGTCCATCGGCGCGGGTGGTGGGTCAATTGCCTGGGTTGATGATGGGGGTATGCTTCATGTGGGGCCGCAGAGCGCCGGTGCCGTGCCGGGACCTGCCTGTTACGGGCAGGGAGGCGATAAGCCGACCGTGACCGATGCGTCGCTGGTGCTGGGCTATCTTGATCCCGCATTTTTCCTCGGCGGCAACATGTCGCTTGATATTGATGCGGCACGGTCTGCGATCGAGCGGGAGGTCGCCACACCGATGGGGCTCAGTCTGGAGGATGCGGCGGCAGCGGTGATTTCGATCGCAACCGAGAACATGGTGCAGGCGATAGTCGATATCACGGTCAATCAGGGGATCGATCCCCGGGACGCGATCCTGATCGGTGGTGGCGGTGCGGCCGGGATCAACTCCACGGCCATCGGGCGTCGTCTTGGCAGTGAACGGGTGATCATCCCCGAAGTCGGCGCAGCGTTGAGTGCGGCCGGTGCCATGATGTCGGATCTGCATGCGCAATACACCCGGACATTTTTCGCGACTTCGGAGAGTTTCGATGCGGCTGGCGTCAATGCGATCCTTGATGTGCTCGAGGCACGTTGCAATCAATTCATTGACGGACCGGGCGCAGGCTCGCTCGAACAGGTCATCGAGTTCTTTGCCGAAGCACGCTATCCAGAACAGGTCTGGGAGATCGAAGTGCCGCTGGCCTCACGTCGTTTCGAAAGCGATGCGGATATAGAAGCGCTGGTGCGGGAATTTCACAAGGTTCACGAAGACATCTTCGCGATCAACGATCCGGAATCCGGTGTCGAGGTTGTTGGCTGGACGGCATCGGTGAAGTGTCGTCTGCGCGAAGGAGAAAGCGGGTCGCTGGCCAAACGTGACTTCAAGACCTCGGTGGATGGCACGCGGAAGGTCTATTTCTCGGGCCATGGCCACGTGGACGCGACCGTGCGGCGTTTCGAAGCGATGAAGGAAGGCGAGGTTCTGTCGGGACCCGCTATCATTGAATCCCCCTTCACCACCGTGGTTGTCGATCCCGGGGCGACGGCCGAACGTCGCGCTTCGGGGAGTGTTTCGATCGTGCCGGGACAGAATGTAACGGAAGGGAGCGCGTGATGTCGGAGAAAACGAGAATCGATGGCGTGCAGCTTGCGTTGCTTTCGAACCGCCTGGAAGGCATTTCCAGCAAGATGGGAAACACCCTCATGCGCACCGGTCGCTCGGGTGTTTTGAACATTGCCCGTGACTTTTCCTGCTGCATCCTAACCGGCGATGACAAGCTCGTCGCCGTCGCCGAGGCCCTGCCGATCCACGTGCTATCGGGCCCGGACATCATGGCGCAAACGATGAAGCAGTATCATCCGGACCTGAAGCGGGGGGACGCTTTTCTGCACAATTCGCCCTATCATGGATGTTCTCATGCGGCTGACCACACGATCCTGATTCCGGTGATTGATGACGATGGAGTTCATCGCTACACGGTCGCAGCAAAAGCTCACCAGGCCGATATCGGGAACTCGATTCCGACCACTTACCACGGCACGGCGCGCGACGTTTACGAGGAAGGCGCACTGATCTTTCCCGCCGTGAGGGTGCAGGAAAACTACGAATACAACATGGACATCGTCCGGATGTGTCAGTTGCGTATCCGGGTGCCCGATCAGTGGTGGGGTGATTTTCTGGCCATGATGGGGGCCGCCCGCATTGGCGAGCGGGAAATTCTCGCTCTTGGCCGGGAAGTTGGCTGGGACACACTGGAGAATTTCAACGAGCAGTGGTTTTCCTATTCCGAGGAACGCATGATCGGCGCCATTCGACAGCTTCCGGCCGGTACAGCCACTCGAACATCTACCCATGACGCAATCCCCGGTACCCCGGAGGATGGCATCACCATCAAGAGCATCGTGACCATCGATCCTGATGGGGGAAAGGTCACTGTCGACTTGCGGGATAACCCGGATGCGCAGCCCTGTGGTCTCAACCTGTCCGAGGCCTGCGCGCGGACCTCGGCCATGGTGGGGGTCTTCAATTCCATTGACCACTCGGTGCCGAAGAATGCGGGATCGTTCGGACGGATCGCGGTATTACTGCGCGAGAATAGCGTTTGCGGTATTCCCAAGCATCCCACCAGTTGCTCGGTCGCGACCACGAATATTGCTGACCGTGTCTCGAATCCCACGCAGGCGGCGATTGCCCAAATCGCCGACGGGTTTGGCCTCGCTGAGTGCGGAGCCATCATCCCGCCTTCCACTGGTGTAGTGTCGGGAATTGATGAAGCGCGCGGACAGCCTTTTGTGAATCAGGTGTTCCTGGGACTGACAGGCGGTGCGGGCGCGCCGGACGCCGATTGCTGGCAGTCGATCTGTCATGTGGGCAATGGCGGGCTCTGCTATCAGGATTCGATTGAACTCGATGAGATGCGTCAGCCCATTTTCGTCAAGACCCGCGCCTTTGCGCCCGACACGGAAGGTGCAGGGCGCTATTGCGGCGCGCGCTCGGCCTACACAGAGTTTGGCCCACGGACGGGCAAGCTGGATGTGGCTTATGTCAGTGATGGCGGGATCAATGGCCCGCAAGGTGTGCGCGGCGGGCTGGGTGGTGCCAATGCTAGTCAGTTTCGGATCACCCGCAATGGCGAACATGAGGATCTGCCAAATTGTGATGTGGTCAATCTGATCGCGGGAGAACTGATCGGCTCGCAGTCGTGTGGCGGCGGCGGATATGGTGACCCGAAGCACCGTGACCCGGAAATGGTCGCACATGATGTGCGCGAGGAATATGTCAGCGTTGAACGTGCCGCGTCGGTCTATGGCGTTGTGCTGGATACTGCCGGAAATGTGGACCTGGCCGCGACCGAGAAGAAACGCGCGAGCATGTCAGATTGATGGTCATCGCCTTGGACAACAACGAAACCGAAGCACTGGACGGCGTTCAGCTGGCCCTGCTGTCGAACCGGCTCGATGGGATCGTGCGAAAAATGGCCAACACGCTGTTGCGGACCGGCCGTTCGGGCGTACTCAACACGGCCCGAGATTTTTCCTGCTGTATCGTGACTGCAGACCATCAGCTTCTGACCGCGACCGAAAGCCTGCCCATCCATGTCTTGTCCGGTCCGGACATCATGGCGCGCTCCATGGCGGAGTTTCATCCTGATTTTAGCGCCGGAGATGCCTATCTCCACAATTCGCCCTATCACGGCTGTTCGCATCCGGCGGACCACACCATCCTTGTGCCGGTGATGGACAAGGGCGGCCGCCATCGGTTCACCGTTGAAGCGAAAGCCCATCAGGCGGATATCGGCAATTCGATTCCAACGACCTATCACGCGCGCGCGCAGGATTTGTACGAAGAAGGCGCACTTATCTTCCCAGCTGTGAAGGTCCAGAAGGACTACGAGAATATCGAGGACATCGTGCGCATGTGTCAGCTGCGCATCCGAGTGCCTGACCAGTGGTGGGGCGACTATCTGGCGATGGTCGGGGCTGCGCGCATCGGCGAGAGGGAATTGATCGGGCTGGGCGAGGATGTCGGCTGGGATCAGCTCGAAACCTTCGCGACAAGATTTTTCGACTACTCCGAATCCCGGATGGAGGCTGCTCTGCGGGGGCTTCCTGCCGGTGCAGCAAGTCACTCAAGCACCCATGATCCGATCCCGGGCACGCCGGAAGAGGGCGTGAAAATCAACGTCTCGGTGACCGTCGATCCGGATGCTGCGATGGTAGATGTGGATTTGCGGGACAATCCGGACACCATGCCCTGTGGTCTGAACCTGTCGGAAGCCTGTTCGCGCACGGCCGCAATGGTCGGCGTATTCAATTCCATTGACCACACCGTGCCGAAGAATGCCGGCTCGTTTCGGCGCATTTCGGTACAACTGCGAGAAAATTGCGTGGTCGGAATTCCCTCTCATCCGACGAGTTGTTCGGCCGCGACGACGAATGTGGCCGACCGGGTTTCCAATTCGGTACAGGCATCGATGGCGAAGATTTCGGAATCGATCGGTCTCGCCGAATGTGGCGCATCCAGTCCGCCAGCCGCGGCCGTGGTCTCCGGCATCAATCCGGAAACCGGCAAGCCCTATATCAACCAAGTGTTTTTGGGCCGGACATGTGGCGCTGCCAGTGCTCACACAGATGCCTGGTGGACGGTGGGCCATGTGGGCAATGCGGGAATGTGTTTCCTGGATTCGGTCGAGTTGGATGAATTGCGGATGCCGATTTATGTGCACGCACGGGGTTTCTTCCCGGACACCGAGGGTGCCGGTCGGACATGTGGTGCGCCTCAGGCTTTCGCCCGCTACGGCCCCCGAGTTGGATCCATGTCGTTGATTTACAATTCGGATGGCTCGATTAATGGTCCCAAAGGTGTGCGCGGTGGTTTGGGGGCAGCAAATGCCGGGCAGCACAAGATTTTGGCCGATGGCGGTCAGGAAGACGTTCCCCGGGTGGGGCAGGTGTTCCTAGATGCTGGTGAACTGATCGAATCCCGATCCTGCGGGGGCGGTGGGTTCGGGCCACCTGCCAAGCGCGATCCGGAACGGGTTCGGGTGCAGGTCTCCGAAGGTTTCCTGTCTATCCAACGCGCCCGTGACGTCTATCGCGTTGTCATCGCGGATGATGGCGCGGTCACAACCGATGAAACCGAACGTTTACGTGAGGTTGCGGAGTAACTCATGACAGGCATTCCCGTATCCGGATATTGCGATCCGCAATTCGCCGATCTCGAAACAGCCTTCCGGTACAACATGGATCATGGCGACCCGGTCTGTGGCGACGAAATCGGGGCGTGTGTGTCTGTTGTGATCGACGGCGAGGTGGTTGTTGATCTCTGGGGTGGGTATCGGGATGCGGCGCGCACAGATCTCTGGGAGAGGGACACGACGACTTGCATGATGTCCGTGACCAAAGCCTGCTCGGCTGTCGCATTGCTGACATTGGTGGATCAGGGCGCCGTCGATATGGCGGAAAAGGTTGCGACTTACTGGCCGGCGTTCTCGGGAGATAGCAAGGAAGACATGACAGTTCGCACGCTGATTTCGCATCAATCCGGTGTGATCTATGCGGATGCGGCGCCTGCAGGTTCCCTGTGGGACGGACATTCGGTGGAGGCTGCGCTTGAGGCGGCGACCCCGGAATGGGAGCCGGGTACGGGCGGGGCGTATCATTCGTTTACCTACGGTCCCTTGCTCAATGGCCTGATTCGGCACGCGGATGGGCGCGATGTGGGGACCCTGTGGCGGGAGAATGTTGCGCAGCCATTTGGTATTGATTTCGGGATCGGACTGACCGAATCCGAGGCGGCCCGGCGTTCCGAATTCGTTGAAACACCGGGTACACCTTCGCGCGATGGCATCAAGGGTGAGGCAGATTCCCCGTTGCTGCGCGCCTGGAACCCGATGCCAGAAGCCGAGGATTTCAATTCCGACGACTGGGTTTACAACCAATACGCATCGGCCAATGGCCACGGCAATGCCCGTGGAATCGCACGGCTGTTTGGTGGGCTGGCCAATGGCGGTGTCATCGGCGGCAAGCGCCTGTTGTCCGAAGACCTCATCGCGGATGCGACCCGAGAACATTGGGATGATCTGGATCGTATGACCAACCGTCCGTTCCGATTTGGTTGTGGTTTCATGTTGTCCTGTCCGCCGTTTCCGTTTGGTGGCCATCGGGCCAATTTCGGGCATACGGGAATTGGTGGCGCGATCGGGTTTGGCGACCCGGCCCGCAAGATCGGGTTCAGTTATTGCGGTAATCGGATGGCGCCGATCGCCGATACCGGACCCTTCGCGGGTCCACTTATCGAAGCTTTATATGCTGCAGTTTAGGGAGAGTTGAGATGCGCTTTGAGAACAAGGTCGCACTGATCACGGGTGGTTCGTCAGGTATTGGCGCAGAGGTATGTGTTCGGTTTGCCGAAGAGGGGGCCAGGGTTGCGGTGGTCGCAAGTTCTTCGGTGGAAAAGGCGCAAGTGACTGCGGATCGCTGTGGCGGCAATGCCAAGGCCTTTGTCTGTGATGTCAGCGACTTCGCACAGGTTGAAACCCTGATAGCTGATGTGATTGCCGAATTCGGACGTATCGACATTCTTGTGAATGCAGCGGGTGTGTTCTACCCGACGCGTATCGGCGAGACCGATGAAGAGATGTTCGATGTAATGAGTGACACCAATCTCAAAGGGTGTTTCTTCGTTTGCAACGCTGTCGCTCCGCACATGATCGCTGGCGGTGGTGGCAAGATCGTCAATCTTGGCTCCGCGGCGGGCACAGCGGGTCGTAGCAATTACATTGTCTATTCAGCGGTAAAGGCCGGCGTCATCAATATGACTCGTTCGTTGGCCGCAGCACTGGCTCCACACGACATCAACGTCAATTGTCTGGCGCCAGGCAATACAGCGACGTCGATGAATGAAAATGTGCGGACCGAGCCAGAATATGCAGAAATCTACCAGACCATCAAGGAAAAGACGTTGAGCAACCGCCCATTTGCGGATCCACGCGAAATGGCGGGGGCTGTCCTGTTTCTGAGTTCGGATGACGCCAGTGCAGCACATGGTGCCTTGCTGCTCATGGATGAAGGCGTATCGGCCGGATACTAGGCCACGATCAAATATCAAAAGGGAGAGAGATGATGGAATTGCGAAACAAAGTGGCATTGATCAGCGGTGGGTCTTCGGGGATCGGTGAGGCCATCGCCCAGAAGTTTGCGGCTGAAGGTGCGACCTGCGCGATCATCGCCAGTTCGAACATCCGCAAGGCCAACAAGGTCGCCAAGGGAATCAAACGCAAGTCGAAGGGCTATGTGTGCAACGTCATCAAGCCGAACGAGGTGCAGGCAACAGTCGACAAGGTTCTCAAGAACCATGGCAAGATCGACATACTTGTGAATGCCGCCGGCGTTTTCTATCCAACGCCCACCGGTGAGACAAAGCCGGTGGACATGAACCGGATGGTTGATATCAACCTGAAGGGGACCTGGAACATGGCCAATGCCGTCGTGCCCCATATGGTTGGTCGCAAACGAGGCAACATCATCAATCTGGCATCAGTGGCCGGAGTGGTCGCTTTGCCGTCCTATGCCATGTACTGCGCCACCAAGGCTGGCATTGTGATGATGACCAAGGCCATGGCAGTCGAGTTGTCACGTTCGGGTGTCCATGTGAATTCGATTTCACCGGGAAACACAGAAAGCCCGATGAATGAGGATATTCGTACCGATCCTGAACTCAAGCCGGTCCTTGAGTTCATGGACATGCTGACTCCGTCCGGTCGGACCTATTCGAAACCCGAAGACATTGCCAATGCTGCGCTTTATCTCGCTTCTCCAACCACGGGGAAGGCGTTATATGGCGCCAATTTCGTGGTCGATGAAGGCTTCGCCGCAGGATTGTTCATCGCCAGCTAGGCAGAAGAATCGTCTTCTCCCATGGGCGGCAGCCATTGAATTTAGGCAGATCAGGGTGCAGATGCGTTCAGGGTTGAGCACAGCTGACATATACCTCGATCTCCGGCTTTACCCAGTTGGGATCGTTCAGGGTCACCGCGTTGAAAGCGGCGGCGTCGAAACCTTCGCTGATGCCGTAGATATAGGTGCCACAGCTTGGACAATGGTGTCGGTGGACCGGTGTCCCGCGATCAGATGTTAGGGTGTGCGCCAAGGTGGAGCCGGTTACATGTACGGAATCCCTTGGGACAGCGACGACGGTTGTAAAAGCCGCGCCGCTGGCCAAATGGCAATGGGTGCAGTGGCAGTGGAATGTGATGGATGGTGCTGCGCTGCTTGTATAGCGCACGGCTCCACACTGGGATCCGCCTTCGACTTTGTTTTGCATGATCTCTCTTCCGTGTCGTGAATCAGTCGTAAGTTGTCCTTGGAAACCAGTCGCCACGGCCGTCCGGTGTCAGGTCGAATACGTTCCAGAGCGGCCAGATGGAATCTGCATGGCGGGGGTGCATGTCCTCGGGCCAGGGAGCAAAGACCATTTCGGACGCCCAGCTGCGAAAAATTCCGCCATCGGTTTTACGGAATACGTTGATCACCGGTGTTTGTGCGTTGTCATCCGTTTCGGCTTTGTAGTCGGTGTTGAAGGTCGTCTGCGCCGTTGAGAGCAGGCGAACATTCCGCCAGCCACGTGACTGGCCCCAGGCACGAAATTCACTGATTGGCGCCTTGGTAAAGATAGTGAAGTTCATGCGATCACGAATATGCGGTGTCATGTCGTCCAATCCGTCGATCAGAGACGTACAGGCCGGGCAGGGATTCGCGCCGGGCGCGAGCATGAAGGAATAGGCCACAAGTGTGTCTTTGCCCGGTGTAAACAATTCGGAGAATTTGGTCTTGTTCTCTGGACCTTCAACCGAGAGGTCGGATGGTCCTTCGCTCAGGACAAAGCCCTCTTTCAGGATACCTCCGAGAGGAAGTTCTCGTCGCAAGGCGGCCACGCCCTCGATGCGGCTGCGAAGGTCCATTTCCGCGTCCAGCAAACTGTCCCGTGCTGTACGATAGTAGTCGGTCTCGTTTGGAAACTGTATGTCGTGATGTTTGCCCCTGTCTTTGCACCTTATATTTAACTAATAAGTTAATTATAAGGTGGTGCTTTGAAAACGGCAACTGACCAATCGCCGTCAGATTGTATTTCGGATCACGATATAAAGACCGAGGAGCAACAGGGAAAAGAGCAACACAAGTCGAAACCGCGCTTCTGATATGCGCTGGCGCACTTTTGCGCCGATGTAGTAACCGCCCAGAGCCGGAACTGTGAACAGTACCGATGAAGCTGCGAGCTCTTCATTGAACAAGCCTTTTTGCTGAAATGCCAGTGTGATTGCCAGAGAGGCCGTCAGGAACAGAAGTCCCATGGCCTGCACAAGCATATCCCGCTTGAGTCCGAGTGACTGGAGGTAGGGCACGCCAGGGATCACATCCGAGCCGGTCATGCCAGCGGCAACACCATTGATCCCGCCAAAGATCGGGGACATCCAGCGTTCGTGGCGGCCCGGAGATGGAATCTGCGGTGTCAGCAAGGCGTAAACTGCGAACAATGCCAGAAGAATCCCAAGTCCGATGGTGAGCAGACGCGTATCAGCGACAATCAGGATTTCCGCGCCCATCCAGACCCCGATGTAGCAGGCCAGAAGCACTGTCCAGATGCGTCGGATGGTGTGCAGAAGTCCCGGTTCACCGAAGACTTGCCAGGCGTTGGCAGCGATTCCGGGAACGATCAGCAGCGCGATTGCCACCGGCAATTCTACGACTGTCGCCATAAGGCCAAGAATGATGGCCTTCATGCCAATCCCCACGGTTCCCTTGACGAGGCCGCCAAGAAAAAACGCAAAAAATGCAAATCCGTACTGGAACGGTGACAGCTCAACGAGCGGCATGTTCAGGCGCTCCGGCCGCTAGATTTCCCACTCGACATTGCCATCCATGCCGATGTCCTGCCCGGTGATGTGCCGGCCGGCATGTGAAGCAAGGAAAACAGCCAAATCACCCACTTCGCTGGGGTCGATCCAGCATTTCAGAGATATAAACTCTAGGAATTCCGCCTCTCGCTCCTCAGCTGTAATGCCGCGCTCTTTCGCCTGATTGGCAACAATACCGCGTCCGCGTTCATTGTCGATCAGACCGGGCAGGATGCTGTTGCAGCGGATGCCGAACGGCCCGTATTCGCGGGCGACAGTATGAGTGAGGCCCAGAACACCGACCTTGGACGCCACATAGGGCGCGCGCATTGGCAGCGCGACCTTTGCGGAAGCGGTCGAAATGTTCACGATACAGCCGGAGTTCTGCGCTTTCATGTGCGGCGCAACGTTCTTGATGCAGTAGAACATGCCGTTAAGGTTGACGCTGATGGTGCGATCCCAGTCTTCGTAGGAAATGTCCTCGACCGCGCCACGAGGGCCGCCGATCCCGGCATTGTTCACAAGAACATCCACGCCGCCCATCTCGGACACGGCTTCAGCCACCAGCTGTTCAACATCGGCAGGTTTGCCCACATCTGCAAGTGTGCCGGTTACCATTGCGTTGTTTCCGGTCATGTCGGAGATCAGATCGGGTTGCACATCGCAGATGTGTACACGGGCGCCAGAGGCGACAAACTGGCCTACAATGGCGCGGCCGATACCTGATCCGCCGGCTGTCACAATGACCCGTTGCTGTGAATTTTTGTCTGACATGAATAAGATTCCGTAAGTTACTGGTAATTATATTATTTTTTTGGATTTCAGGGTGTTCTGGAAAGCATGCGCCAGCGTCTGGTGATGGCATCAAGTTCTTCGCTGAGAAGGTTCAGAAAGCGCTCTCCCGCACCGGTCAGCGGCTGCCGAACCTGCCGGATCAGGTAATAGTCCATCTCGGCGCGCGGTTTGACAATCGGATTGATCACCAATGCGCCGGAATCACCGGCATCAATGACCGAAGCGACTGCCGTCAGAGTCGACCAGCCTGAGTGGCGAACATATTCGAGTGTTGTGTTCAGGCCATCGGATTCAATGGTTGATTCGACCTCGATTTCCGCCCGGGCGATGTGATTGTCGATTAACTGGCGGATCGCATGACGCCGTGTTGGCAAAACCATGCGGAGTGGGGGTAATTCGCTGAGACGGATCCGTTCATACGGCGTCAAACCCGAAGACGGACCCGACACCAGTGCCATTTCGTGTTCAGCCAGCAGGGTGGCCTCGATCCCCACATGGCTGACAGCACTGCTCACCACAGCAAAATCAAGCTCACCGGCAGCCACGCGTTCGGTGAGCGTGCCGCCATAGGCTTCATCCAGGCTCAGTTCCACATTGGGATGGGCTTCCGTAAAACGGGATAGCGCAGCGGGGAGGGCGCTGCGGGATACCGACGGTACGGTTCCTATGGTCAGGGAGCCGGTGATGTCGCCGGAGAGTTCACCCACGGCGATGCGGGTGTCGGCGACGGCGCTGAGAATGGAAAGTGCCCGAGCGTAGAGGCGTTTCCCCGCGACAGTCGGCACAACTCCGCGCCGGCTGCGGGTAAACAGGGAAACGCCAAGATCGTCTTCAAGATGTCGAATCTGCACGGAGAGCGCCGGTTGTGTGCATTTTGCGCGGCGGGCAGCTTGCGAAAAGCTGCCTTCTTCGTATACGGCGACGAACTGTTCAAGCTGGCGTACATCCATACTCGCACTATAAGCTAAAACTATCCTGACAGGCAGAAAGTATAAGCTATTCAGCAGCCAGCGAGGTCCTGCTGAGGACGCTGGTCCAGGCTTCCGCGGTGTGTCGGAGGGCTTCTTCCAGGCGTGTCACCAGTTCGCGCGCTGCAGCGGACAGCGGCCGCTGGGTCTGGTGAATAAGGAAGTATTCGAAGGTGGTCTGCATATCTTCGAGCGGATTGACGATGACATCCCCCTGATCAAGGTCCCGGACGATTGTCGTGACCGGAAGAATTGCCGAAAAATCCGATTGCCGGATGAACTCCAGCGAGCCAAACAGGCCGTCGATTTCGATAATACGTTCGACCTTGATGTCCCCCAGTTTGATGTAGCGTTCGATGATGGCGCGCAGACTGTGCTGAGAGGAGGGCAGGACCAGTTTCACTGGCGGCATGCGCTGCAGTTGAACCGGCTCAAGATGCGTCAGACCGGTTTTGCGCCCTGAAATCATGGCGAGGGGCTCGGTCGAGAGCACGCGCATTTCCAGTCCGTCATGGCGTGGCGGCTCGGTGACCAGAGCAAAATCGAGTTCGCCCGACATCACCCAGCTGGTCAGACTGCCGCTATAGGCTTCAACCACACGTACATCCACATTGGGCAGGGCTTCCATATAGGCTGGCAGGACCTCGGAAAGAACGCCCTTGGTGACCGTGGGAATCAGGCCGATATCCAGTGCACCGGACACACCGGTGGCGAATTCCCGCATGTTCTGGGTCGCGTTTTCGACATCGCCGAGAATGCGGCGGCAATCATCATAGAAACGCTCTCCGGCGGCGGTCGGGAGCACACCGCGCGCATGCCGCTCAAAAAGCTGGACACCAACGGATTCTTCCAAATTCTTGATCTGCAGGCTGAGGCTGGGCTGGGCGACATGCAGACTGGCAGCCGCGCTGTTGATGCTGCCACCTTCGAAGACCGCCACGAAGGCACGTATTTGCTTTAGATCCATGAGCTTGAAACCATTTCGGGCGCGCTTATTACCTACAAGGTTTTTCTATACCTTGCATTGTAACTTGGTATTTGCGGGTATGGCTAGCGCGCCGTATTATTCGCTCCAATACGATTCCTCCGGCAAAAGGAGCCAGAAATGGCCAAACCGAAAGTCATTGTTCAGCTGTATCCGATGT
>Ga0055584_100003342_pt1 | contig 15812 bp, 14 predicted proteins | sample OSDHelmetaG_FD_58716 | JGI IMG/M metagenome (GOLD analysis project Ga0055584, IMG submission 58716) | Pelagic marine sediment microbial communities from the LTER site Helgoland, North Sea, for post-phytoplankton bloom and carbon turnover... | ecosystem: Environmental > Aquatic > Marine >... | reverse complement strand
CCATGCCCAAGAGTGCCCTCGCTCTTCTTATGGGAATTGCCATTGATGAGGGGTTTATCGAATCAGTCAACGATCCCATTGGAAAATACATCGAAGAGTGGAGAAACGATCCGCGCGGCACAGCGACCATCGAGCAAACCCTCCGCATGACTGCAGGGTTGGAACAAATGGTGGAAAGTTACGACGCCAACATTCTTTTTAGCCGTGCTGCCCGATACCTCATGGGACCCGATTTCGACAGTATGATCTTTGATCTCAAGCAGGTTGACCCGCCAGGCACGAGATTCGACTACAATAATGAAGAGAGCAATGTACTCGGCATCCTCATCGAGAGAGCCACTGGTAAACGCTATACGGAGTATTTATCTGAGAAGCTTTGGCAACCGCTCGGCTTAGACGATGCTGCTATGTACCTGGACCGGCCTAATGGGTCCGTCATGAAAAACTGCTGCGTTTTTTCACGAGCCTACGATTGGGCAAAGCTCGGCCTTTTGGTTTCTCAAAAGGGCAACTGGAACGGCAAGAAGCTTGTTCCATCACAGTGGGTAGAGGACATGATCGCGCCCTCACCTCTCACAGATTACTATGGCTACCAAGTCTGGCTGGGCAGCAACTACGCGCTGACGGGTATAATCGGCAGGCCCAGCATTACGCCTCCGCCACCAGAGGGGTTCCACACGGATGATATGATTGTCTTTGTTGGGTTCGGCGAGCAGCGGGTTTGGATATCACCGTCTAACGACTTGGTCATTGTCAGGGGTGCGCGACAATGGGCCCCATCCTGGAACGAGATGTACATTCCCAACCTCGTATTAGACGCAATCGCGGCAACTGATACTGAATCAGAAAAATCGCTCAACTAGACAGCAGGGTAACGGGCGTAACGCCGGGCCGACCAAACACCAAGCACCAGAACAAAGAAGGCTAAACCAGCAGCCGGACTCAATGTTGACGCGAGCACCTCTTCAGTACTGAGGTTCTTATAGTCGTAGGTCGGAATCTGGTCGAATTCGGCTGCCGTCATTTGACTGCCCTTCACGATCCGGCTGGTAAAGAACCCACGCCAGTTTTCGTGGAAGGCTAGCACCTGCTCAGAGAAATCCGTAAACCGTTCCGTTCCCGTACCAGACACCGCGTTCAAGGCATTCTGCGCCATGATCGCAGGAGACACGTATTGCAGGAGGTCCACCACCTCTTGCCGCTTTTGCGCCTGGGCCCCAAATTCTTCCATCAACGGCTCAATCGCGCGCTCCACGGCGGAGTCCGTCGCCAACACCTGAAGGAAAAACTGATCGGCATTTGCGTCGCCGCCAACCATTTCAGGGTGATCGAAGAAGAATGCTTCTCGCGATTCCGACGACTCCTGATCTGCCACTTCAGTGGCTTCACGCATTTCGGTGGTGAGCTCAACCCGAGACGGCGCTGGGAAGATTGTCGTCGCCGCAACGTTCACGAGTGCGGGCACAACCACCACGAAAACCAGCCAAAGGTTGGCAAGAATAACGCCATTGGTGACAGATGGCTTATTCAGTGAGTTCACAAACAGCGCCAATGCAAACCAGAAGAACGCATAAAGGGCGACAACTAGAAACCACAAACCAAACCTTAGCCACATGGCACCATTGCCCAGGTCCGGCTCCGTCAATGCGACGGCGGCTAAACCTACAAGCAAAAGAAGCAAAAAGATGAGCACTGCCCGCGCCGCGCCCTTAGCAAGAATAAACGCGGTTTTCGAAACACCATGTGCAAGCACCAAACCTAAAACACCGCTCTCTTTTTCCTTAGACATGAGATCAAAGGTCAGCGCGACGATAAAAATGGGAAGCAAAAAGACGATAACAAAGGCCACATCAAAACTGCCCGCGAGGACGTTCAGTGGATTCTGAATTTCAGCATCGTTGAGAAATGTCAGCGCTGGATGGGCCGAGACTTTGTAATAGGTCGGCTGCACATCCGTCTGACCGATAGATAACGCCGCCAGCGGCGTCGGTGGCAACACCGTGTAGTGACTCAAGACAGAGAGCCCTAATGCACCTGGGCTGGCAACGGACGGTGGATCACCCTCTTTCGTTTCTTCCCAGCGGGCGACGGAATTCTGAAGCGCCATCTGGGTCTGCATCTCACCCTGGTTGAGGCCCTGGCCCATTTCGGCCATTTGATCGGTTCGCGCCGCGCCATTTAACGCCGCCAAAACGGTCAGGACCAAGAGCAGAGCAAGGATGGCCCACCAGGTGCTGTTGTGTTTGAGAATCACCCATTCCTGAATGAAGACAGATCCAAAACCCTTCATGACCGCGCCCCTAACCCAACGTCACTTTAACTTTACGCACCGCCAACACACCGGCGACGATAGATAGCGCCAACCACAAGAACATCACCATGAAGCTGGGCCCGAGCCGGGACAACAGCGTGCCCAGTGGGGCTGGCTTGTATTCGAACGGTTCAATCGAAGCCCAAAGCTCAGGTCCGGCCCGGTAATCTGCTCGACCGGCTTCTGAGTTAAACGTGATGTCGCGGTTCATACCTTCAATAAGGTCGCGCCGATATTGTTCTGCTTGGCCAGTGAATTCCAGGTGCTGCGTTAGAGCCGTGCCAGACAACTCCATAGAAGCGAGCTGCATGGCCATACGGGGCGACCCAACGCTGAACATTTGATGCAAGCCCGTTTGCTGATCGAAGATCGCATAAAGATCACCGTAGAATTTATCGAACACTTCATTGCCGAGTTTTTCTTGCAGATCAAAGATCATGCCCTGGAAGTTGATCGGCAACTCTTCAACGGTTTCCGCTTTATACAACGCCAGCGTTTGCTCTTGGCGCTGCTGCACGACGGTATCTGGGCTGACCCCATTGAGGCCAGATTGCATGGCTTCGTCGATCCCTGCCTGAAACGAAACCGCCGTCGGCGTTGGATATAGCAATCGAGACGCATCTGATGCCGCGCGTGGCAACACGAAACTGGACACGGCCCAGAACCCGACCATGACCACTAAGGCCGCTTGCGCCGACTTAACATTGGCCGATACAGCTAAAGTCAGGAACAAGAAGATGAGCGCGTAAATAATGTAAACGATCACAAGGACGAAACCATGACCAAGATACCCCGCCCCACCTGGCGCAAAGGTTAAGCCAATAAGACCAAGCAAAAGGATGGGGCCGATAAACATACTCAACGCAGCTGCAGCGCCAAGCGCCTTACCAAACAACAACTGAACCGGAGACACCTGCATACTGAGCACCTGACGCAATGTGCCCGCTTCGCGTTCGCCAGCAAAAGATGGAAAGGCCAATAGAATAACCAGGAGCGGCAACAACATCTGAAGCGTAAAGGCCGCCGTAAGTTCCCCAAAACGAGCGATCGCCGTCGCGTCCCGCGCGGGCTCACCTTCCGCATCGTTTTGGTTATGAGCTTCGAGCCAAACAGATACGCCTGTATAACTGCCAATGCCCGTGTCAAAGAACGATAGAGGCGTCACCGGCTTAAAGGCGTACAAGCCATAGTGCGCAGCAGCGTGTGGGTTTTTCTCGCCCTGTGCTGCGAACTGCATGTTCACCACTTCTTGGGCCGCCGCTCGCTCTGCTGAAATATCTGCAAAGCGCTGCCCCGCCGTACCAAGCGCGGCAACAAGCATAACGGCCAAAATAAGCGCGGACCATTTGATACGGCCATCGCGAATGATCTCCCGGAATTCTTTCCGGGCCACCGTGAGAATCATATCGTGCTCCGCCTTATTTAATAGGAACAGTGGTACGGAAGATTTGCTTGTCGAAGTCATCAACAAACGCATCGATGCGCGCATCCCACTCACCAGGGATTATGAGTTGATCGAAGGTGAAGTGATACATGCCTGGCATAACCATTTCGCCACGCCCTTCGATACCCTCTAGACCTGCCGTTGGAAGCGACCATGAGATCGTCACATCGACCATCTCAACTGGGTTTCCAGCATCGTCTTTAAACTCAATCATCACCATGTTTGACGCGGTTGTTCCTGCAGGATCAACGCTGACGTCCGCGGTGTACTTGCCTTTAACAACTGTCGCCTGGAAACCGCCGCCCATGGCCATGCCACCTTCCATATCCATGGTCGCGCGAGGAGGCGTGACCATGGTGAGAGACACAGCAGCACCGATAATCAACACCATCGCAGCGTATTCAAACTTGATCATACGACGCAGCTTTGCAGGTGCCGCACCATCTGCTTTTTCCAGCGCTGGGGTCAAAACCATTTTATTCACTGCAGCCAGACCGAGGAGCATGAAGAACACGGCCAACTTAGCCGTCAGCCGCAAACCGTAGTCCGTCGACAGCATGTTGGCAGGACCTTCAACCTGGTTCCAGGCAATGACTGCACCGGACACATAAAGCGCAGCCACTGTCCACACGGCGCGTTTAGAGAATTGCGTCATCACCGCACCGGCTTCCTTAACGTCAGCAACCTGTGCAGTTTTCGCGAGGGGATAAAGAGCCCCGATCCAAAACGCAGCGCAGAACAGATGAACTGCAACCATAGTGGCCAGCAACCAGACAGGCGGGGCTGTCGCCGCATGACCCGTGACAAGAAAACTCGCGACAGCAATCGCGCTGCCAGCAAGGAGCATCGCCGTTGACTTGCCTTCGGGTCCTTTACCAAAGGCAAAGATCAAGATGAGAAGACCGGGCACGCCAATGAGAGCGCTCGGCGCCAAGGTTGAGCCCAATGCTTGAGACCAAGCATCGGCTGAGAAAATCGCGCCAACCCCTCCCAGCATCATTTCCGCGCCCCCGAAACCAAGCGCCAAAACATACGTGACCGCGGCAACGATGGCTGCGGTTCGCCCGATCTTGTACACGGAAGGTTGGACACTAGCGGGAACAGACATACCAACAATGAAGAGAGCTGAACCGGCTGCCAGCAGCATCGCGCCGTACTGGAAGAAGCGATTGATCACAACGGGAATGACCCAGCCGCTAGTTTCGCCTCCTGCTGCTGCAACATCATCCATCGATGCGATAGGTTCGCCCACAGCGAATACAACACTGCCACCAACCGGGTGAGTGTCTGCCGAGATCACACGATAGGTCGCGATATAGGTGCCATTTGGCAGTTCGTCATTCAGACTCATCAGAACGTCGTTGCCATCGGTCTGCCATTCACCAGGGTTACCGACTTCTTTCCCTGTGCGATCCAGCACTTTGATAAAGATCGGGCCAACGTTTTCGTTGAAGTTAAAAATGATCTCTTTGGGGGAGACATCCAAGCTAGCCTCAGCGGCCGGTGTGGAGCTAAGCAACACGGCGTGTGACCAAGCTGCGCCACCAAAGCTGAGCGAAAGTGTCAGCGCTATAACAAGCGTCGAAAGAATGCGAATCATCGTGAGGCCCCCAAGAATAAAATGCTGTCTATGCGTAGCAAAAACGAAGGAAGCGGAACAGCGCCTCTGCGCCATTCCGCGCCAAAACCGTGTCTTTTATTTGGCTTCGGCTGTTTGCTCAGTCGGTGCCGTACCCGAAAGCTCAATATCGTCTTGAGACCATTCCCACGGATATTGTGGCATGGCTGGCTTATAGAGCACGGTGTACGGCGCTGGATGCGCGGTAGAACCCATAAACTCCTCAAACTTCTTACCGAAATTAGGGTCCTTCGCATCGAACGCTGTTTCCGGCAGGTCGGTGTACGGATCGCGGCCTTCGGCACAAATATTGACCATCTGCCAAAATATAACTTTACCCGGCTCGTTAGGAAGTTTGGCCCGGAACTTAAACCCTTCGGCGCGGTTGTAAGGCGTTACAGCAGTCGGGTTTTTCCAAATGATCGTATCGACCGTGCGGGTGATGGGACGTCCGCCATCGCCAGGCACAGGCGGTTTGACTTCACGCATCTCAACTTCGACTTCCCATTCGCGCGTGTTGATCGGTGTGACGCGATAGACCCCTTCTGGAATCTTAATCCGGACTTCTTTGATGTCTTCAGCCAAGCAACCGTGTGCGGCGCGGGCCTCTAGGTCTGTCATATAGCCGGCGGGCGCACGAAGCTCTGTCATATAATTGTGAGCTGAGGCAGCAGTCGCGGTCATAAGAGCGGCGGCCCCGAGCGCGACGGTGGTCAATAGTGCTGACTTGAACATTTTTCTCTCCCTTGAACTGTGTGAGTAGAATAACGACCTAACAACCTGATTATTTGTAGGCTGAAGATACCACTCCAGCCCGGGAAACAGGAGTCAGGAAACCTTATAAGCGACCGTGCCCGGCGGATTCTCATACCAGCCTGGATCGCCCTCTCCGTCTAGGGTTTCTCTGATTTTAACGACTGTAAACATGCCGCCCATCTCTAGATTCCCGAATGGACCGTTGCCCATCATCATGGGAAGCGTGTTTTCTGGCCCCTTCATGTGCATGGAGTGATCCTGGTGTTCGCCCATGCCGTTTTCGCCCATGGCCATAAAGCCTGGGATTTTGGACATAATCCGCATCGCCACCTGGCTTTGGTCGACTCCAAGTGGGTTAGGAACATCGTGACCCATCGCATTCATGGTGTGATGAGAGAAATGGCAATGAAACGCCCAATCCCCTGGCACCGCGTCAAACTCGATATCCCGGGTTTGACCGACACCGACGATCTCAGTGGTCTCAGGTCGCCATAGAGATTTCGGCCAGCGTCCACCATCCGAACCCGTGACCCAGTACTTATGCCCATGAAGGTGCATCGGGTGGTTCCACATGGACAAATTACCAATGCGGATTCGGACGCGATCTCCTTTTTGTGCGATGGGATATTCAATGGCCGGGAAGACCTTGCTGTTAATGGTCCAGAGATCAAACTCCGTCATGATTGACGGATCGGGCCGATAGGTGCCGGGATGAATCGCCCAGTTGTGCAACATGATTGCGTAATCGCGATCGATTTTTTGCGGCTCACCGTCTTTGGGATGAATGATGAACATGCCCATCATGCCGACGGCGAGTTGCACCATCTCATCTGCATGGGGGTGGTACATATACGTGCCGCTTTGATTGAGATCGAATTCGTACGCGAACGTCTCTCCGGGTTTTATGGTTGGTTGGTTAAGTCCGCCAACACCATCCATGCCACTGGGCAATAAAATACCGTGCCAGTGAATGGTGGTGTGCTCGGGCAGATTGTTGGTCACAAGAATACGGATGCTGTCGCCTTCCACCGCTTCAATTGTTGGCCCAGGCGTACTGCCGTTGTACCCCCAACACTTGGCTGTCGTACCCGGCGCAAACTCGTGCTCAATTTCTTCGGCGACCAGGCGAAATTCTTTTACGCCGTTTTTCATTTCGAAAGGCAAGGTCGAGCCATTCAACGTACGGACCGGCGTATAGCCTAAGTTTGCCTTCGGTGTTGCAGCTACCGATTGGGCATGGGCGTCTGATGACCCAAAGACAGCAGCACCCGCACCGGCGACAATGGATGACAAGAGAGAACGACGACCTGGGTTCACAACACGACTCATGACGCGTCTCCTAACTTGGTTTCAAGGGTACCGCCGCCGATAGCGGCTTGGAGTTTTACGCGCGCAACCCAGTAGTCTGTGAGCGCTTCAACGTACATGCGGTAGGTCTCGTTGGCTTCTTGTTGGGTTTCGAGCAAGTGAAACGGGCTCTCCAGCATGTAATTGTATTCGGCCAGCGTAAGGCGGACGATATCTTCCCGCAGCGGTAACACTGTATTGCCAAGGTGATCAGCACGATTGCGCGCTAAGGACAGCGCCTCTGATTCTAAAATCACGTCGGACCTTACGTGGCGCTCCTCAGCCAAAAGGCGATCGCGCATGGCGCGGACAGCAAGTGTCGCAACTGTAACCCGGGCCTGACCTTGATCAAAAATGGGGAAGGGAATTTCAAGCGCTGGACCGATAAGCCAGGCGCCGTCCGGTTCACGCTCCGCACTTATGGCAATCTCTCCCTCCTCAAAGAGGCGGAAATCTTCTTCAAAACCTAGCTCTTCCAGGCCAGCTTGCAATTCGGCGCGATGCGCGGAGAGATCAAATCGCTCACGAACAGCGCGGTCTTCTAGACCGGCAAGGCGGACGTTTCGCTTCGGCAAGGGTGCGAGACGAGACGGGGCTGACCACGACCCCGTCGGTGATAGGCCAAGCAGATCAGCCAAATCACCACGGCTTTCTCTCATGCGTTCTTCTGATTCGTATTGCTCGGCTTTGGCATCCGCAGCCGCGGCAAGATACTCGAAATGCTCGCGCTCAGAAATATTACCCGCGGTAAAAAAGGCCGTTGAAAGATCAGCGGCATCGCCTTCGGTCTCAGCGATCTCCGCCATCACCGCGTGATCTGCCTTGGCGCCAAGATACTCATAGTAGGCCGCCTGCACGTCGCCCATGAACGAAACGAGATGGGCCGCCAATTCCAAACGCACGGACTCATACTCGGCTTCGGCGATCTTCTGGCGGGCGGGCCGCATCAACAGGTCGACAAAGTTCTGCATCAGGCCCAACTCAATATTGGTGCCGGACTCTGTAGACGGGCGGACCATGACTTCGAGCACGGGGTTTCGCAGCAACCCGGCCTGAACCAAATCCGCTTGCGCGACTCCCAAATCGGAATAACGAGCCTGAAGCTCACGATTGTTGAGGAGAGCAACTTGAGCGGCAGACTCTGCCGTAAGCGCGTTCGCCAAGATCTCCTGAATACGGGCATCGACGGCGGCGTCTTCTGGCCCACCGGTGCGCCAGGTCACAGGCTCAGGTAAGCGGATATCAACGAGCTGGCCTAGGTCACGGAAAGCCGCATCGGGATCTGGCGTTGCGCAGGCTGACAGCACCGCGACGCTTATGACGATAGGGAGTAAATTCAGGGGGGCCGGGGCCATAGCAAAACTTTCAACAGATAATGCAGAAACACTGACGGGACGTCAGCACAGCAAACCGACACGCTTAACCGTGTCGCATGAGAATTTTAGATGCGGAGTCTTTGTGTGGTGAGGTAGAGGGTCGAGCCCGGTGGATCGTAGCCGTGCGCGATATATGGCGTGGCCGCTTTAATAGCGTGCGGCGCCTGCAATTTTTGATATGTGAAGAGCGTTACGGTCTGATCGGGACCAGCCACACGCTCAGTGGGTGCAACCAGCAACGCCTCAAAATCAACCGTGTCGCACAAAGTTGCGCAGGCGTCAGTCCACAGATCTTTCGCCTGAGGCACGTGATGGTCAACGCAAGGCACTGTTGTATCGACTTCGCTCGCAATCACGGTGTGGGATTGGGCGAAGACAGACGTAATCAATGCAACCGCAAGAGAGAAAGCGGTCAGAGCACTAACGGCAACTTTGGTATATCCACGCAGCATTGGGAGCCCAGTTGATTGCAACAAGCTAGATTTATGAACCCTCTTCGCAAGGTGAGTCCAGGGATAGCCGATAAACCTTTAATTTCCGCGGGTTTGCGGGCAGGATGCGCCCATATCAACAACAGCTAGCACTTAACGAAGGACATAATCATGGCGACACTCATTATTGGTGGAACAGGACGCGTTGGCGGACCGGCAGCACAGGCCCTCGCAGAAAAGGGCGAAGACGTTCGCGTGTTAACGCGCTCCGCTGAGAAAGCCGAAGCGCTTCCCGCTGGCGTTACAGGCGTCATTGGTGACCTGGAAGATGTCGGATCCCTCGGCACAGCGTTCGAAGGCGTTGATAAGCTATTGCTGATCACGGCGAATGGTGAAACCGAAGAACTGCGTGGCACAAACGCAGTCGCCGCAGCCGTCGCAGCTGGCGTCAGCAAAATCGTCTTCTTATCGGTTAAGCTTTCGGAAGCCGCGATGAAGGTCCCGCATTATGCCAGCAAGGTCGCGATCGAAGACGCCATTCGCGCTTCAGGCATAACGCATACCTTTTTACGCCCTGACTTCTTTTTCCAGAATGACTTGATGCTCGGCGGCGCGATCTCCGGCGGTGGGGTGTACCCCATGCCAATCGGCAACATTGGCCAGAACCGCATCGACACACGCGATATCGGCGACGCCGCTGTCCGTACGCTGACGACGGATGCTCTCGATGGGAAAGACATCCCCTTATACGGCCCATCCACCTGGACAGCCGATGCGATTGCCGCCCTCTATGGTGAACACCTTGGCCGTGAAGTTCGCTACGGCGGTGATGACCTGGATGCCTGGGCCGAAGGGTCCAAAGCGTTTATGCCACCTTGGCTTTTGAACGCGTTGAAAGCGGGCTTCAACAAAATGCAAACCGTGGGCAGCGTCGCTACGGCTGATGAAGTCACGACCAGTGCATCGGCTGTTGGCCATCCGCTTCGCACCTTCGAGGACTTCGTTGCTGAAGCAACACCGGCCTGGAAGAAGTAAAACGCACAGAAGAACTTGCATGACGAACGCCTCTCCATACGCCCCGGCAAGTGACCGGACTCTAAAAGGTAAAACCCTTTTCATCACCGGCGGCAGCCGGGGCATTGGATTGGCGATTGCAAAACGCGCCGCCGCTGATGGCGCCAACGTGGCGATCGCAGCAAAAACCGCAAAGCCTCATCCAAAGCTGCCGGGAACGATTCATACCGCTGCGACAGAAATCGAAGACGCTGGCGGCCAGGCGTTAGCTATTCAAATGGACCTACGCAACGATGCGGAGGTTGCTGATGCGGTCGCCCAAACCGCTGAGAAATTCGGCGGCATCGACATCCTGATTAACAACGCCAGCGCCGTTGCACTGGGCGGTGTTGATACAGTCCCCATGCGACGCATCGACTTGATGCACCAGATTAATCTGCGTGGGACGATCCTAGCCGCGCGCACATGCTTGCCGCATCTAAAGAACGGCACAAATCCGCACATCCTGACTCTGTGTCCACCACCGAGCCTGGACCCGAAATGGTACAAGGGCACCCTGCCCTATACGTTGGCTAAAATGGGAATGAGTTTTGCGACCATCGGTTTGGCTGAAGACTTCCGCGAGTACGGCGTAGCCGCTAATGCATTATGGCCGCGCACAGCGATCGATACTGCAGCAATTCGTCATGAACTTGGCGGTGACACAATGATTAAACATTGTCGCACCACAGATATCGTTGCGGACTCTGCCCATGCAATTTTGACCCGTGACTCGAAGTCGTGCACCGGAAATTTCTTTCTCGATGACGACGTCTTGGCGGAAGAAGGCGTCGATGACCTTGGGCCCTACGCCATAGAGCAAGGCCAGCCGTTAATCCTAGATTTCTACTTGGACTCCGGCCCTGATGGCAGCATGGATGGGTATCTAAAAATGCCAATGTAGGCGCGCGCCTACAGAGTACGCGCCAACTTCGCCGCATCCGATGTAGCAGCCCAAATGCCGCGCGGCGCAACGCAATCGCCCACCGCCAAGGCATCATCTGGAACAGCATTCGCAACTGTCCCCGTATTCATGATGATGGCATCGAAGGGTCCAATTGTTTCACCGTTCGCCAAAATAGCTTTTGATCCAGCAACTTCATTAACGTTGGTTTCCGTAACCACTGTAATCGACTCATTGTTCCGAACGCGCGGCAGGACTGATTTAATTTCCCAGGTCAGGCTCAACGCCGCTTCACCGAGCGACCGTTCTGGCGTCGTGACAGTGACATGAGTCACGTCTGAGTTTGCTGCCAAGGTTTCAACCAACGACACAGCGGGCCACCCGCCTTCTTCGTCGATCACAAGCACAGACCCTTTGACCGATGACGTGCCCGACAAAACCTCTCGCCCTGATGGCAAGCCTTCTGTTCCAGGAATACCATCGAACAAGTACGGGCGAATCCGCCACAACGCGGTGTGGCCAGGGTCAGCCCCGATCGCCCATATAACCGTATCCGCGTCTAGTTCTTTTTCAGACTCGACAGGATGACTGAGATAAACGCGAACCTGGAGGCGCTCCAACTCATCTTCCCACCAAGCCAAAGCCGGTTTCATTTCATCACGATGAGGAGCCGCAACCGCGAGACGCATTTGCCCGCCAAGCTTAGATTGTTTCTCATACAAGGAGACATGATGGCCACGCATGGCTAGAACCCGGGCCATTTCCAATCCGGCCGGACCGCCGCCAATGACGGCGATGGCCTGGGGTTGGTTACTCAGGCCCGGCTCACCCAACTCATGCTCACGACCCGCGACAGGGTTAATGACACAGGAGCCCGGCAAACCACGAAAGACAAAACCAACGCAGGCTTGGTTACACGACATGCAGGGGCGAATGGTATGGGCTTCGCCATCTTCTATTTTCTTGCCCCAGTCGGGATCTGCGATCCAGGTGCGCGCCATAGCAACGATATCGGCGGACCCATCGGCGATAGCTTGCTCTGCATCTTCAGGAGAGCGAATACGCCCAGCAATCACGACGGGCACGGACAACACGTCCTTGAAGGCCTTCCCCTCGTTACGCAATTGAACGCGGGGTTGCGCCATGTGCGGGATCGACGATGACTCTGGTGGAGACCAGCCTGAGCCGATCATAACACTGACGTAGTCAACCAAGCCGGCGTCCGCGAATGCCTTCATGCTGGCTGTGGATTCCTCCAGGCCATAATCCATGGGAGACCCAGGAATATCATGCGTTGCGGATGTTCGAATGCCGACAGCAATGCCATCACCAACGTTCTCTCGGATGGACTCTAAAATCTGCTGCACAAAACGAATGCGGTTTTCGAATGAGCCACCATAGGCATCCGTGCGCCGATTAAGCACGGGCGATAGAAACGACCCCAACAAATAGTCTGTCGATGTCTGCAACTCGATGGCGTCGAGGCCCGCTTCTTTGCAGCGGCGCGCGGCTTCGCCATAAGCCACAATGAGTTCGTTGATCTCGCCTGCAGTGATTTGCTTCGGCACTTCACCGGCTTGATTGGGAACTGGCGATGGCGCAAGAGCATGTCCACCACGAATAAAGCTATCTTTATGGCCGCCGTGCCACAACGTAATCGCCAGACGCGACCCAGCTTCTCGAATGTCCTCGGCCGTTTTTCTCAAACTGGGGACCACTTCGTCGGAATACAAACGAATACCGAGACTGCGGCTGGACGTGCTTGCGTGAACAGGCGCTGATTCGCTCCCAACCATAGCTGCACCACCCTTAGCGCGCGCCATCAGGTAGGCGTGAAACCGGTCGCTAATCCCAACTTGCCCGTCGCCCAAAGCCATGCCGTGCCCACTCAGAACAGCGCGATGCCGCAGGGTCATAGGCCCAATCGTGATGGGCGATAGAAGGTTGGGATAAGAGGCTTGGGTCATTCTTTTGCCGGCATCACGAAGTTGTAATAGAACGATGTTGGCGTTTCACTCGGACCGAATGGGCCTGGAACTTGATTGCTAACAGGCGCGACGCTTTGCATATAGGCCGCCAATGCATACGCATCTTCATCCGTCATTTTCGCAAACGAACGCCAAGGCATAGCCGGTGCGAGTATGCGGCCATCGGGACGCTCACCTGTTCGAATGGCTTTAACAATGTCATCGGCAGACCACGAGCCCAATCCGGTCTCGTCGTCCGGTGTTAAGTTTGGACCATGGAAAACGCCAAGAAAGGGGATGCCATAACCCACTTCGCTCCCGGCAAGATCAGGGCCACGCTCGCCACCAGATAAAAGGCCTGGCGTATGGCATTCAACACAGACCATGACATGAGACAAGTATTCGCCCCGTTCGATATCGGTTTCGGCGCTTGCTTGAGTTGCAACCATGCCAAGGGCAACCGATAGGGCGACGACTAGTCTCATACTCATTTCGAATCTCCGTGTAGAACCGTAAAAGTGAAAAAGCGAATTTTCTCTTTAGCAACCTTAGCCGCTCAAAGGCACTTCGTCATCGTAGACGTGATCGGGCAGGGGTAACCCCTCAAGGTCAGCGATAGAGAGCTCGTCTTCTAGCGCAATATCCAAGGTTTCAAGAACGGCTGCCAATTGTCGCGTGTGCTGGGCCGAATGCCACGTCGTGCGCTCTAGTAACTCGGCAACGGATTGCCCGCCGTAATACGTGTCTAATCGATCAGGAAGACTAGCGCCGCGGTTCGTCAGCCCCCACCAATTCGACATCGCATCCCGAATAGATTGACCAAACACCGCCACAGCACCGCCATCCGCAATAGTCGATGGAGGCCGGCGTTCGAAAAAATCATAGGTCAGCGTTCCGCCGTGAGCCGATTCCAATAAGGCCTCTGGAATGACAAAGATATGGTAGCCGAGATCAAGATAGGTCCTATCGCGGCCAGGCAGCGTGGTCTGCAAGACGTCCAGGGGTAATTGCCTGACATGCGATTGAGCGACAGAAAGAACGCGATCAAGACGCTCCACAAGAACGGGTGGAGACAATCCCGAGCTGCCACGCGCAACGCCGACGAAGTCAGCGACATCTCGTAAATTCTGAGCGAAGACAAAGTCGTTGCCCCGGGAAACCACCGGCACGGATTTAGCCCCCAGGGCCTGCAAGGCAGCCATGCCGTCTTCGCCATCCAAGACGTTGACGCTATCGAACGAGATATCGTGCCCCTTGAGAAACTCTTTCGCCTTCAAGCAACTGGAACACCCAGGTTGCCAAAAAACACGAAAGGGCTCTGTCATGACGTCTACCGTCAATGCTAGTCGGCGATGGCTGGAAACAAAGCGATATCATACTGCCCAGCGCCGACACGGAGCGGCAATTGCTTTGTCTGATAGATTTCTGAATTCCAAAATTTATGAGCCGCAGCAGTACAGGGCCATCGAATAACGAAAGAATGGCGGTTTTCTGGCCACTCCCCTTCGAGGATTTCAGGTTCAAATTCTAGGCGTGTGCCCACGGAAATAATCCGCCCACCAAACGCTTCTAGTGTGCCCAATTCAACAAACGAGGCGCGGTATTCCTCATAGCGCTCAACATCATGAACGATAGAAAGAATGACCATATCGACAGGCTTGTCGCAGGCGTCTTCAGCTTTGGCAGACAGCGCCGGCAACGCCATGAGGGCCGCCGTGCCAATAACCGCAAAAAGTCTTTGGGGTTTCATTGTCCAGCCTCCCACTAGAAGGGTTTCACTTTACCCAAGAACGCCACGATGGCGATGAGGGCATACATAGTTAGAACAGCGACAAGCGTGTTGTTGATAGTCTTGGTGATGATCGCTTCACGCTCCGGGCTAGAGCCATGCTCAGCCAATTCCATGAACGGCTTAATGAACGGGCGGAAGCAAATATCAATGGCCATCGCACAATAGAACACGCAGCCGAACAACAATATTTTTAGACCGAACCAGCCTTCTTGCAGTGGGCCATCCCCGAACAACGACCACAAACCAATCGCGACATAGACTGTGCCGAGCACACCTTCCAGGCCGAACTGAGCCATCATGAGTTTTTCAGCCAGTGGCTTGCCTTCGTTTTTACCAATAACCATCACCATGGCGATCCAGCCAATACCAATCGCCCAACCGGCAATAAACAACCACGATGGCACGTCATACAAACCCAGTGATTCGGCAAGGTGTAAGCCGACAGGGAAAATCAACGCGAAGCAAATGCGCGGGAGAAAATCGATGATCAGTCCGAGCTTCATAATTGTCGCGCGGGTTTCAAAACTGAGATCAGATTTTTTGGCGTAGACGGCAGACAGGAATACGCCCACATCCGCCCCGAGCCAAAACACAAACAGCAAAATGTGGATGTATCCCCAAACCAAATAATCTTCCATGCGTCGTCTCTCCCCGTCGTCGTTTGTTATCAGCCTCTGCGAGGCCGCGCGTTACTTAACTATCAACACTTAACTGTCAAAAAATTCCATTACAGCGCCCGACACACCCACGTGGTCCGACGGCAAGTCCTTAACGGTGTAATCGGCTGGGCCAGCGGCAACTGCACGCTTGGTG
>Ga0055584_100003341_pt1 | contig 15820 bp, 7 predicted proteins | sample OSDHelmetaG_FD_58716 | JGI IMG/M metagenome (GOLD analysis project Ga0055584, IMG submission 58716) | Pelagic marine sediment microbial communities from the LTER site Helgoland, North Sea, for post-phytoplankton bloom and carbon turnover... | ecosystem: Environmental > Aquatic > Marine >... | reverse complement strand
GATAGAGGCGTTTCCGACTCATTTGAATTATCGCTTCCGAGTTGTTCACGAATTGAAATCAGGAAACCTCTCGACAATCCGTTGGGTGGTTCCCAATAATTTTCATTTCCGAAAAGCGACGTCGGCTGGAGTTTTACAGGTGAGGACTTTTTTGGAAAATGGCCAAAGAGTTCTCTTATTTGACTTGGAAAATTCTCTCGATCCAAGTTCTCCAAGTTTCCTGATTGATGCAGAATTTGTCGTACCGGTCTCCCGTGAGGATGAGGATGAAATCCGCGTGCCTGTTCCTCAGCTTCACACTCACAACATTGAGAATGCCACATTCTCCGATGTTCAAAAAACGCATACAGTGGTGGGAATATGGTCTCCCCCAGAATTACCTCTCACAATTCTTGAACTCCCGACACAAGGACTACAAACTCTCAGCGCTGACAACTTTCTGAGCCGTTGGCCGGAAGATGCCAGTCTGCAAAAACCTCTTTTTTCTTATGAGATTACCGGAGCGGCGACACTCTCCTTCCTGAAATCCGAGTCACAATCGCAGAAACAGGTGTGGGGTAAAGAGACGGGGCTCGTGGGAGAACGGTTCCTCGAATGGGATTGGAATGGCGAAATCCAAACTTCCGTCTTACCCGCGTTTGAACACGTTTTTCTCGTCGATCCACGACTGGATATTTTATCTGTCAGTGTCAAAGAAGATCAGGCAGAACGCCTCAATCGATGGTCACGTGAGGGACGTCGCCTGACATTACGCCTGACACGAAAAGTAGAAGAGAGCTCTCAAGAGGTGAGTATTCGGACGCGATTACCGTTAGGTGACGAAGAAAACGTCCAAAGCGGAGAAGAGACTCTCGAACTTCCCGAAATCCGACTTCTCGGGGGGAATCATGTGGAGTCAATTGCAGAGCTATATCTAGCTCCAACACGTAGTGCACGTTGGCGAGATCAAGTTGACCCTCCCTCTTTGGAATCATCAACCGACTCCTTCAGCGACTCGGAAGAGTCTGTCTTTTTTGACTTGATCAATCGCCGGAACGATTCTTCAAACCCTGAAGTCTTACTCATCGGCAAAAAAAACATCCCACCGGTGATAAAACGACACCTGACTTGTACACAAAGAGCGGATGGAGATTTTGATGTCGAATGTTCTATGGTCGAGATTCAGACAGAAAGTACTTCTGAAACTCTGGATGTATTGATACCCGCCGACTGGGTGCCACGGTTCCGAATTTCGTCCGATAGCACGGGTATCGAAAAAAAAATCACCGAAGACGGCTTATTAAAATTGACGATTCCCTCAGAATTGCGTTTTGTCCCTCTCATTTTTCAATCTACGTTGGTGTCCCCTGAAGTGGATCTTTGGCAGATGCCTTGGCCCTTCGTGGAAAACGAAGCGGTTTACCAAAACCAAGTATCGCTTCGGCTCTCTGATGGTTGGGCACCGAGGCAGGAGTGTCGCTTGCAGGCCACTCCTGATTCCAATTCATTCGATCGCACCAATACATACGACTCTTGGGAATATTTATGCGATGATCTCGAACTTCAAAGAACCGAACTCTCCGACCCGGAAGCGGTCCCGACAATTCCATTGTTGATAACCCGCGTCGATGTGAGCACGGGAAAACCTTTGAAAGGTCAGTGGTGGTTGGTTTATCGCGGGCGCGGTCGTAATCAATTGCAATTGAAGATTTCACCTTCAATCGAAGTGAATGCCGTTGATCGCGAAAACCAACCAGTTGTTTTCGAACGTGATGCAGAAAATGGAATGCTCTCTTTGAATCTCGATGCTGCGGGAAAATGGCAATCTTTTTTGATTGACTGGGAATCAACCAAACCACCAGAACCACGAATCTTCTGGGAACACAACATCCCCACTCCCACATTTAATGGCGTGCAGGTTCGCAACGAACGCATCATCATGGTGGCAGGAGAACAGCTGAAAATGACCATGCATAACGGGTTGTCGCCTGTTTCACAGCATGAGTTTCGGCTCTCGCTGCTGGAATCTTTTTTACGAATGTTGAAGGACCAAGAAGACGCCCTCCAAGGGTTGCCGTCAGAAGTGGAATGGCTCCTCAATAGTTTATTGCGTGACACAACAACTCATCTCGATACGAAAATGGTCGACGTAAATCAGATGCAATCATTTCAAAGACGCTACGAGAAGATTCGAGAAGAATTCCTGGCGATCTTACCCGAGGATTACTTCGAGAAAATCTCCGAAGGTGTCTCCGAACTCTCCATCGAGCCAGAATTACTCTGGAGCGACTTGATGCCCGGCGTGATTCCTGCAACAGACATTCCCGACCGTCAAATCATTTACGCCCTGAGTCCCCCACAAAAGGCTCAAGAAAAAGTGTGGTGGCTATCTCGATCATGGTATCAGTTCGCGATTGCAATCGTGGGTGCAATCATTGGTATCCCTGCACTCCTATGGATCTTTAGAGAAAACATGGCCGATTGGCTTGCCTTAAATCGAGTCTATGCCTGGATGGCCATTGGACTGATTTGGTGGACCGGTTGGGAACTCAGCATTATTGGATTACTGATCTTCGCAACTGCGATAATCGCCTGGATGTGTCAATGGATATGGTCACGTCCCCGCAGAACATGATCATTACGCCAGCACCTGACGAATTCTCATATTCTGTCGAGAGTGTCGAACCAGATTGCCATTTCTTCCAGCGTTGTCGATAGAGGATAGGTATGCCCTCTCCCTTTGATTATTTGAAAGACACTGGGGAATTTTCTGGCCTCAAATATCTTCTGAGTGGCATCGACTTTGGGAAGCACAGCGTCTTCATCACCACAAGTCAGATACGCTTGAAAACGATACTCCGGATCGTTTTCCGGTGGAGCTTCAGTAATGGGAGCTGCCGCGACTGCTGCCGCGCGAAAGACATCTCTGTACTTGAATGCCAGATGAAGTGCAAAGCTGCCTCCTGATGCATAGCCGTGCAATCCCACGCGTTGCGAATCGATATTGTAACGAGATTGGATATCGAGAACTGAGTCTTTCACAAATTCCGCTTCGTTCAAATTCCAGGAATTAATCTTGGCCGCTTTGGGACCAATCATGATGATACCTCGTCGATCACAAAATCGTTGCCAATCTTGCGCGATGCTCGCTTCCATCGTATCACCCCCTGGATGAATCCAAACAATCAATCCATACTCATACGCAGGATTATAATCCGCAGGGATGTAAGCCCAGTATTCGTGATTGTGTGCTTCCATGGGAATGGTCGTGAAGCCGGTAGGAAGATTTTCGTTGACTTCATCAGCGGGCGGTGGCGGGATAAACTCATCCAAAAGGTCCAGCGGGATCTCTTCAGTCGTAGCCGTCAGTTTAAGTTTGACAGTCTCTTTAAGTGCGCCCCGTTCAAAGGTCACTGAAACTTTGTTCTCAGGCCGCTCACGCGAGATCAATTTCCAGAGACTCTCATAATCTGTGACCGGTTCTCCTTGAAATGCGACGATGCGATCATCCTTTTTTATTCCCGCCGATTCTGCAGCGCTTTCAGTGTAAACATACCGGACATGCACCCCGGTTTTGGGGGCGGAGTTTTCAGCTCGCTGCGGAAGAATACCGAGAAAACCCGACTCGTAAGGGATCAGAGTTTGAACCAGAGTCATGGTGGTTTCGGTTTTTTGGTCACCTTTTGAAAACGTCACAGGAACGACATCTCCCGCATAATGAGTTCCCAGCGCGTAACGCAAATGTCCAACGCGAGTGAGGGGGATATCATCAACACTCACCAGCGTGTCACCGGGCCTCATACCCGCCCGGTACGCGGGCGAATCGGGACGAACCATGTCGATGACCATCTCACCTTCCGTCAAATCGTTTCGACGAAATGTGACGCCCATCAGCCCAGGATGCAGATCTTCTCCTGACTTCAGTCGATCGAGTATCTCATAGACATCTTCCAGAGGGATAGCAAAACCAATTCCCGAGTCATACCATTCCACTCCGGCAGTTTCGGTGTTTGCGGAGGCAGAAAGTGGTACCAGAACACCCATCACCTTTCCCTCAATATTGATCAAGGGGCCTCCGTAATTGACGGGGGAGACTTTAGCATCCGTCTGGATCGCTTTACCCCAAACTCGATTGAGAGCACTCACGATTCCGATGGAAACATTAGGGACTTCCGGCGAGTAAGTTCGTCCGGCTGCAATTCCCCACTGACCGACGACAATCTGATCGACGGGGACGGCTTGGGCGGGTTGAAGATTCTCTGCTTCAATTTTCAGCAGTGTCAGCATGCGTGAGCGATCTGTGGCAACCACTTCAGCAGGAAAACGTCGTCCGTCCGCAAACTCGACCAGCACAGAAGCCGGCTTGGAAATGAAATTAAATGCTGACGAAATGATGTATCCATCGCTGGTCAGCACTAATCCAGTCGTAGGACCTGTACTCGTCAGAATCTGCCCTACACGATCTAATCCTCCAACTGTTTGGATTCGTACAATAGAAGGTTCCGCCAATGCGACCGCCTGCTTGAAGGCCCGCTCTTCCAGTTCGGAGAGTGAGGGAGACTCTTGTGCCTCCACCAACGTGCCTGTATCGATCAGCCCAACATTGATCAGCAATGTGACAAAGAAAGAAACCGCCAGTATTCGTAGAAAACTCATAGGAAATCTCTGAGTGGAATTTCAACAAGGTCAGAAACAGAATTACTCTTCAGTCACTTTTCGGGGAACTCGTGCCTCAACTGTCATCAATTGATCACCACGCCGAATGGTCAATAACAAATCGTCTCCCGCTTCGAGTCGGCCGAACTCTTGCCGAAGCTCTCGACACGATTGAACAAGAGTGTCGTTCACAAATAAAATCAAATCGCCCTGTTTGAGCTTCAACTCTTCTGCGAGGGAGTTTGCATCGACCACTTCGATGTATGCCGGAGTCCGAAACACGACATCGGGAATCATCAGTAAGCCAAAGTCAAGCGGCTGATATCGCAGCGGATTATCTTCAGCGTCTGGTTTCGTTTCCTGCGACACGTAATCGCCGGTCATGATTTGTTTGATGACGGGTGTCAACTCGGAGATCGGCATCGCATAGTTGATCCAGGTGTTTGACTCGTTATTGCGTAATTCTTTACCAATCATCGCCAGCAATTCGCCTTTGACATTGGTGACCAGTCCTCCCCCTGCACCGGGGTTATTGGTAATGGCATCAATAATGTAAACGGGACCATCGTAGGGAACTTCATAAGCGCCACGTCGGGCGGTCAATTTGGTCTTGGCGGCAATGACTCCATGCAAAATCGAGAGCGGTTCGTCGCCAGTCGCCACTTTGAACATATTGCTGAAAGCCAACACTCTCGTTCCAGGCACTCCCGAAGTATGTTTTTCGAGGTCAAAGTAAGGTAGCTGCAATCCTTCACGTTCAATTTTCAAAACCGCCAAATCGAGTTGCGGCTCTGCACCGAGAACGACGGCTGTCTCTTTGCGACCATTGGCCAGAATCACAGTGACGCGATCCTGATCGAGGACATGGCTCCACACAGTGACGATATGCCCGTCGGGACTGGCAAGAAATCCTGTGCTGTACGAATAAAGATTACGAAGCCCCCCTGCCCCAAATATTTTCACCATGCGTGATTGAATGGCACTGAGAGCCGCTTGAGAATCATCGGCATTGGCTGTCGCGCATGACAGGCTCACCACTCCGGCAAGCAGGCAACAAAGAGTTTGATGAGGTAAACGTGCTGAGACCCAATTCATAAGAACACACAGACTTATCGAGGTTGACGAGAGGTAACTTGTTTGCCGGCGGGTTTAGGGCCAGTCGAGAATTCAATGGAGTCAATCATCCATTCCACAGGCTCTGCACCACCGCTACTGATTTTCCAATGTGATGGAAACTTTAATCCTGCAAAGTCTTTCAGTTCTGAAAATCGAACTTCTGCTTCATCAGACTCAGGATTCACTTGAGTGTCGAAGCCAAGAAACGTTTGTTCTTCGCTGTCAAAATACCAACGGCTTAAAACCGATGTTAATTCGCTGGTGAGTACATCAACGCGATGACCGAGGCCATCCAGAGGTTCGGTCCCCAGATACATGAACTCTGAAAACAAAAATCCTTGATGAGTCAAAAACAAACGCAGATGATGCAAGGCAACCAACAACCCACCGGTATTGGGTGGATCGGTCGTCAACTCAGCTCCATCGAATGATTGTTTCCAGACATTCCCAGCGTAAGAGAGAGTCACTTCATTGCTATCGAGTTCAATCTTGATCGACTTCCCTTCCTGATCGTGAGCCGTGATTTTCCAGAGACCATTGCGTGACGAATAGTCACCCCACGGCTGGAGAGTCGCAAGCACGCGATTTTGTTCCTGTTGATTGAAATGGTAATTGGCAAATCCCGTTTTCTTTTCATAGAGCTTGGCAAATTGAGGTGGGACAGGAGGTTCTTTAGGAGCCGCTTTCTGCTCGCCTTCTTTATCGGGGGGCTCTGGTTTTTTCTTTTGTCCGGGAATAATTTCTGATTGAGCGTGGAGTCCCCGTAAGCGAACCTGAATGGTCGTTTTTTGCTGATTGCGACGAAATTCGAGAGGCAGCTTCCAGCCCTTGGGATAAATGCCCAAAATGTTTTTGTACTGATTCACACTTCGTATCGGGCGTCCTGCGAAGGAGACAATTTCATCACCTTCCCGCAAACCACGCCGATACGCGGCAGAATCTTCCAGAATACTTTCGACTTCCACAGAACCATCAGAGACCGAAGCGACCGTCGCGCCCAAGGTGGCATGATCGACGATACGACCTGATTTGAGGTGTCCGAGAAAGTTCATGATTTGATTGATCGAGATCGCGTATCCCGCTCCCGAGTTAACCCGTCCACGTTTCTCGAATGATCCGCGTCCATTAATTCCAACGAGTTCACCCGCATCATTGAAGAGTGGGCCCCCCGAGTTTCCCGGATTGATCGAACTGTCAGTCTGGATGCAATCGGTGTATTCGAGAATGGTTCCGGCAGGATACTGATATCGGTGGACTCCGCTGACAATGCCGTAAGTCACCGTAGGCTTGAAATCGGTCGCCAGCAGGAAGGGATTCCCCATTGCGTAAACCCAATCTCCGGCGTTCAAGGCATCGCTGTTTCCAATAGCCGCCACTGGAAAATCATCTCTCCCCAGCATTTTCAATAAGGCGACATCGCCTGTCGGATCAATCCCGACAATGACGGCATCGTAGAGTTTGCCATCGTCCAATCCACATTTCATGAAGTCACCCGCACCGCTGGTGACGTGATAGTTGGAGAGCACATACCCATCCGCAGAAATTAAAACCCCCGAACCTCCACCACCTTCACCGCTGGCAGAAAAGATCGCCACAACTGTGGGAGAGACTTTATTCACGACGGCAACACGACGGTTTTGTGCCTCGACCACCGCTGAATCAATGGCATAGAGATTCTGCGAAAGGAAAGTCGCCCCGAGAATCACGAGGGACAAGATTGCGAGTCGATAGGAACTGAAATTCATAGCACAGAAATTCGTTATAAATGAAGAGTTATCAGACATTCCAATTTACTTAACAAGACGAGCGTTTCCGAGAGCCAGATGATCGGCCACCGACAGATCTGCTCCAAAGTCGACCAGAATCTCAAGATCCCGTTTATCACTCACCTCAAAATCTAATTCAACCGGTTCGTCACTCCCACGGACATCGCCTTCAAACAAAATCTGGTCGTCCGCTTTGATCACGACGCGAGTGTGTCCCTTGTTGCCGACAAGTTCATCGATTCCCATCACCGCTTGAAACCGACGATACTCACCCGCTAACCGATAACGGACGAGTGTTTTTGAATGGATACAGAGACCACGAGTAAATGTTTGGTTACCGATTCGAATGAGACTGCCATCAAAGTTTTTATCGAGACGCATCTTCCATTCTTCGTCAAAAAATGGCGTGTATTCGTAAGTGCGAGGTTCGAGTTCCGAAAGGTACACCAATCGCCCCTGACGAAAATCAATCAAGTCGACGGCATCCAAAGTTGTTGTGATCTGTAAACCAGAGTCGGTGACGGCAGAAAGTTTCCCCTCGGCATATTGAATACTGGCCAGTGGCAATCGATCTTTGTTCGTCATTTGAATTGCGCCGATCGGATTGCCGGGTGTCGTTTTTCGGTTCAGAATAATCCCAAAGACTTTGCTGATACCGACCGGTATCTCTTCTCCATCGAGGAGGAAATAAACCGCTTTTTCGTCGAGTTTGGAAATCACACCTTCCACAAAGTCGATCGAGTCTTCTTTGTTGATCACGAGAAGATCCTGTTTTGATTCTCTTTGCAGAATATTGGACCATTTTTCAAGTGTTGCCGAGTTACCTTCGGCATATCTCACGTGGTGTAGCAAATTCCCCTTTCCGGTCAACTCTCCCAATATGGCAGACTGCACAGTCAAAGTCGTTCCGTCATAAGAGACGTTGTCAGCTTTGACATGCATTCCATCCGAAAGTGCGACAATTGTTTTGGGAGCATTCGCATCAATGGTTTCTTCTTGCCCAGCCAATTTGACAGTCAGGACATTTGCGCGAGCGAAAGTTTTGATCTCGCCACCTGCCTTGATCACGACAGACTCATCGGACAGAGTCTCCAGTTCCCCCTGAATGGGATCTCCCGTCAGTAATGTGACAACAACCGAAGAACTCTCGCCAAACAGTGCCAACGGATGAGCCAGCATCAAACCAAGCAGACCACCGACCCAAAACAACTTGAATGCAGATCTGATTGGACCGAGATTTGTCATGATTTTGGCTGACTGATTTTTCATTCTGCGAATCACCCTGAAGGAGACGAAAGAACCAGAATATCTACTCAGGACGACGACCGGCAGATTTGCGAAAATAGGCTTCAATGGCGCGTCGATAGTTTTCGGGAAAGTCTCGCTTCAAGAGGTTCTTGGCTTTCGTCACCTCTGCCTCTGGAAGTGCGCCCCAGCCAGCTTGTTTCTTCAAGTCTTTCTTGTCGACTTCACCGGGTGCAGTCGTCCCTTTTACCACGCTCTCTTGCGAGCCTCCACCAGGCTGATTAGTATTCCCCCCGGCTCCGCTACCGCCTCCCGAACCGCTGGATTGTTCGATTTTCTCAATGATCGAATCGAGCAAGGTGACAATTTCCTCTTCCTTCTTTTGAGTGTCTTGCCCACCTCGACCGAGGGAAAGTCGACGTTTCACATCTTTCATTCGCTGAGCCACTTCGTCGAGCGACTCTTCCTCAATAGACGCTAATTGGAATTTCATCAGCTCGGCCACAGTCGCATATCGTTCGGGGACGGCTTCTGTTTTTTTGGTCAATGTTTCAATCGTTGCCAAGCCTTCGCTCTTCATCAACAATTCCGACTGTGCAACGGCCTGATGAAATAACGCCGTCGGAGGATCGGCAGAGAGCTTGAGATTCAGTTTGTCAAAATAGGGCAGAGATTCGTCGTACAGTTTTTTTCGGACCAGATAGACCGCATAAAACTGAGCCAAATTTGTACGATAAAATTCGGATCCTTCAGCATTGTCGATCAGATCTGCGACTGGTATCTGACGAGATGGAATCGTCAGACGACATTGAGAGATAAAATCATTTGTCGCCGGGTCGATCAAGCGAAATGTTTCAATCACACGATTGAAGATTTCCGAAGCGGGTGGCACTTCGTCGGGAGACGACCAAAGTTGACTCACCTGCTGCTGAACCGCCTGGTCCTTGATTTTTCGTAAGGCGACTTCTTCGAGAACTTTCGTTTTCATGTCCCCGAATCGAGGAGTTTCGATCAGATCAAGCTCGTCGCCACGAATCTCTGCATTTCCAACAGAGACAACCATCGCCAGCGCAACTATGCATATTTTCCAGCGAGACATAAATTGATATGTCATATTTTTGTTCCTCATAAGAGGTTATTGATTGCGACCGGTTGCCAAGTCGTAGGTCGTTTTCTGAATCCGGGACTGGCGTCTGGAAAGATCCTGCAACTGATCGACCACATCGGGAGAGTCGGCCTCTTCACCACGGAACGCTCTCGCCAAAACACGAGTTCGACGGTTGATACGCAATTGCAATGAACGAAGCATCTTCAACTCGGCAAGCTTATCGACCAAAGGTGGTTGCTGCTGTTGTTGCTGTTGCTGCTGCTGTTGTTGTTCCTTTTCCTCTTCCGACTTCTCCATCTCTTTTTGAAGAGCCTCAACGATTTCCTGCAACGCTTCAATCAAATCTTCTTCGATCACTTGAGTCAGCTCGCCCGTTTGAGATTCTTCAAGGCGTTTGGCGACCGTCAGCATGTCGGAACGCATTTGCTCGATTGCTTCGGGAAAAGCGATCGAAGACCCCTCGGCTTTGAGCAAGTCGAGGGCTTTGACCGCTTCCAAGGCAATTTCATCCTCAGTTTGAGCCAATTCGCGAGAACGAGCATGATGACGACTGGTCCAATCGGGTTGGGGCGTCTTATCGAGATTAAGGGTCCCGGTGTAAACCATCACCTGCATCGCCAGCATCTTTTGAAATCGTGCTTCGAGTGCCGCAAGCAACAATTCACGTTCTTCTTCACGGAGCTGTCTTAATATCTCTTCGAGCTTCGCTTTGGCTTCTTCCAACTTGGCAATTGCTTCGGATTGTTCGCGAGACGCGTTGTCTCGATTCTTCTTTTTGAGTTCCTCGATGGCGCGGTTCATCCGATCAACGGCTTGTGCAATTTCGTCGCGACCGGCGGTCTTGTCTTCTTCAGACTCTTCGCCCTGCTCTCCCGACTCCTGTTCACCTTGTTGAGATTCGCCTGACTCGCCTTTGGGAACTTGGCCCTGCTGTGATTTTCCTTTTTGTGATTTCCCGGATTGAGATTCACCCTCTTTTGGTTCGCCCGACTCACCCTCTTTAGGTTCGCCCTCGCCGGACTCCCCAGCTTTTCCTTCTTTCGGTTTGCCTTCACCCGGCTTTCCTTCCTGAGGATCTCCCATTCCCTCTTTGGACTCTCCTTCTCCTGGCTTACCAGTTTCACCTTCTTTGGGTTCTCCTTCTCCAGGCTTCTGCTCTCCGTCTTTGGGAGAACCTTCTTCACCCTCTTTTCCTTCCCCTTTTTTTCCTTCGCCGTCTTGAGGTTCACCAGACTTCCCTTCATTGGGATCGCCTTCTTTTGGCGGACTTGCGGAATCATCTCCTTCGCCCTCTTTGGCCTTCCGTTCCCCATCCTGGCTGTCAATTTTATCGACCAAATCCTGACCGGAAGCCTCCGCAATCTCTTGCCGTTCGATGGCGCGATCAATGTCATCACCACGTTCGTTGGAGGCGCGGGCATCTTTGGATTTCCCGATGGTGATCTGCAAGTCTTTCAGGATTTGCTGAATTCGTTCCTGCTCTTGTTGAAGTTCGCTGCGCCGGTCGCCACTCTCAAGCAAGTCCAGAAGTGACTTCAAAGACTTGATGACCTTGGTCTCGCGATCCATGGCATCGCCGTACTGTTCCTCGGCCAGGAGTTTGACGATCTGATCCATCTGCCCGGAAATCCGGTCCGACTTGCTTTGCCCGATCCCCCGAACCAGAAGTTCTGCCTGCTCCGGGTCAGTCTTGCGAAGATATTCGGCCATCTTCAGCATCGTGTTTTCAAAACGCTCGTAGCGTAAAGCGATGGCTTCCTGTTCTTGATGCAGCTTTAGCGAATTTTCGGATTCCGCAGTTGGTTGAGCAGCGGCAGCCTCTTCCTGAGCGAAACTGGGGCCGACAGTCCAAACAGAAAGACCGAACATCAATAGCCCAATCAGGCAGATCAGATTGAATCGTTTTGATCTCATAATGGTCTCACGGCCCTGAATGTAAGAAAATAAACTCACTGCAACACTGCGGGAAATTATACGAACATCATTCCAGTCGGACGAGATGAATGTCTCGATGGGAGAGGCATAATGGCGGTTAAATCCCCAGTTTTTTCAGACTGTTTTTCAGTTTTTCCACGTCTTCTTTTTGTTTGTTTTCGGTTTTATCCTGAATGTCTCCCACGTCATTGATCATTTCCCGTAATCCCTGAATCAACTCATGGAACTCCGCAAGGTCAGACATTTCGTCCAAAACCTTGCGCATTTGAGCCAAAAGCAGATTCAACGAGTCGGTGGTTTGGTCGATGGCAGAAAGTGGATCCTCCCGTTTGTCGTTTTTCTGACTGAACAGTCCCACCGCGATATCGGCATCTTCAAAAGTGCTCTCGGTGATTTGTTTGAGCGGAGTAATAATGAGTGACTCAATTTTCTCGATCTGCTCGGTCGAGTGCACCCGATTGTTCTTCAATTCGTCCAATATCCGCTGGAACGATTCGGCAACCGCAGTAGTTTCCGTGCGATTCTTACCAATCTGATGCCGAGAACGTTCGGCCGCATTCGTAACAGAGACATGCAGTTTGTCTTTTTGATCGGGATCAGCATCCGCCGTTTCACGGAGTTTGACTAACTCAACCGCTTGATCGCGATGGACCAGCAAGTCGTCCCGAGTCCGTTCGATTTCCGAGATGATCTGCTCGAACTGTCGTCGCAAGTTAATTTCGCGATCGTTGAGAATGGCCAACAATTCCTGTTCAGTCACGATCGTAAAGTTATAGTTGCGACCTCGATTTTCGTGCGGTCCGTTCAGGTTGTCGTTATCTACGGCGTAAACGGTCAGGATCAGCTTTTGCCCGGGATCGAGCTCAAGAGGTTCGACGTTAAATCGTTCGTATTCGATTGTCTCTGATTCTGCCAATCGATGTTCGAGAGCAAACTTGTCAGCAACCCTGCGAGGAGGAGTTTTGAAAGGCCGCAATCGATATTTGTCGGCATCATCGATTTTGAAGTCAAAGTGAGCTTTCATGATTCCATAATCATCAGTGACGAGCCCCTTGATGGGGATGCGAGCTTTTCTGGTGATAGAAGAACCGATGCCCGTCAGTTCCGTCTCAATGACTGGCGGCTCATCGACGTTGCCCATGATTGAAAAACGAATCGGTTCCGCAGTAATGATCCCGTCAGTGTCTTCCAGATAAATTTTGAAATCCGAGTCGGGAGGAAGAATCCAGGGAGCGCCTAATTCTTTCGGTAAGTGGAAGCTCCGCTGCGCTATCTGCTCTTTGTTGTTGGAAGAAAGCACAAAAGGTAACAGCAATGTCTGCCTCTTAGATTTGGGAAGACTTTGAATCAATGCGTTATCCGTCAGCAACTGCGAAGGACCATAACTTCCCGATTCGTTCATGATACGATAATGGGCTGTGTCGTAGGATTCTTCGTAGGCCGAGGGTTCCCCAAAATTCCCCAATGAAAATTCGTACGGCCCCGCTTGAACAATGGCATTTCTGAGTGGCTTGTTGGTATTGAGGGTCAGCGCGAATGCCGTGTCGAGAGGAATACGAACTTGTTTTCCTTGCAACTTGCGTTCATCGAGGACTAAACCTTTCGAAGTTGTTTCGTTCAGGTGAGTGTAGGCCGGGTATTCACATTGAAGTGCGATCAGCTCGGCTTTAGGAGGAGCGACCACCTGGATGCGATACTCGGTGCGATTGATGTAATCATTGCCCGACACCCAAAACTTGAATCCATCAAGCACTGAATTCATTTTGAACTGGAACTTCCGCTCCCCTCGTCGCGCGAGAGATTTAATGTCTCCGCCACTCGTTGTTTCAAATAGATATTCGATCTCAACCTCTTCCGGAACGACCCATTCCAAACCCATCGGGTTTGTCCCTTCAGGAACAGAGACAAGCAACTTCAGATCGGAGCCACGCGGATGCTTGTAGACTCCATCGACAAAGGGACGTTCGCGGTCTCCCGGCTCAGCGAGCACCACAACTTCCAGCGTGGTTTGTCGCATCCAGTAGATTTCGTCAAAATAGACGAACGCCCGTGTCCAACGCTCAAAGGACTGAGGCATCGCTGCAGCCACCGTCCCCACGCTAAACAATAAAACCACGGCAATTGCCCAGCCACGAACCAAAGGCTTCCAATCAAAAACGTCAGAGAGTTCAAGCTCTCCGGCAGAACGGCTTACTTCTTCAATGGTATGTTCAAGCATCGCTTGAGATAGCGGAGTGTGATGTTCGGGGCTCTCGCCATTCATTTCCACCGCGGTAATCAGACGATCGTTCAATTCGGGAAATCGACGTTCCAGAATCAGTGCCAGTGACCGTGATTTTTTGCTTTTGAGGAGACGCAGAAAGACTTGATTCGCCAGAACCCAGGTAATGGCGGCGACAATGCCAATTGCCATCAGCCCACGAACGAAGAGCGGAAGCTCTAATCGGCTTGCCTGAAAGTAGAGCCAATCGAGAGAAATCGTTGCAAAAAAGCCAAGACACAATGTCACCAGAACCAGTGCCAAACCGTGAAAAAACAGGTAGGTCTGGATCTTAAGCCGTAGCTTATCCAGCACACTTTCCAGCTTCGGATGCAAAGGACGATAAGGCAGGCTCGACATACGGCTCGATTTTCTCTCTAAAACAAGTGGGTTTGGAGCAGGTACTGCCCCGTGATATAGACGAATTAACAAGGAAAACCCAACGCTTACCTGCCGAAATCGTCTCAGTTCACTTCAACTCGTATGCGGTTTTCCCCTGGTCGGCGATGTATTTTTCGGTCGCGATAATGAAACCTTTGCCGGTCTCATCGAGAAACAGACCGATTTTCCCCGTCCCCTTAGTGATTGAATCTTTGATGATCGTGTTTCCTTCACCATTGATGATCGCCAAAATCGCCTTGGCCACACTAATTTGTTCATACTTGAAGGTTTGAGGCATGTTCTGGGTAAAGCCGGCGAGCTTGAGGGCGTCTCCTTCAATTTCCAAACTGAGTTCTGCCTCATCAGCGATATAAGCAAATGCGTCCTGTAATGGCATTCGACGAAAATCGACTTCGATCTGCTTTTGAAGTTTCTCTTCCAACGTCAACTCTTTCTTCGGTTGATTGGAAGCCACCATCGTCGAAGGCTTGTCTGATTTGTTGAAATCAGTCCGGGTCGATTCATCCCATGCCATCAACGATCCCAAAGCGAGATTGGGAGCGGCACGGTCATTGAGAACAGTGGTGAATTGCACAGAGCGATTATCCGATCCACTGGAAGTGGCCATCGTGAACACCTTCATCATTGCCGGGTAACGACCGATGATTTTTCGAGGACCGACCTGTTGCGGCGACATCTTTCGGACAGCGCTCAAAACTCGTTCGGGAACCTCCTCCAATCGCTGACCGAGCTTTCGCTGCACACTGGAAGGAAGAGCGGCGGCATCGTTTCGCAATGTCATCTCATGATGAAGTTGACCGTTGAGATGAACGCTCCAAACTGCGGTCAACACATCGTCACCGAGCCAGTCGAGAAAGTGATTGAGTATCGGACGCGCGTTTTCAGGAAACCAGCTCACTTGCTCCAGTCTGAGGATTTTGGGATCGAAGAGAATCGTCAAATGGCGTTCGCTGTCGGTCTTCAGCAACATCGTTTCAATGTCTCGATTCGTAATCGCATTGACATCAATGGCATCGGCCATTTCTTGGGCAAATTCTCCCGGACCAACCGCAAATCGTCGATTGTCGATATGTATGAAACAGTCTTCACCCGTCAGGTAGATTTTAGGTTCGTAATCATTGATGTTATCTCCCGGAAACAGCTTAATCATCGTCGATTCCTGCTGTTCTTCCTTCAATTCCACGTAGGCGGCTACTTTGGGACGCTCATTCCTCAAACCGGGAATCAGGCAAATTCGGAGACGATCAATTTCCGAAGGGTCAAACTTTGTCAGTGCTTTGATCTCCGACTCTAACCAAATTCCCAGAGGCCCCAAGCAATAACGAAACTCTTCCGCTAAAGAGCCCGGTTTCC
>Ga0055584_100003339_pt1 | contig 15835 bp, 15 predicted proteins | sample OSDHelmetaG_FD_58716 | JGI IMG/M metagenome (GOLD analysis project Ga0055584, IMG submission 58716) | Pelagic marine sediment microbial communities from the LTER site Helgoland, North Sea, for post-phytoplankton bloom and carbon turnover... | ecosystem: Environmental > Aquatic > Marine >... | reverse complement strand
TGGAAGCTGGCGTTCACTTTGGGCACCACACACGTCGCTGGAACCCAAAAATGGCTCCCTTCATCTTTGGTGAGCGCAACAACATCCACATTTTGAACCTTGACGAAACAGTTCCTATGCTGAGCCGTGCGTTGGAAGCGATCCGCGCAACTGTTGCTGGTGGCGGTCGTGTTTTGTTTGTTGGTACAAAACGTCAAGCGGGTGAGCAGATTAAAGAAGCTGCACGTCGCTGTGGTCAGTACTACGTTGACCACCGTTGGTTGGGCGGCATGCTCACTAACTGGAAGACAATCTCCAATTCAATCAAGCGTCTCCGTGAGCTTGAGGGCAAGTTCGAAAGCGGCGAAGTTCAGTCTTTGACGAAAAAAGAGCAGCTTTCCCTTTCTCGTGAGAGCGAAAAGCTAGAGCGTGCGCTTGGCGGTATTAAAGATATGGGCGGTTTGCCTGATATCATCGTTATCATCGATACAAACAAAGAGCACCTGGCTGTAGAGGAAGGCCGCAAGCTCGGTATTCCTATCGTTGGTGTTGTTGACACGAACTCAAGCCCGGATGGTATCGATTTGCCAATTCCTGGTAACGACGATGCGACACGCGCGATTGCTCTTTACTGCCAGCTCTTCTCTGATTCCGTTCTTGACGGTATCCAGGCTGAAGTAACAGCAAGTGGCAGAGATGCTGGCGAATCTGCTGAAGCTCCGATGGAAGCTGCTGTAGCAGCGGAAGCACCTGCTGCAGAGGCTGCTCCTGAAGCTGCGGCTCCTGCTGCAGAAGAAGCACCAGCTTCTTAAAGGCTTGAAAGTCTGAAATAATTCCCCAGTTGTTGGGGCAATTGAAAATTAAGTGATGCTTCGGAAGGTTAAAACTTCCGGAGCTCCTTTAGTTAAAATCTAGAAAGTGAAATATCATGGCTATTACAGCTGCATTGGTAAAAGAGCTGCGCGAGTCCTCTGGCGCAGGCATGATGGACTGCAAGAAAGCTTTGTCCGAAACAGATGGTAACTTGGAAGCTGCGGTTGATTGGCTTCGCACGAAAGGTCTCTCGGCTGCTGCAAAGAAATCTGGTCGTGTTGCTGCCGAAGGTCTGGTTGCTGTGGCTGCTGCTGGTACATCGGCGGCGGTTGTCGAAGTGAACTCAGAAACTGATTTCGTTTCAAGAAACGATTCATTCCAAGCGTTCGTTGGCGAAATCGGAAATTTGGCAGCGACAGTTGCTGACGTTGATGCTTTGAAAGCCGCTGACTATCCCGGTACGGGCCGCAACGTCGCCGACGAGCTGACACATCAAATCGCGACAATCGGTGAGAACATGTCGATCCGCCGTATGGAGCGCCTTGAGGTTTCCTCTGGTGTTGTAGCGTCTTACGTTCACAATGCTGTCGCTGGTGGCATGGGCAAAATCGGTGTTCTCGTTGCGTTGGAATCCGCTGGTGATGCTGACAAGCTGAACGCACTTGGCAAACAGATTGCTATGCACATCGCTGCAACCAACCCACAATCGTTGAGCGTCGATGATCTGGATCCAGAAGCTGTTGCCAAAGAGCGCAACGTTCTTGTCGAGCAAGCTCGTGATTCAGGTAAGCCTGAAGAAATCATCGAAAAGATGGTTGATGGCCGTATGCGCAAGTACTACCAGGAAGTCGTTCTTCTCGAGCAGACTTCTGTGATCGATGGCGAAACTCAGGTTCGCAAAGTAATCGAGCAAGCTGGCAAAGACATGGGTGCAGAAATCAAACTTGCCGCGTTCGTTCGTATGCAGCTTGGTGAAGGCATCGAGAAGAAAGAAGAAGATTTCGCAGCTGAAGTTGCGGCTGCTGTTGGCGGTTAATTTCTGACTTATACACGAATCCAGCGTTGTTAAGCAGCGCCAAATCGAGTAGTAAAAGGCGCTCCCTTTGTAGGGGAGCGTCTTTTTGTTTTTGTACGGGAAATCCATGTCTAGCGACAACCTTGTTTATAAAAGAGTGCTCCTGAAGATTTCTGGCGAAGCTCTGATGGGAAACCAAGAGTTTGGCCTTGATCCGGAAACGGTCAATAGAGTCGCAGCGGAACTGAAAACTGTCTACGATCTGGGAACGGAGATGTGCTTGGTTGTTGGGGGTGGTAACATCTTCCGCGGCATGTCTGGTGCTGCAAAAGGCATGGATAGAACAACCGCTGACCATATGGGCATGCTTGCGACGGTGATGAACGCACTGGCGCTTAGAAATGCGCTGGAAGAGCAGGGGTGTGATTGCCGCGTGCAGTCGGCGATCCCCATGGCTTCGGTGTGTGAGCCCTACATCAGAAATCGGGCTATCAGACACCTGCAAAAAGGGCGGATTGTAATTTTCGCTGCTGGTACTGGAAACCCATTCTTCACAACTGATAGTGCTTCTGCTCTCAGAGCTGCTGAGATGAGCTGTAACGCTTTGTTGAAGGGTACAAAGGTTGATGGCGTTTATGATAGTGACCCTGTCAAGAACCCTGATGCAAAACGGTATAGTGAACTCAGTTATCTCAAAGTATTGAGCGACGATCTTGGTGTGATGGATCACGCCGCCATATCGCTTGCACGAGAAAGCAATATTCCAATACTAGTTTTCTCTTTGGTGGAGCCGGGTGCTATGGCTCGTGCGGTTCAGGGGCAAGGCCAGTTTACTATAATCAAAGAGTAACCCTGATTAGGTTAAGGAAAAGACGATGACTGATTTGAATGATCTGAAAAAACGTATGGATGGTGCTGTTGAGGCATTCCGTAAAGAGCTTGCCGGTTTGAGAGCTAATCGTGCCTCCGCTTCTCTTTTGGATCCTATTCAGGTTGAAGCCTACGGCTCTATGATGCCACTCACCCAGGTTGCGTCTGTGGCAGCACCGGAAGCAAGACTGTTAACGGTCCAAGTGTGGGATAAGACAATGGCTGCTGCTGTTGAGAAAGCAATTAGACAGTCAGATCTTGGCTTGAATCCCGTTGTCGATGGTCAGTTGTTGCGCATTCCATTGCCTGATCTCACCGAGGACCGTCGTAAAGACCTGGTGAAGATCGCTGGAAAATACGCTGAGCAGGGTCGAATTGCGATCCGCAACGTTCGTCGTGACGGGATGGACAGTGCCAAAAAAGCAGAGAAAGACGGCGACATGTCTCAAGATGAGCAGCGGGGATTTTCTGACGAGGTTCAAAAGCTCACTGATGCTGCCATTAAAATTCTCGACGATCAGCTCGCGACTAAAGAACAAGAGATCATGCAGGTCTGATCGAGGGTCGTTAGACAATCATGATTCAATTGCCGAAACACATTGCGATCATCATGGACGGCAATGGCCGTTGGGCGAAGAAAAGAGGCCTGTCTAGAACGCAAGGACACCGCAAAGGGCTTGAAGCGCTTAGGAATACTGTTGAGAATGCAGCAGAACTGGGTGTTGAATTCCTGACGGTTTTCGGTTTCTCGACCGAGAACTGGAAGCGGTCGACAGATGAGGTCTCTGACCTCATGGGCTTGTTGAGGTTCTATCTAAAAAACGAGCTTCAAACTCTCCACAAGAAGGGGGCCAAGCTCCGGGTCATTGGTGAACGTGATCGGCTGGCACCCGATATCGTCAAGCTGATCGAAGGGGCCGAGGCCCTGACAGCGACAAACAGTCGAATCAATGTGACTATTGCTCTCTCTTATGGGGCGAGGTCAGAAATTGTCTCGGCAAGCCAGAAACTGGCTCAAAGAGTTGCAAACGGTGAAATCCAACCTGGTGACATAAACGAACAGCTGTTCGAGGATTGTCTCATGACAAGTGATTTGCCACCGCTCGATCTTCTCATTAGAACAAGTGGCGAGTTGCGCATCAGTAATTTCCTGCTATGGCAAATAGCCTACAGCGAGTTGGTTTTTACAGATACCCTTTGGCCTGATTTTGACAAAGCTTGTCTTGAGCAAGCTCTCGCGGACTATTCAAATCGTCAACGCCGCTTTGGAGCCGAAGACGTTACTGGAGCAGCCGAATGAATCTATTGGAAAGCCTAAAAGCCCGATTGTCCACTGCAGCCGTCGCGATTCCACTTGCTTTGTTCCTGCTTTACCTCGGCCGTCCGGTGGTGGATGCGCTTGTTATCCTCTTTGCTGTGCTGATGATGCGAGAATGGGATAGTTTGGTGTCTGGAAACCGACTTGGACAACTGGCCAGTGCTGACGCGATGAGCTTGACAGTTATCGGTAGCAGTTTGCTTCTAGTGAGCCATGCTCATTTTGGGTATGCGGCCACATTTGTTGTGCTTGGAATACTGGCTTCCTTGTTTGTCCGAAAAGAGAAGCACAGCTGGCATAGTCTGGGCCTGACCTACGTTACAGTACCCGTTTTTGCGACGTTCTATATTCTTGACCACCTCGGCATTTCTGGTTTTCTGTGGCTTCTGGTAACTGTTTGGGCTGTCGATATTTTGGCTTTTGCCTTTGGGAAAGTTTTGGGTGGACCCAAAATTGCTCCTTCTATTAGCCCAAACAAGACATGGGCTGGGTTGTTGGGTGGCATCTTCGGTGCAACGCTTACCTGTTTAGCCTTCCAGTATTTTGTACTTTACCCGATGGAGATCTCTCCCCTAATTTTGGGACCTTTGATTGCGGTTGTTGCTCAAGCAGGAGACTTTTGGGAATCCTATGTGAAACGTAGATTTGGTGTGAAGGACTCTAGCAACATTTTGCCAGGACACGGTGGTATCCTTGATAGGATGGACGGATTCATGACGGCCGCCACCCTCGTTGCACTATTGCTTTGGATGTCTTGATGCGAGTCAACAGTGGCGGTGTAAAGAAGGTTGCGATTTTTGGATCGACCGGCTCAATCGGATGCAGCACACTTGATGTCGTAAGGCAGCACTCTGATCGATTTAAGGTCACAGTCCTCACAGCAAATGAAAACGCCGAACTTCTAGCGCAACAAGCAAAAGAGTTTCAGCCTGCTTCCGTCGTTATCAAAAATGAGTCGAAACGAGAAGCCCTGCAAACTGCTCTCAGTGGATGTTCCGTTGAAGTATTGGCAGGGGAACAGGCAATTCGCGATGTCGCGGCTGAACCCTGTGATTTGACGCTGGCTGCAATTGTTGGGGCTCCGGGTCTTTTGCCGACGTTGAATGCGATCAAGGCAGGAAACAATATAGCGCTAGCGAACAAAGAAACACTCGTTTGTGCCGGCGACTTGGTGATGGCCGAAGCCAGAAGGCGAGGAGTCAAGATCTTGCCAGTCGACTCAGAGCATTGTGCTGTGTTTCAATGTTTTGATCCGGAGCAAAGAACCAAAATTGACAAGGTCACGATAACGGCTTCTGGTGGGCCGTTCCGCGACTGGTCAAAAGAACAAATTCAAAACGCACAATTAGAACAGGCACTGAAACATCCTAGTTGGGAAATGGGCCGCAAGATAACGATTGATTCAGCCTCCTTGATGAACAAAGGGTTGGAGTTAATCGAGGCCAAGCATCTCTTCGACCTGAGGCCAGATCAACTTGATGCCGTCGTTCATCGCCAATCGATCATCCACGCCTTGGTTCATTATTGCGATGGGTCGGTGATTGCACAGCTTGCGAACCCCGACATGCGCTTGCCGATAGCCTACGCCATGGCTTGGCCGGAACGCATTGAGACACCTTGTCCGCCGCTTGACCTTGTTAAATTAGGGATGATGACATTTGAAGCGCCTTGCCATGAACGCTTTCCTTGCCTCAGACTAGCGATTGAAGCGATGGAAGTAGGGGGCAACGCAACGACGGTTCTGAATGCAGCCAATGAAGAGGCGGTTTCTGCCTTTTTGAAGCGGAAAATAACTTTCATGGATATCCCAGCTATGGTTGAGGCAGCTCTAGAGCAAATTGAGTGGTCGCCTGCCCAAGAATTGCCACAGATAATCGATAGTGACAGAGAAACGCGCTTGCTGGTTCAGCATTTGATAAGTAAAAACTAAAAAATGGGACATCGAGATTGAATTTCGGAGTCTAAAAGGAGAGAAATCTATGCGAGAAACAGCAAAGACGAATTGCCTTTTGGAAAAATCGACTCTATAGTCGACTCGATTTGATTAATTTATTTTTATTGGAAGCCTAGCTTGATCGACTCTATCTGGCAGATTTTTGGACAGATAATCGTACCCTTTCTGTTGGTATTGACTGTGCTCGTCTATTTCCATGAGCTTGGACACTATCTTCTGGCTCGCTGGAATGGCGTCAAAGTTGAAGTTTTCTCTGTGGGTTTTGGTAAGGAGTTGTTTGGTTATACAGACAAGCTTGGAACCCGTTGGAAGTTTAGCCTGATACCTCTCGGTGGATACGTCAAAATGTTTGGCGATGCGAACGCAGCAAGTGCTGGCGGGCGCGATCTCGATGACATGAGCGACGAAGAAAAATCTCAATCCTTTCATCATAAAGCCTTGTGGCAGCGTGCAGCGGTTGTTGCAGCAGGGCCTATCGCGAACTTCATTCTCGCGATCGTGGTCTTTTGCTTTGTTTTCATGGTGTACGGACAGCAAACAACTTCGTCTGTAATCGGCGGAGTGAAGCCAGGCTCTGCGGCGGAGAAAGCAGGTTTTCAACCAGGTGACAAAATCATATCCATTGATGGATCTAGCATAGCCAGATTTGAAGACATACGTTTTGCCGTTCAGTTAAACAACGGTTCTCAAATGGTTTTTGAGGTTGATCGAGTTGGACAGATAGTTGATGTCCTCGTGACGCCGGATCGAATAGTGATAACAGATCACTCCGGCAAAGACATTGAGATGAGCCAAATAGGGGTCATCTCCGATGGTGTTGGCACACGAGAGAGACTGTCTCCTGGGCAAGCTTTAGGCGCAGCGCTGAATGACACCTACAAGATTGCTTGGGGCAGCCTAAAAGCTATCGGTCAAATGATTGTAGGCAAACGCAAAACAGATGGTCTCAGCGGGCCGGTTGGTATTGGAACTTTGGTTGGGAAAGCAACGAAAGCTGGAATCGACGATGACGGTAACATTTATAATTATAATATTGTCCCGATTTTGATGCTCACCGCTATGCTCTCCATCAGCCTAGGGCTGATCAATTTGTTCCCAATCCCTGTTTTGGACGGCGGACATCTTGTTCTCTATGCAATTGAAGCTGTGCGCGGTAAACCGTTGCCTGACAATGTTGCAAACGCGGCCTTTAGCGTGGGCTTCATGCTTCTTATTAGTTTGATGGTATTTGCGACTTTCAATGATGTTAGTCATTTTTTTAGTTAAGGCGCTTGAGGCGCTAGGCCGCTTTGGCGGTGCGATTAGTTTGAAGTCACAATTTTGGGCTTTGAAAGTGTTTGGGAGATTGTGCAGATGAGGTGCTTGAAGGTTCTTAGCGCAGCTTTGTTGCTCTCTGCTTTTGTGCTTTCCGGCGGAGTTGTTGGCGCTGTCAGTGATGCTTATGCCCAGTCTCTGCCTCAATCGCAGGCAGCCCAACAATCGAATGCTGGAATTATTCAAAACATTGTCGTCCAGGGTAACCAGCGGATCGAAGATTCGACAGTTCTATCTTACCTGAGTTTACGACGAGGTGATCCCTTCGATCCAGATCGGATCAACGATGCGATAAAATCACTCTTTGCCACTGGTCTCTTTAACGATGTCGTCATTGGGCGGCAGGGCGGAAACTTGATTATTGATATCAAGGAAAACTTGATCGTTAATAAGATCGCCTTTGAGGGGAATGACAAATTCAAAGATGACGCGTTGGTGAGTGAAGTCAGTTTGAAACCTCGCCAAGTCTACACCGTCACCAAAGTTAAAAACGACGTCCAAAGACTCCTTGATGTTTATCAAAAATCTGGACGGTTTGGTGCGCGGGTTGAGCCCAAGATCATCAAGCTGGAGAGAAACAGGGTTAACGTTGTCTTCGAGATCGAAGAGGGCAAGAAGACTAAGGTTCAGTCGGTTAACTTTATTGGCAACAAAAGATTCTCTGACCGTCGCTTGAAGGATGTGATTCTGACTAAAGAAGCGGCGTTTTGGCGGTTTCTAACCGCGACAGATACATATGACCCCGATCGATTGTCTGTCGACGAGGAACTGTTAAGGCAATTCTACCTCAAAAGAGGCTATGCCGATTTTCGGGTGCTTTCTTCCGTGGGCGAACTGCTTCCTTCCAAAGATGGCTTTGTCATCACTATCACCATGGAAGAAGGTGAGGTTTACAAATTTGGTAAGATCACAATCGAGAGTGAACTGGAAAAACTGAAAACGTCTAGCGTTCGCAAAAGCCTGAAAATAGAAAGCGGTAAACGTTACAACGCTGAGAAGCTTGAGAGGTCTATCGAAGAATTGAAAGATGTAACCAGCGATTTGGGCTTTGCTTTTGTGGATATTAAGCCACAGATCGACAGAGATGAAAAAGCGCGCCTGGTTAACATCAATTTCAAAATTGAAGAGGGCGCGAAAGTCTATGTGGAGCGCATCAATATCAAAGGAAATGTCCGCACACATGATAACGTCATTCGTCGGGAATTTCGATTGATTGAAGGCGATGCCTTCAGTGTGACCAAACTCCGTCAGTCTAAGCGTGCGATCGAGGGGCTGCCCTATTTTGCAAGAGCAGAAGTTACACCAAGACCAGGCTCAGCAGAAGACAAGGCGACCATCGATGTCGATCTGGAGGAGCAATCGACCGGCGCATTCGAAATTGGCGCTGGCTTCTCGACGGCTGCTGGCGCGCAAGGGCAAGTTAAAATCGGCGAGAACAATTTGCTTGGTAAGGGTTATTCACTTTCTGCCGAAGCAACCATTTCTGCGGATTCCCAAAAAGGCCGCGTAAGCTTTAGTAATCCCTATTTTCGTGATCGACCGGTTTCGGCCGGTGTGGAGTTGTTCTACGATGACACAGACTTTGATGAATCCGACTACACGCAGCTCGACATCGGTGCCACAATCAAATTTGGCTACCAACTCTCAGAGAACTTGAGACAAAACTGGAGTTATACTTGGAAACGCTCTGAAATTGAAAACAGCGCGGCTCTTAGCGGTGTGGTCGCTAACGAGCCAGCAAGTGTTGATAGATCGGACTTCACCCACCAATTGATTTATACAGACTTTGACAGCCTCGTTAAACCAACTGATGGTCAGCGACTAACCCTGACGACAGTCTACGCCGGTATTGGCGGCGAAGTGAACTATTTGAGGAACGTCGCCGCCTTGACCGTACTGCGACCTCTTCCAATTGCTGATGATTGGGGCCTCAAGCTGGCATTTGAAGGCGGAATACTCAACTCTTTTGATAGTGCTGGAACGCTTGTCTCCGACCGTTTTTCATTGGGAGAATCTAAGGTTCGTGGTTTTGACTCCGGTGGTATTGGGCCAAGAATTACTGCGACGGGCGAGTCGCTGAGAGGCACTAAATATTATGCAGCGACCGCAGAGTTGCGCTTCCCGTTACCGAAAGTCCTGGGATTAGAATTGACTGGACGTACATTTGTTGATGCCGGTTCTTTGTGGGACCCAGACACCACATATGTAACCTCAGCCTTTGATGATGATGACTCACTTAGAGTTTCCGCTGGTGCTGGTTTTACTTGGGTCTCTCCAATTGGTCCTTTGGCGTTTGACTTCGGTTATCCACTCCAAAGCGAAACATACGACGACGAACAGGTGTTCCGCTTCAGCGGTGCAACACGCTTCTAAGAATTAAATAAAAGGGTATTCAGCCATGAAACGTTATTCACTTATTATTGCTCTAATGCTTGCAGCGTTGCTGCCAGTAGCCGGTCAGGCACAGCAAATCGGTGCGCCTCTGATTATTTCAGTAGATGTTAATAAAATCATTCAAGATTCATCTGCTTCTGTTGTTCTGCGTAATCAGATCACCAGCCAGCGTCGCGCCTTTCAAGACGCGATCACCAAAGAGCAACAGGCTTTTCAGGCTAAAGAACAAGAGTTGATCAAGTCAAAGAGTTCCCTTAGCCAGGAAGACTTCAATGCTAAAGCGCGCGAGCTAGAGCAGCAAGTTCAGGCAATTCAGCAGAACATCCAACAGCGTAAGCAGTATTTGGATCAGGTTATGGGCAGTGGCGTTCGCCAAATCGAGGCTGAACTGATGAAGGTTGTTGCTGAGTTAGCCCAAGAGCGTGGAGCAAACATGGTTCTGACTCAAACTTCCGTCGTTATCATGGCTCCTGATTTTGATGTTACGAAGGCTGCGATGGAACGCCTTAACGAAAGACTTCCACAGCTTCCGACCGAATAAGCAGTTTGTTCCTCAATAGGTGATGGTCCAAAATGGCTGACTCACGTTTTTTCGCCCGTCAGGGACCGTTCTCTCTGGGGGAACTAGCAGCAGCAGGTGAAGCCTCATTGGCTACTGGTGTCGACCCGGATACAAAGATCACGGATGTCGGTCCGCTCGATACCGACAGCACATCCATCCTCAGTTTCTTTCATAACAAGAAATATCTTGATCAGTTGGCGGTCTCTCAAGCCGCCGCTTGTGTCTTGGAGGAAAAGTATGCAGCTAAAGCTGCTGAAGGAATGGCATTGCTCATTAGTGAGGATCCACACCGATCTTTTGCTCTGATAGCCCAACTTTTTTATCCCGAAGAAACAGCCGATCCTGCAATTGATGATAGTGCTATAATCCATCCGTCTGCGGTAATCGCAGAGGGCTGTGAGATCCGAGCTGGAGCGATTGTACAGGCTGGTGCGGAGATCGGCGCAAACTCGAAGATCAAAGAAAATGCCGTCATCGGCAAGAATTGCGTCATTGGCGAAGCCTGTGTGATCGGTGAAAACGTCACTATCTCGCATACTATTATGGGCGATAGATGTGTTGTTCTGGCCGGTGCAGTCCTGGGGCAGCGCGGCTACGGTTTCGCAATGGGTGCTAAAGGCTTCGTTAAGATCCCTCAAGTTGGGAGAGTTGTTGTTGGTAACGATGTTGAGATTGGTGCCAATACGACGATTGATCGAGGGTCTCAAGGCGACACTATTATTGGCGATAGCTGTATGTTGGATAATCTGGTTCAGATCGGCCACAATGCGCAGATGGGCCATCACTGTGTGATTGTCGCTCATTGTTCGCTCGCTGGCAGTGTCAAGCTTGGCAACTTCGTCGTCATGGGCGGGCATTCCTCTGTCAATGGCCACACGAATGTGGCCGACGGCACACAGTTGGGACCGATGAGTGGCATCATGAGCGATACCAAGCCAGGTGATAAACTTGGTGGCGCGCCTGCGATTGACCTCAAAGAATACTGGCGTAGACAGATTGCAATCGCTAAACTAACTCGCAAGAAATAACAGTAAAAGGATCACCATAATGGGTGATGAAAAGGCACCAGTAACGGCGCTCAACGTTACAGAGATAAAGAAGCTTATCCCACATCGCTATCCGATGCTGTTGATTGACAAAGTTGTTGATATTGATGCGGATAAAGTTTCTGGAACGGGCATCAAGAATGTCACGGTGAATGAGGAGTTTTTCCAAGGGCATTTTCCCGAAAAACCAATCATGCCAGGTGTCTTGACCATCGAAGCAATGGCACAGACAGCTGCGGTGGTCAGGATGCAGATATCACCTGAATCTGCAGGACAGTTGGTCTATTTCCTCGGCATAGAGCAGGCCAAGTTCCGTCGCCCGGTTGAACCAGGCGATCAACTTCATCTTCACGTCTCATTGCTGCGCCAGCGTGGTACAATTTCACGGTTCCGCGGCGTGGCTAAGGTTGACGGTAAGATCGTCGCTGAAGCTGAGCTAACGGCCATGACAACAGAAAATTCTTAATGAACATACATTCTAGTTCTGTCATCGCTGACACAGCCGTTGTCGATGCCACTGCCGAGATCGGTCCTTTTTGTGTTATCGGTCCGGATGTGACTATTGGCGCTGGCGTTAAGTTGCACAGCCATGTCATCGTACAGGGACACACTGAAATTGGAGAGGGAACCGAAGTCTATCCCTTCTGCTCTCTTGGTATGCCCCCTCAGGATATGACCTACACGGGGGAACCGACACAGGTAACCATTGGTAAAAACGTTTTGATCCGGGAGAACGTTACCATTCACCGTGGAACTGTCAAAGACAGCGCCCATACGCGTATTGGCGACAACTCAATGCTTATGGTTGGAGTTCACGTTGCTCATGATTGTCAGGTTGGTGAGAACGCTATTTTGACCAACCTGGTTACCCTGGGTGGTCATGTCCATGTTGGTGATTTTGCGATCATCGGTGGACTGGCAGCTATCCACCAGTTCGTCCACATTGGCAAGTATGCAATGATTGGTGGCATGTCAGGTGTTGAATACGATGTCATTCCATTTGCACTTGTTCACGGAGAACGCGCCTCTCTGAAAGGCGTTAACATCATCGGGATGAGACGTCGAGGTTTTGGTAAGTCGGAGGTCCACGAGTTGAGGGCAGCCGTCAATGGCTTGTTCAAAGCGGCTGACGAGACTTTTGATAACCGTCTCCAGAATTTCCTTAATGAAAATGCTTCTAGCCTTGTCACACAGGAGCTTGTAGCGTTCTTGTCCCGCAAAAGTAAACGAGGGTTCTTGATGCCCGAAAAAAAGAGTGATGTCTAAGTTAGGGATCATTGCTGGCCGCGGTCACCTGCCTCGAGACCTCGTTGATCATTGTATCGCTATCGGACGGCCTTTTTTTGTATTGGGCTTAGAAACCTTTGCGAACCCTTCAGATTATCAAGACGTTGAATTTTCTGAAACGGGACTGGTGCAAGTCAACAAGGGGCTAAGCCATTTACGGAAAGCAGAAGTTACCGATGTCGTTTTTGTCGGCAAGGTCGAGCGTCCGAGCCTGAAAGCGTTGAGGCCGGATCTAAAGGCAGCCGCCTTTCTTGCAAAGCTAGGTAAAGGCTTTTTGGGCGACAATTCTCTGATGGGCGCCGTTAAAACGGCCATCGAAGAAGAAGGTTTCCACGTTCTGGGTGTCGACGAGGTCTTTTCTGATGCTGTGGCTAAGAAAGGCGTTTGGGGGCAGATATCGCCGTCAGAAGCAGCCTTACAGAGCGCGGAAAGCGGTAAACGCTTGGCGAAGGGGATCGGTGCCTTGGACATTGGACAGGCCGTCGTCATGCAAGGCGACTTGTGTTTGGCTGTTGAGGCCATTGAGGGGACTGATGCACTAATCAATCGGTCTCAAACGCTTGGCGATAAAACACTGGAAGCTCCCGTCCTTGTCAAAGTGCGGAAACCACAACAAGACCGACGGCTTGACCTGCCGACCGTAGGGCCAGATACTGTTAAAGCGGCCGCTGCTTCGGGGTTCGCGGGTATCGCCGTTGAGGCGGGGGAAACTCTCGTTGTTGCCTTGGACGAGATGATATCTGTGGCTGATGAAGCAGGCATGTTTCTGATCGGTCTTGATGCGAATGAGAGCGGCTGATGGCCGGTCACATATTCATCATCGCCGGCGAGGCCAGCGGAGATCTCTTGGGATCTCGTTTGATGAAAGCGATCAAAGCGATTGATCCCACGGCTCGCTTCTCCGGTGTTGGTGGCAATTTAATGGAGGAGCAGGGCCTAAAGAGCTTGTTTCCTATGGAGGAGCTCGCTCTCCACGGCATCGTCGAAGTCATTAGGCACATTCCTGGCATTTTGAAGCGAATTGATCAGGTTGTGGGAGCCGTTTCCTCCGATAAGCCTGATGTTTTGGTAACAGTGGACGCGCCGGGATTCTCTTTGCGTGTGGCTCGAAAAGTGAAGCACCTCGACGTTCCTTTAGTACACTATGTGGCGCCGACTGTTTGGGCCTGGAAGCCTCGACGGGCGAAGAAGATTTCGCGGTACCTGGATCACCTACTGACACTTTTTGATTTTGAGCCTCCTTACTTTACTAAGCACGGTTTGAGAACGACCTTTGTCGGTCATCCTCTGACAGAAAGCCGAGTTGTTTTTAGTCGGGTTGAAAGTCGAGTGAAGCTAGGAATCAAAGATGATGACCTTGTTTTGGTTCTCTTGCCCGGTTCTCGGAAGAGCGAGATTCGACGAATGTTGCCGTTCTTCCAGGAAGTCGTGCAGCATTTCCAAGAGCGCATTCCCAATCTTAAAACCGTTCTGCCCGTCGTCGACTATGTTAAGGATGAGGTCCAGGAATTGGTGTCGACATGGGAGACTAAGCCTATGTTGATTGAACAAGGAGAGAGCAAAGACCAGGCATTTGCAGCAGCTGACGCAGCACTTGCTTGTTCGGGGACCGTTTCCATGGAATTGGCCTGGGCAAAAGTACCAACGATAATCACGTATAAAATGGCAATGGTGTCGTCGCTTATTGGTTACACGCTTCTCAAAGTTAAATACGCCGGAATGATTAACATCATTGCTGACCGGATGGTCCAGCCTGAGTTTCTTCAATGGCGTTGTACACTTGAAGACGTCATCGCTTCCCTTGAACCGCTGTTGCTGGATAAAGATGCCCGTAACGCGCAGATAGAGGCCCTCAGCGCGATTACAGACAGGTTAAGGCATCCTGATAGACTTCCAAGCGAAGTTGCAGCTGAGGCTGTTTTGGAATATGTGCAGAATGCTGGAATTCGATTACGCTAATCAATCAAACGACCTTTGTTGATTGCTTCTTTGCCAAGCTTCTCTCTGACTTTGTCCATAGCGGTTTCGATTTGGCGGCGTTTGAAGCTGTCTGGGTCTGCAAGGTCGATGGGATCAGCGAGTTCTATGGGGCCGAGCGTTGAAATGCCTATGCCGAGCAAGCGGAAATCTGTTTCTCCAGTCGCTTCCTTCTCTAGTAGACTGATCCCCGTTTGATAAATGACCTCTGCGAGGCAGGTTGGGTGAGCCAGTTTTTGGCTTCTTGTTCTATTGTTGAAGCTATCATCCTTCAATTTGAGCGTAACGGTCTGGCCGGACAATTGGCTCTTCTTAGCTCGGCGGGAAACTGATTCGCTCAAAGGCCAAAGCTTACGCTTCAACGTTTCAAAATCACCGATGTCTTCGTTAAAGGTGGTTTCAGAAGAGATCGATTTGGTCTCGCCATCGATGCTCACCTTGCGTGGATCAATTCCACGGCAAAAATGATAGAGGCGTTGGCCCATAGAACCGTGTCGGGCCATAAGTTCCATCTGGTCGAAACGCCTGAGGTCGCTGATCTTCTCGATACCTTGTTGATTGAGTTTTTTGTTTAGAACTTTCCCCACACCCCAGAGAAGGGAAACGGGACGGGGACCAAGGAAATCCAATGTTTCCTCTTTGCTGATAACAGTAAAACCGCGCGGTTTATCGATGTCGGACGCTAGCTTCGCCATAAGTTTATTATGACTAAGCCCGACAGAGACAGTGATGCCAAGGTCCTCTGCGACTTCGCTCGCAAACCTTGCCAATTGTACCGCGGCTGGTTCTTCCCGCAGTTTTTCAGTACCTGCAAGGTCCAGGAAAGCTTCATCAATTGAAAGGGGTTCCACCAGTGGGGTTAGATTGCGCATACGGTTTCGCACCTCGCGGCCAACGGCGGTGTACTTTTCCATGTTTGGCTTAACGACCGTCGCATTGGGGCAGAGTTTCAACGCCTTAAACATGGGCATTGCGGAGCGAACGCCGGTCATCCTCGCCAAATAACAGGCCGTAGAGACAACGCCACGCTTACCACCGCCAATAATGAGAGGTTTGTCGAGAAGATCTGGATTGTCGCGTTTTTCGACAGCGGCATAGAAAGCATCACAATCGATGTGGGCCAATGTGAGATCAAAAAGCTCGGTGTTGACGAGTAGGCGTGGAGAACCGCAATGAGAGCAGCGTACAGGCGCTTCCACTGTTGGGTGAGATTCGTCCTTACTAAAGCAATCTCGGCAGAGAATAGGCGTTCTCTTTTCCGCCATTGAGCTCAATCCTAATGGCCTCAATCCAAATGGTGGGTTTT
>Ga0055584_100003337_pt1 | contig 15838 bp, 19 predicted proteins | sample OSDHelmetaG_FD_58716 | JGI IMG/M metagenome (GOLD analysis project Ga0055584, IMG submission 58716) | Pelagic marine sediment microbial communities from the LTER site Helgoland, North Sea, for post-phytoplankton bloom and carbon turnover... | ecosystem: Environmental > Aquatic > Marine >... | reverse complement strand
CGGTTCCTTCTCCTTCGTTTGAATCGGTTCCTTCTCCTTCGTTTGAATCGGTTCCTTTATTTGTATTCGTGGCGTCTGTATCATCCGTATTTATCGCATCACTTTCAAATGAATTTATAAAGTTATTATTTACAAAGTTGAATAATAATGGCGTGGGCATTTTACTAGGATCTATGTCATTATCATCGTCCATAATATTTCGTTCGCTACCGAATGCAATTTCAATAAGACCAATTTTACCCTTAACTGTATCATCAATAACAAGATACATAGAAAAATAAGAAACTCCCATAGATTTATATATATCGTTTATTCTACCGAATGTAACGGTAATCTCTTTATTTGGGTCAATATCGCGAAAAACAATATCATATGAAGCAGACAAATAGTCGACATCTTGTTTATCAACATATTTAGTTTCTTTATGTTCTATTGATGGATTAATCACAGACTTAACCATTATGTAATATACATATAAAAATTACTTTAAACCGTTGAAGAATTAAAATATTCCATTTTAATTTTGCAACGGTCAGATTCCAGTTATAATTTGAAACAAGACATCCTTCGGGTATCCCATTTCACAAGTTTACGAAATCTTCACTGGTATAATATGTATAATTCATAAGTTTTTATTCATAAGTTGTAAAATTTTACTTATTCGTTTTATATTTTTGTTTATAGAAGCATGATAATATGGCGGTTGGATATTTCATTTCTTCTAAAATAGACAGTCCACCTTTGACAGTAGAAACCCCCTTTTTAAGTTTAAATGTATACTCATCAATACGACCATCAATAACATTAACATCCATCTTAAAATTCGTCATATTATGTTTCTTTTTAATTTTCTTACATAATTTATGGTAATGTGTTGTGAGAGCAAAATCCACGTTCGGTTTAACCGACAAATATTTCAAAAACGCGTATGCTGCTTTGGTTGCTTCATCTGGGTTCGTCCCTGAATACAATTCATCAAATATACACAAATGTCTATTCGTATCATCACAACCATCAATAACATCAATAATATCTTTACATCTTCTAGATTCTGCTTGGAACAAACTATCTCGTGCAGAAGTATCAGGTATATTCAAATATGAATGAATATGTGTGTATGGATTAATAGAACACTCGTCGTAAAATCCAACACCAAATTGTTGTGATAATATGATATTAATTGACGCAGATTTGAGAAATGTAGTTTTACCAGAAGCATTTGGACCAGTAATAATTATATTTTTATCAAAAGAACAAGAGTTCTTAACGTGTTTCTCTTGTACCAGCGCCGGGTAATACAATCCATTCATAGTCGTGTTTTTATTATTAAAAGTTGCTAAATTGACATTTTTGGAAATCGTGTTTTCTCTGACACCCCTGAGATTGGAAACGAAACCATTGAACCCTGCAGAATACCGAAGTGAATTTTCATATTCAGCGTTAGTATGTAAATGGTAAAAACTTTTAAGTAAATATCCGATTTCAGCAATCTTAGATATCTTTGGTTTAAATGGTGCGATATCCTTAATTTCATTATATATATCTTTCAATTTATCAGAATGACAAGAAGATAAAGTACAGAAGTTCTTATATGTAGAATGTTGTGAGTTCATTTCCACGAATTTATCTATATTTGATGCAGAAACCAAAATATAATCTTTGAGGAAGCTAATGTGTTCGTTAATGCGTGATATATTATTATAAAAACGTATACATGCCATATAATTTTGATAAATCTGAAGTCCATATAATCCAACTGTCATAGACAAATAGAATAAACTTGACCAACTCATATTCTGTGCTGTTTTAATAATAGAACCTATAAAATGATTCTTGGCAATGTTTTTCAAAGTATTAAAATATGTAGTAAAGTCTATCGGTATACCTTGTATCTTAAGTATGATAAATGGAAAAATAAGAAATAAAATAGGTATAAAAAAACTAAGAGCAGGAGAAGCCATATTTACAAATGATAAAGCCTGAAGAAAGGTGGAAGATTCGTTCAAATGTCTAGCAATATCAAATTCAATAAAAGAATACTTATCCATAAAATTAACATTGTCCTGTTTCAAATCCTTCCATAATTTCAAAAATTTATCATAATTTATACTTTCGTCATTTTCTATAGATATATAATCCATATTGTATATAACATTTTGTGTTTGTTTCAGGAAATCAACATCAGTGGTAAAATACTTAGACCATTCAGGAACGAGGGCACTGGCGAACTTGTTTTGTGGTTTCAATAAATACTCATACATTGTATTTGATACAATTGGTATCCCAGAAATGTCTTCCATTAGTGGCTTAGTTAATTCTAAATCATCGGCGACTATCGGGTTTAAATCAAATAACTTATCTTGGTCTACATACAAAATCGGCAAACTAAAAACTTTATGAATATCTCTGTTTAAAATGCTGTCACGAGGTGGCGTAATATGAAACATTTTTCTTACAGATTCCATTAATTTACATTAAATTGATAGAAAAAGAAAATAAATACAACGAATCGTTATATTTATTTGTAATTATAGTGAATATTTATGTAGGGACGAACGTAGAGGGTAGTTCATCGATTTTGATATTATAGTGTTGTTCCAATTTATGCATAAAGTCCATATCTTGTTTAGTCACGAAACTGATAGCAGTTCCTTTTCTTCCATGACGTCCTGCGCGACCAACAGCGTGTATATAAGTCTCAATATTCCTTCCAATATCGAAATTTACTACAGTGCTGACCTGTTGAACGTCAAATCCGCGAGCAGTCATTCCTGATGATATCATTACACGAAAAGAACCTGTCCTAAACTTCTCTATTGTATCGATTCTTTCATCGTGTGAAAGTTCACTATGCATCTGACAAACTGCAAAACCATCCGCAAGCATTGCTTCATATAAATCGGCGACACGTTTTACAGAACCAACGTAAATAATACACTGTCCTGATATAGTAATTGCCTCAAATAAATCTTGTAAAGCATCATACTTTTGTTGATCGTTTTGAAGAGCAATATGATATTGATCTATACATTCGAGAGCAATCTCTTGTGATTTTAGTATAATCTTTACAGGATTACGCATGAATTTGTCAGTTAATGTAAGGATCTCGTCAGGCATTGTAGCACTAAAAAGTGCGACTTGTACGTCATCGCTGAAATATTTAAAAATATCATAAATTTGGTCTTTAAAACCTCTCGATAACATTTCATCAGCCTCGTCCATTACAAATAATTTAATTGTGCCACAGTCAAAATTTCTACGTTTCATCATATCGTAAACACGTCCAGCAGTTCCGACAATAATATGTGGGATATTAGATCGGAGTTCATTAGCATCATCAGCGACAGATGTTCCCCCAACAAGTGTTTTTATCACCAATCCATCCATAAAATTAGAGAGTGCCTTAAAAACTTTAACTATTTGCATAGCGAGTTGCTGAGTGGGAGCAAGAATTAATGCTTGAGTTGTTTTTTTTGAAATATCAATCCTTTCTAATGTTCCGATTGCGAATGAACCGGTTTTTCCACTACCCGACTGTGCCTGACCGATAATATCTCGCTTGGATATAATGGGTGTAATTGCTCGTCCTTGAATTTGCGTAGGTTTCTCAAAACCATAAGCATAAATGCCACGTGTTAGATCCTCTGATAATTTTAAATCATCCCAATTTTCATATAATTTAGAATCTGTTTCGTAATTTTGCGCGGTTGTTTGATTATTCATCTTAGTTATACTGGAGAACAACGTTTATATTCGTTTTGTTATATTATAAATATAAATTAATAATATATATATAAACACTTTATCGCATTACTAACTAGCACCATAATGTCTTATTATACAATTGCTGATTTTCAAAATATATTATTTAATGGGATGAATATGAAATTAGAAGACCAGATAAAGAACATTTTAAAAGATTTATCTGGTAAGTTGGTTGTAAATGACAATGATGATACAAATTACCAGAAAATAAAACGATGTAATGATGAACCTGTGATTAAGAAGGGATATAATAATAAATCTCAAGAATGCGATGCAGATTGGAGTAAAATGCGGAATTTTAAAACAACCGTTATTGAGAAAAAGCAAGGTATAGAAAAGAAGATAAACGAAATTAGAACAGCATTAAATAAGTTTTCTGTGAAAAATAAAGATGAACAGACGATTAAAATTATGAATTTGATAGACGAAGTAGTAAATGCCGAGAATGAAGATAGTGAAGATAATATGAATAAGATAATCGGATTTATATTTAACATTGCGAGTTCTAACGCATTCTTCTCTGATATATATGCGGAATTGTATATGAAACTGATGAACAAATATAGCATATTCAGTTCAAAGATTACAGACCTCGTTGAAAATTACAAGAATTCATATAACGAAATAAAACCCGTTGATCCAAATGATGACTATGATGGTTATTGTGGTTACATCAAGTTAAACGATAATCGTAAAGCGATGACTACGTTTATGTGTTATTTAACGAAATATAATGCTCTGGATAGAGATACGCTTTTATCCATCACAGATTATATCATAGATTTATTGCCAGGTGTAGCAGAGAGCGATAACACAACAAGTGTAGTCGATGAATATAGTGACAATCTTTATATATTAATTACAACCGCATATGAGTTATTCACAAGTAATGTTAAATTCAATGAAATAACAGTTGAAAAACTAAAGGAAATAGCAAAATTCAGAAAGAGTGATAGTGCGCGTTACAAGAGTATGTCTTCTCGTGCTTCTTTTAAGATGATGGATTTATTAGATTATATCAAGAAAAACTAGTGGTTTATATTATATTCAAATATAATATTTACTCTTTATAAAATACGATTATCTTTTCGGCGGTCTCTCTATGTTGTGTTACGTGAACATTCTTGTTATATAATGGTAATGTATTTATTAATGTGAAATACTTTTCAGTTATTATGTTCATATCATCGATTAGATTATACGAATTTTTGGTATTTTTATTTCCATATCCAGATAATATGTAGCATAGTTTACCACCAGGTTCGAGAACATGAAGACATAGTTGTATGGTTTTTTCCCAATATTTCTTCAACCATACATCATAGTTATTATAATTGGTAGTGCTCTGTTTATCGCCGGGATACATCTCCATTTTGAAATATGGAGGACTGAAAAAGACGAGATCGAAATAATTATTGTATTTTTTACGAAATCCTGTGTTTTTCATAAGGTTCTCTGATGGACTCTGGAAAATCTTAAAAGATTTCCCATTGTAGTTATTTTTCAATAATGTGCGTGTCTTTGAACACACATTTGCAATGACATCGGTTCCTACATACTCAATTACCTCATCACATTCCATGAAACCATACGCATACGACGACCATCCCAGTGTGGGTGTGAATACTTTCGTACCTTTTAATAATGATTTATTAAGCGAATAAACAAGGTATGGATTCATTATAGATGCACGAAAATAAAAGGAAGAAAAAACACTACCAATACGACCGTTCATAATATAATGTATCGCACTGGGTGTAAGTATCTTATAATCAATAATTCGATTAATATATAGGTCATAGAGAACCTTCATAAAAGTCGGGTTATTTTCTATACCAGAATACGTGTTCTCTAGAATGTCTTCATAGTGAATATTACGAATGACATTTTTATAATTTATGTTTTTATTATTATTCATGTATCCATTTTTCATAGGTGCTTCCTTAATATGTATGTTATCATTTACAAGAAGAGAAGTATTATAAAAACGAGTCAAATATTTATCTCTTTCAATAATATGATTATATAAGGTTTCTAATGATTTTTTCGAAATGTTTTTACGTAATGCATAATCTTTTAATGGAGTTACATTATTACGGATTCTAACTGTATATGTATCCATAAAATCATCGAATGTGTTTATTATATGCCCCTTAAAAATTTGCAAGAAATTTTCTTTTGTTGATATCATTTGTATATTAAGATACTAAATAATTAGAAGTAATACTACACAAATAAAAATAAAATAATTGTATATAATGTCTTCGCCGAACGGAGAAAATCCTGTTATTCTATATGATTTAATGAAAATAGCAGATTTACACTTCCTCATGAAACCTCTTCGTATAGGCAAATGCAAAAGAGTGAATTTTAATGATATAGTTGATGTATTTTATATTGTATCAAGGAGTGAGATAATCGAATCTAATCTAAAACCGGTTTTATGGTGGGATACATCAGAATTTGAATCGTTTAAATTTGATGCATTGAAAGATATAAAACAGTACATCGATAAACATCCTGATGTTGATTTTAACTCCGCTCGAAAGATAATATACAACCTGGATTTATTTAACAACAACCATTGAACATATGTTTGTTATTTATTTGACTTCGGATTGTAAATGGTTCTATTTTATTATCTTGAGATGGCATTTTACGAACAAGCTCTTTCGCGACATTTATCATAATATCGTTTATATTTACTCCGGTTTTAGCACTGACTTCGGAAAACAAAATATTATTTATCTTGGTAAAGGATTCCACTTCTTCGTATTCAATCAGTCTATTAGGAATATCTATTTTATTACCCAACATTATGAGTATACAACCTGGTTCTCCTTTCATAGTCACTTCTTTAACCCAGTATTTTGCATTATCAAGAGAACCCTTGTTTGTAATATCATATACAATAAATGCTGCTTTAGCTCCCCGATAATACATAGGTGCCAACGACTTGTAACGTTCTTGTCCGGCAGTATCCCAAAATTCCATTTTGACTGTAAAATCATTATCCAATTTAATATACTTGGTCTGAAATGCAGCACCAATCGTAGGTTCTTGGAATTCTAAAAATTCATCTCTTGTAAAACGCGATACAATAGATGATTTACCAACTGATGTTTCTCCTAAGAAAACAACCTTATAATGTAGTGTTTTCATTATATATATACAAAAGTATTTTATTTTTATATGGGCAATTATTACAATCATATAGTTAACGATTGTAATAATATTTCTGAAATGTATTTCATAATGTTAAAACCTCTTTGAAACACGAGCACGTGCAGGGCGTGGCACGTCATTAGTTCCATCTTCACTCTCGCCGTAACTATCTCTACGACCTCGTTGTGGGCGACGTGACTCGTTTTTATCTCCATCGTCTCTTGAATGATGGAGAGGGCGAGGGTTCTCGCGATGAGTATCGCACATAGTCTGTCCCCCAAATACACCAGAAATTGATGCTGCTTGGAATTCGTGCTTTTCTCCTTTAGACACTACGACGTCAAAATCCACATACTCTCCTTGAACGAGATATCTATACTGTTCATCCTCACCGTGAACAGCAGAGAAATGAGCAAAAATATCCTTATCTTTATATGGACTATCTCCACAAACAGTTAAAAAACCATATCCAGACTTCTTATTGAACCACTTAACGCGACCGGTATTACGAACAGAACTCATTGTCGGGGTTATACTATATAATACGGTAGTCTTTTAAGTGTATTTAATAATTAATATATCACTAATGTATATATTAATGAACAAATTTATGGGAATTTCCGGAAAAAAAATGACATCTATTTGTTTTCTTTTAGTTGTTCTCTTTATTACTCTTATATTGGGTAGTTTAACATTTCTAATAAATGATAATGCCGCTACAATGCCTAACATTGGTTTCGAAACTGGTTTAGAGGGAAATATTAACCATATAGAAGGTTTATCTAATGAAGAAAATGAAAAAATGAAATTAAATATGGATAAGATGAAAGAAAATACAAAAAACATCCCTGAACATTCTAAAAATCCAACTAAGAAGTAAATAACTGCATTAAACTGTGATAATCTGGTGTATCGTCGTAATTTAATGAATAACAGTATTTCATATAGTTTTGTATAGTGCCTGTTAATAATGGTTGTAAAACATCAGGTGATTTCATATATTTTCTTATTAAATTATCTGGATGGTTTACATCACTAACCAGTAATGATGTTTCTTTTCTTTCAATCGTATCCCAATGTAGAGAACCCGTGTTTAAATATTGATACATATATCCCAATGATAATAGGTCGTCTCTGGGAGATGTAGGTTCTCCACAATGTGAAAAAAAACTTGTGAACCGAGGAGTACCTATAACCTCATTTTTATTATATTGTGTATCTTCATCATTATTTTGACAACTATATATAGTAGATAATCCAAAATCAATAAGATTTATGTCACCATCATTCATCATAAAGTTTTGTGGTTTAATATCCCTATGTATAACCCGAGAATTATATATTTGACGTAGTATATCCAAACATTTAATCATAACAGATGACATTTTTTTATGATTTATAAGTCCTTTTATATCAAAGTAATCTTGAAGACTATTTTTATAATATGTCATTACCAATACGAGATTACTATCGATGTTACCATACCAATATATTTTCGGGATTGAAGAAACACCATCACTGTATAAGTAATTTAATATTGAAACCTCATGACGGAGAACCTTTAGATTAGATGTATCTATTTTTATAGCAACTGTGTTTTCGGTTCTCAAATCAAGTCCTTTATAAACTTTTCCAAACGAACCTTGTCCTATTAAACAAACAATTTCATAATTTTTTATTGTCATAAATAAATCCACCTACTGTGTAATTATTAAATAAGCATTATATACTTTTTTTCACAGCATAATATATATTATGCGTTTAATAAGTGATAAAACATTGGAGAATATGTCAAAACCATTCAGATTTATACAAATTATACTTCTCGTGTCATACATAATATTATACATTGGTATTATATCATATGAACCTTCGTATATTCATGCGTTAACAATATGGTTTAATATATTCATATGTGCATTTCTGTTGTATAAATTCAATCCATTTAGAGAACATACATTAAATAAAAATGATGGTAAAATCATATTTGCGAGTGCGCTATTTATGCTGACAAATCTGGGTATAACCGAAACTATAAAAAAACTATTAATAGTTATAATATAAAATCATAAACATAGTATAATATAGAAACTATACTATGTCTGAAAATAACACCGATTTAATAAATCAAATATTCGAAGATGCTTTGAAAGATGAAACTTTATTAGGTACACTGAATATTGACGAATTAATCGAGATGACAAATTCGGAACATATGGATTACTTAAATGAAAAAACAATGGACGATATATTAAATGAAATACAAAACGCATTAACTGAACTGGACATTAATGATAAAACAAAATATATATTTTATAGTAAACTTGCGGGTTATAGATTAATAGGAAATATATACGAACTTCATAAAGGAAAACACATTCGTTGGATACGTTATAATTCACCAGATAAGATTACCAATGGAGCAATAGTAGCCGAAATAAAATTCTGCGATAATGGAACACATGTCCTTTGTAGAACAATACAAAATCGTGTATTTCAAATCAAGTATGATGACTGTTTAATATTTCAAAAACTAACAACTGGAGAACAATTAATATTAATGGCGTATGAATATTCAAAAAAATCTTAAATTTAAGTTCTATGTTTCCTTGTAAAATTTCCAATACATACTTTTTTATTTCTACGTGTGTTTTTATTACTAGTAGTCATCAAAAAGAAGTCTTGAATATGATATAGTATTTTACGAGATACGAATGTATCTTCATCTATGTTTTGTTGAGATTTTTCAACCGACGTGATCAAATTATTCTCTAAAAAATACGTCATAAATAATTTATCATCTTGAATTTTCAAGATGGACGAATCCATCAATCGCATTAATATATCTCCCGTTTTCAAACCGTGAAAAAATGGTTTGGGTTGAATATAGTATATTTTATTATGGTGCATTTTGGTATAATAAGTATTATCTATAAAACACATTTCTGTATTAGACGGTAAGACACTACACCGAATAAAATCGCAGCGCGTTTTGGCGTTACTCTTTCGCGACCGTTCTACAATGCGCTTATTAATTTTAAATGCGTGTATAATTCGATTAAATAATCCAGGCACATTAATCTTTGTTTCCAAATAACTAATAATCATTTTAGACCAACATTTACTAACTTGATTATTAGTGTATATATATACACCAATAAATTCAGATTCCATCTTCTTATAATATAAATATTCTAATATATTCATAATTCCATATCTTAAAAATTCTGGATACAAATCTAATAACGAATTGAAATATTCTTGTTTGTTAGAGTGTGGTTTGGAAAATATTATATGTTCGTGTTCAATTATGCTCCATAATGCTTCTAAATCTGTAAAACACCCAAGTGTTTCATCCATATCAAAAATTATAACTTTATTATTATTTTTATTATTTTTATGTACAAATTTATTTTTATATATTTGTATACATTTCTCTGGCGCCATCTATATTATTATTAGATAATCACATTTAACAATAATATTAACCGAATGTATTTTCCATTGCATATGTAACATATAAAAACTGTGTCTCTTTGTCTCGAGAATCTTCGTAAATTGTAGACATCATACAACTTGAAGGTGCAATCTCACCATTTACAAATATAAAAAGAGCTTTATCCGGTGTCAATGTAAGACGCTTACGTATAACATATTGAAATTGACCCATTGTTAAATCAGATGGTACTAAAAATTTATGCTTATCTATGTATGGCACATCAACTCCTGCACTATCACTCCGATTAACAATGATTGGTATTCTATCAGGATATTTGGTACGAACTCTTATTGCTTCTTCTTTTGTATATAAAACATTCGAATTATTTTTGAAATGGTTTATACCATTGAAATGGTTGATGCCAGAATTAAGTTTCTCTTCAATGTAACTTTTCATCATATTGTTCGTATAATATATAATTATATTTAATTCTTATATTGTTAATATAATTATATTACTTACCGGTTGAACCAAACCCTCCTTCACCACGTTCGGTTACAATTAGTTCACTCTCATTACATTCCATAACAAATATTGGACAAAGAGATGGATGACAAATCTGCATAATACGAGTGTTTTTATCAATTGTATATGAACTCCCTTCACAACAAGGTAAATATCTTAAAGCTGCAATTAAAGGACCACGATAACCTGAGTCTATAATACCAGTATGGTTCGCCAACATAAGAGGGGTTTTTGAAATACTTGACCGTGGATGCATTAAAAATCCACAAGGGGACCCGTTGTAACTCATACTGGATTTCACTCCCAAATTTACAAATTGTGATTTAAATGGCACATTAAAAACCTCCGTGTTTGGAACTCTTAGATCAAATCCAGAGTCCGGATATGATGAATCTAAAATTCTTTTATTATGTTTTTCGATCGCAATCCTTGTTTCGCGAATAAAATCATCATCTACATCATTGCAGAAAGTCAACTTCAATGTAGCATACCCACCTTTCCATGTTCGGTTGAGTTGTTGTTCGTTAGACAACGCAGACATAATAATAATAATACAGTAAAATTATTTTTATTATGTTATTTGTTTTTATATTATAATTTTATTACTACGAATTTAATACCTTGAATTCTTTCCAAGAAAGTGTCTTCGACTCTTGGAAAATATGTTCTTCGTCATTATCTTTATTATTAGCATTAATCTTATTTCCAGTTTTTATTGCGGAATCGATATACATCTTCTTAAGAAGTTCTCCGACTTCAACTGAACCTTTCATCTGGTCCACTTTACCATCTTCTATCTTCCCAAGAATATCAATAACAGAACCCAAAATACTGAGGTCCAATTCGTCTTTCAAAACACGATTAAAAACATCAGTGTAATGAGAAAACAAAAAATTACATTGACCCATACATAGTTTAGCGAACCCATCAAAGTCATTACGAACTAACCTAACATGTTTGCTCTTTAATTTCAACATCTTTTCAACATCTTTTCGAATTAAAACACTATGTTTTAATTTACGTATATTCGCAGTGTTATCCTCGTAATCAGAATCTGCAATTAACTTTTTCAAGTCGAGTTTATCCATATAATAGTTAAAAATACAACCTTTTTATGTAATTTAAATATATATATATATGTCTGAACAAATATACTATCTAAAACCAGAATTTAAAATGCAGACTTTAATCGTTCCTTTAATTCTACTGGTTCCCATTGGATTTATTATTGGTCATATAGTAAAAGGCGACGCAGATAATTTTCAAAATAAAGATTTAGAAAATGCGATTGTAATGAAACACGAAAACAAAATAATAGAAACCGATGATGATTCAGACGATGATGATTCAGACGATGATGATGAAGATGATTGGGACATAGCTGAATATATAAATGATAAATATAACGAATTGAAGAGTTATATAAAAAAAATAAATGTTATAAATAATGATAATGGAAACAAGTCAATAAATGTAAGATATAATATAGAATAAATATATAATGGCCGATACTCAAAAAAATATTATAAATACCGAAGAAATAGGATATATGTCATATAATAAGTTAAACGTGTTTATGACCACATTATTGTTGGGGTTTTCAATTACTTTTGCCATATTGGGTGATAGGATTAAGAATGGACTAAACGGTCTTGCGGGTGTGGGTATTTATATGGCAGTAGTAGTAGGAGTAGTAGTAGTAGTAGTAACAGCAAAATCAATACTAACATCAGAATCATTATCTATTAACAACCCGTTTCGTGATAGCATCCGTTTTTTTCACACCCTTTACGGCAAGGCAATACAAGGTTTACAAGTAAACAATATAAGATTCGCAACTATTATTGCATTATTTATTATAGGCATAATCCTTTATATGTATTGGGTGCAATGGATTTTGGTTATTGTAATATTAGCAATGTTCTTACTTGCTAGATTCACTCCTGGATTCACTCCTGGATTCACTCCTGGATTCACTACTGGATTCACAACGTTAATCGAGTTTATAAGAGTTAACAAAATAAAATCTATTAAATTGTTACTCACTATTGTAGCTTTTGGCATCACCTTAAATTTATTAACTTAACTCGGGCTATAATAACTATTGTTTAACAATTTTCTTAATTGCTATTACTTTATAGAGAAGTATATTTATTATACAGATCTCTTATGAAAATAAAAAAAATCAGAAAAACTGTATAGAATATGACGAATCCACATACGCATTTACAAACAACAATTTACAATTAAAATCTATAAAATATGTATATACTTTATAGATATGAAACTTACAAACTTTTACATTCTCGGCGGTGCTTTAGTATTACTTATAATACTTACAGCTTCTTGTGCTTGTTGTGATTTTAAACCTCATTCTAAAAAAGTTTCTTTCGCTAGATACGAAGGCATGGAAGATAGTGAAACTTTAGAAGATGAAGATTATGATGAAGACGAACCAATTGAGGGTTTCGAAGATGATGATTATGATGAAGACGAAACAATTGAGGGTTTCGAAGATGACGATTATGATGAAGACATTGATGAGCAATTTGGTCCATACGAGGGATTAGAAGAAGAGGAAGAAGAGGAAGAAGAGGAACCAGAAAGCATGATGAGTCAAATTAAAAACGGATTAAGTGGATTTATGGGAAAGAATGAGGAAGGAATGACAAATAGTCTAGAACCTCGTCCTTACTCGGAGGATACTCTATACGATATATATGGTCCTCCTACAAAAGGTTCTCTAGAATGTGGTGCGCGTTCTGCTGGATTAACCAATTCTAAGGGACCTTTATGCTTGAGCGACAAGCAGTTAACTATGTTAAAAACAAGAGGAGGAAATTGCACTAAAGATTGCCAAATAGGAGCATAGAAACTTTTTTATAATTTTATTTAATAATAAAAATTATAAGTTCATCATGCACTTGGTACAGTAAATTATTTGCTGTGATTGTTCTGGGTCTATATCAATATAATCTGTTACCAAATCGTGTTCACAATTTGCAATTAAAAACTTACGAATATTATCACGAATAGTGGTAACATTTACATTGTCTCTCATAAATTGACTTATATATATTTTTTCATCTAATAATGACAACATATGAATAAAAAAATTATTGGTATCATTATTTGACATCAATCTATAAAATATTATAATTTATAGTATATATTTTTTTATATCATTATGTGTTCTATATATACATCGAAGCAAGAACACTCTGGTTCTGTGGAGGTTCGCTCTTAATGAGTTTATCAACATCGTCCTTTTTAACTGTATATGGGAATTCAATCTTCATTTTGATTTCCTTTGAAAACATATTATCATCGTCCATCTTAACCAGACGGAAGAGATTAATCTTGGTATGAATAACTTCAAGACAGCGCTTGAGATTACGCACTCCATCCTCTTCCTTGGTTAGACTTTTGTTTGTAATAATATATTCAATTGTTTCATCGGGAATGATAACATCTTCGTTTGCAAAGTTAACCTGCTCGCGTATTCTAGGAAGCAGATAATCACGAGCAATGACAAGTTTCTCCTTCGTATCGTAACCCTTGGTTTGGATACAGTACATCCTATCTTTTAGAATGGGGTTGACCCGACTCTCGTCATTATACGAGAAGATAAATAAAGATTTACTGAGGTCAAAATCAACATCGGCGAAATACTTATCATGAAACTGATTATTTTGAGAAGTATCAGTCAAATGTGTGAGAATACCAATAATCTCCTCCCCTCTTGCGCTCTCACTAACCTTATCTAATTCGTCGAAATAGAATACTGGGTTCATACTCTTACTCTCCTTAAGAACTTGAACGATCTTACCGTGACCGCTACCCTCATAAGTATAAGAATGACCCTCCAGGAAACTACCGTCACCACAACCACCTAGTGGAATGAATGCGAAATACCTCTGTAGAATCTTACTAATACCGTCCTTTACTAGAGTTGTCTTACCTGTTCCCATTGGTCCCTTGATTGCGATGGCGGTTCCCATTGCCTGTGGATTCGAAATCCACTGACCAACCAGTTGTAGGATCTGCATTTTTGCCTCAGTTAGTCCATAAGCACAATCGTCAAGGATCTTCATTGCGTCTTCCATAAATTTATTACACTTTTCAATACCATGCGACATATTAACATCGAGACCACTATATTTACCAAAGGGGACCTGTGTGAAGTCATCTACCCAGTTCTTGACCTTATAATACTCAGGGTCCCCCGGTTCCATAGACTTCAGCATATTCACTTTCTGCATAACATTTGCCTTATATTTAATTGGCATATCAGTCTGTAGGAGAGTAAGACGATGTGGTTTATCAACCAGAATATGGTCATTAATCTCCTTCATGTCCTTCATAATCTTAAGTTGTTCCTTATTAGATAACTTCTTCTTGAAATACTCAATCTCACTCGAAAGTTGTTGGTTACGGGAGTGAATAAGTTTATAATATCCCTTCGTGTTCGCACATCGCGCTGTCTTTATAAGGTTCTTCATCTCTCTACGACATTCGCGTAATGCCTTCTTATGCACCTTACTATCTGGTCTCTTTTTCAATTTATCTGTTCGGTAGTTCCTCTCCTCGAGTAGTTCAGTATACTCGTCGTGAAATTTATCAGAAAGATCTATCTCATCTTCGTCAACTAACTTCTTATTCTTCTTCTTCTTCTTCTTCTTACATAAGTTATCCATCGTGTCCTCGTCTTTGATATCTTCAGAAACACCAACAACTTCATAATTTTCCTTCAGAAATACCTTTTCGTCATCACTATCACAAATATCATTTTCGTCGTCAATAAGTGCTTCTTCGTCATCCTCGTCTATGCCTGCTACATTACCACCTAGTAAATCTAGCAAAGATACAGTAACTGTATCTTTTAAAACATACCCATTCGAAGAAATATCATCATCATCATCATCATCATCATCATCATCATCA
>Ga0055584_100003336_pt1 | contig 15840 bp, 19 predicted proteins | sample OSDHelmetaG_FD_58716 | JGI IMG/M metagenome (GOLD analysis project Ga0055584, IMG submission 58716) | Pelagic marine sediment microbial communities from the LTER site Helgoland, North Sea, for post-phytoplankton bloom and carbon turnover... | ecosystem: Environmental > Aquatic > Marine >... | reverse complement strand
TACACGGAAAGGTATTTGTTTGATCATTGCGAAGTCTACCGTTTATTAAATTTTTTGGTATATAGTTCTTCTCTAATCGTGGGAATGTATTTGATATATGTCTCCTCCACGACTCATCGGTGGGTGGCCAGTATTCTTTATCATAAAAAATGTCAGTCCAAAAAATTTCTTGATAATAATCAAGTCCTATTATACTTTGATCCTGTGTATATCTACGCATTATATATCCTTGATCACATGACCACTTCCAAGATAATTTCTTCATATCATCCATTATATCAGACATCAATATCCGTAGATGCTTTGCATAACCAATTACAACTCCAGCATTTAAATATTTTAAGTTATTAAGTTTATTTAGACTACGCATTTTCTTGTATATTTTTGTATTGCCACACGCACCATATCTTTCTGCACCATATATAATTGGTTTGTTCAACTCTATAAATTTTGTATAAATCTCAGTTTTGTTGGTAAGATAAATTACATCAAATGCATCTGTACAAACAACTATTTCATCATCATTTACAGATTTCAGTTTTTCATATAACCAAACATTTTTACCATTGAATACACCACCATCGTGTATATCACGACCTTCACCGATTGTTTCAATGCTTATATTATTATTTTCCGCAGATTTTAGTAATCGGTTTAGTCTTGAATCGGTTTTATCGTTACACCATGTATAAAATTTCATTTTAATAATACCTCGTAATGTTTCCATATATCTACAAACTTTGAATATGTTTTGCTTTTCTGTGCTTGTTTACTCCAAGGTTTTACACCACCATTAAAATGAATTATATAGTTGTCAGAAAATTTTTCCATATCCACGTATTTTTTCACAACACTTTCTGCACAACCTAACATTAAATAATTGAATTTAGGTCCGATGTCATAGTAGTTACCAAAATAAATTAAATTTAAATAACCTTCGTCGCTGTGTGCAAATGTTTTGAGTTTAGCAAGTTTTAAAAATGCGTTTGAAAGAATTTCAAAATCAATTAAATCATAAAAATTACGATTAAACAAAAATACACCAGCATTAAAAGACTGCGATGAAACATCTACACTTTTAAATATGTTTTTGACTCTTAAAATTTCTTCTTCTGAAAGAATATTTGAATTTTCAGTTAAAACTTTGTTTAAAGCATATAATAATTTTTCATTTGTTTGTTGCAAAAAACTATTCTTAATTGCCATTCCTTCAAAATAATACTTTGTAGCAAATCCTGCAAAATTTGGATTTTCATTTGCAACATCAAATAATTTTTGTATTGGTTTTAAAACCAGTAAATCAACATCAAGATGAAGATATATTTTTATATCTTTTGGTAGTATATCATGATAAAACAACCTGCAATAAGTTGAAAAATTTAAATGGTCTGGTGTGTTCTTAAAAATTATATTTTTTATTTTACAAAGTAAGTGAGAGTAATCTTTTTCAATGTCATAAAACACAAAGTCGTTTATTTGAAAGTTTTTATTCACAAGTTCTTTTAATGACAACAATTCAGATTCGTTACCAATGAAGCATACATGAAACTTAATATTACAACCTCCATCACTATTAATTAAAATACTATTTACCACTGTAAGTAATTGAGGTATATACTTGGCATCAATCGCAAATACTATGTTATTCACCTTTGACATTTTATTTTACATTAACTCCCTTTCAAAAAAATCATAAAACTGATCCATTATGCAATTTTCTTGGTATACATTTTCAGACACAGAAAACCAATGATATGCAAATGCTCCTTTGTAGAAGTTATCAAAGTTGTATAGTTTATTTGTTTTTAAAAACGGGTTTAACCAAGATTGATTTTTGTTAAAAGTAATATCAGGATTACATCTCATCCATTGTGGATTAAACCAGTAACACGGAAGTACAAGAAAATCAATCGGAAGATCATATGTAATTCCACCACGTTGAAATCCAAATCCTCTTTTTAAATTATTTATATAAAGAATTGCGTCATTTAGTTTTTTTGAGTTTTTCTGCGGACATATTATTATTGCATTATTGGGATAATTTGTTACCCATTTTTTTCGTCTGTTAGTATAGTTATCCGGTTGCCAAGCATACAAACATACCTCGTTCTCATACTCTGACAATAAAGGAGAAAAGTTTTTTAAAAAAAGAACATCTAAATCAAACCAAACTCCACCATACACATATAATAATAACAAACGAACTAAATTGCTTTTTTCTGTAATTACATTTTTGTCGTGATGATAGTTCCAGTGTGTCTTGTGGAATTGTGTATCTTTTAAAAGTTCATCCATATCAAACTTTTTAACATCCGCAAATTTCTTTATCTTTGCATAATATTCATTTTCTTCTACTTTATCGTCTGTCCATAAAATTATTTTTCTATTTTTGTAATTTCTTACATTGAAATAATAACAAGACATTATTGAAAGCAAATGAAATTTATTTAGTTGGCCACTCCAATAACAGTGAAATATAACTTCGTTGGTGTAATCTTCTTTGAGTTTGCTTCCTTGTTCAATTATGTAATCGTAAGTTTTTTTGGTACAACTATATTTTTTTCTTAGAAACTCTTCTTTGTGTAGGATTTTCATAATTTGATATATCTACATTTTTCGTAGTTTTTTGCTATTCTATCAAGATTCTTACCTAAGTGAGATGCTAATCGAATTCCACTTCTTCTACTTGCCATCGCATTACATTTATACTTTACTGATAAGTTTGTCAAAATTGATTGTTCCCATCTGTGTCTTCCGCCAGGAACTTTATCTGCGTTTACATCGTGTGCAACTACATTTTCCTGTAAACACCAATACAACCACTCTGACACGAACTCTACTGTTTTTGGAGTTTTTTTCCAAATTGACCACGTTGCTTGTATTTGCTTACAGCCGTGCTTTGTATACTTTTTATCAGTGCATCCCATTAAATCAAAACACTCAGGTTTTGTCCACCTCGGTTGAACCAATCCAAATTGTTGTAATCCAACAAGCATTTCGTAGTTTTCGTCTACATAAGTTAGAAAAGGTTTAAACGAACAAGTAAAGTATGGGTATATGGGATTGCAATCCCAATAAACAACCATGTCATTTTCGTTTATGCTTTGTAATAAATCATATATTATATAAGGTTTCCAAGCATAGTAGCCGTGGTTGTAACGGTCAAACCAATCTTTTCGTTCTTTGTAAAATTCTGTGTCAACTATATTTCTATCTTGTTTTTTATCATCAAACCCCCATTGAACGATTTCGTCCATTTCTGTTAACTCAAATAATTTTTTACGCAAACTTTGAACTTCAGTATAAGATGAAACTTTTGCTTCTTGTGCAGACCTTTCTGCTTTATATCTCCAGTTTTCTCCGTAATCGTTACGAGTATAATCTAAATAATATGTTTTCATGATATATCACTTTCAAAAGACAAATCCGGTTTTACAATAGGTGGTGATATAAAATATTTTTGAATTTCATGAGTTCTTGCATAATATTTGTCAACATGACCTTGTCTTCCAAAAGTTTTCCAATTGAAAGAATCAATATTTTTTATTAGTGTATCGTATATTGTATGATTATACGCAAGTGCCAGTGTACGGTGAATTCCTCGTTTTCTATGAGATTGACATTTGTTAAGATTAGAACCAATTGTATGAATTAAATCAGTTGCTTTAAATAGTGTGTATCCAAGATATAAAATGTGAAATTTCTTAAGTTCAGATATACCGTTTTTTAAATGTTCTCTCCAGTTATCATTAACATAAAAGTCATCTTCAAAAACCATAACATTTTTATAGTTTTTTTCTTTTGCGATTTTAATGATTGATTTATGACTTTCTGCACAACCCACCGCACCCAACAATGGGTATCTCCACCGATTTTTCCAAGGAGTTGGACGATTCCATTTACTATCTTTATCTTTAGTTGGTTTTATTGCAGAAAATCTTTGGACTTTATTTGAAATCTCAAGAATTTCAAACTGCTTTAAAGAATGTTCCCATCTATCAGTTCTTTCATCTAAATTTATACAATATATCGCATCAAAAAAATCAAATGGATTTTTCATTTAATAACTCCCTCAAAATGTTTTTCTAGATAACCCCATTGCTTTAATTTTTGACACAATTTTGAATGTAATCTTATTGTATCATGCACTCTAAAATCAATTACATCTTTTTTTGTGAAGTCACCATCATGTTTATTTTTAGGATATGTTTTACAAAATTCTGAAATATGTTTTACATATCTATTATCTCGTTGACTTCTACTCCAGTGATAATGAATTTCACCTGTGAAATTAGTGTAATCTAACTCTGTCAAATCAAAATACTTGTCTTTATCGTTTTTGGATGCATGACGATATGCCCAAGTTTTCAAATGTGGTCTATCGTTTGGACCAAATTTTGGATGCTCACGGATAAATGTCTGAGAACTATATGGCATTATATAATTTGCATTCGTTAAGACACCAAATAAAACCGATGCATATCCACCGAGAGAAGAACCAGTCATTACTACATTTTCGCAATTTGATTCTTTTATTATTTTTTTAAAAAGTTCTACGTGAGAATCTACTCCAGTTGAAATAGTATTGTTGTCTTCATCAAACAATTTGCCCATGTAATATGCTTTTTGTGTATCACGTACACTTACCAACTTAACAAAACGATCTTTAAAAAAATTTACCCATTCATATCCAACCACTCCGGCAGAACCTTGACCTGCAAACGAAAATACAATTGTATTTGCAGAATCGTTTTCAAAACCTAATTTCTGTATGCTTCCTTGCATCAACTATTTCCCACGAAATTATCAAGAGCAAACTTTGCCACATTTTCTCCTAAAAGTTTTCTTCCGTGATTTAGAAAATGACAATTGTTTTCTGCTCTTGGGTGCATATACAATGTAGGGTAATTTGGTTGACTTTTTACAAATGAATATAAATCATTGTGAGGTACATCATATTCTTTCATCACTCTTTCGGCAATTTCATTTAATATAACTACATCCAAGTCATTTCTCATTCCTGCATTTTTTGGATTTGGAGTTGTGTTAGAAAATATTACATGACGATTAAACTCTCTAAGTTTTTCTATATTTTGTTTAAGTTCCTTTTCGTATATTTCAAAGTCTTCGTCTCTTGCTCGTTTTCGTTCCCCTCTTCCTTTATCAGGAAGTTTTATACTATGCAGACCAAAGTTGAAATGAACCGTTTTTGATTTAACTTTACGACCATTATACTTTCGTTTGACTGCAAATGCTCCTTTGAAATATCTTTCTTGCTTCCACTGACATGATACCCACTTCTCTGGTATTATTGCTTCAATATTGTGATTTAACAAATATGCTTTCGCAAATGTAAAGTAGTGACGTGTAATTGAATCACCCAAAAACATTATTTTTTCTTTTTCATCTTCCATAAATACATCTCCAAATTTACTTTATATAAATATAATAATATTATATTTTGACTCTTAATAATTTATTTGTTCGGGTTTTCGTTAAATCACTTGCAATGTCATATTGAGATGTTAACGACGGAACACTGACATATGTTTTTGGACACAGCATAAATTGATAATATTTATCAGCACCACCCGGTCTTCCTTCAAATTTTTTATTTACAATATCCCACAAATTATTGTTATAGTCCTCATAAATTTTATCGTATATAGTATTATTTACTGCATATGATTGAGCCCAACCAACCGAATTTGCTTTCATTGTGTAACTATGTTCTTGAACAAAATCACCATGAAATTTGTTTTTTAAATTATTATATTTTTTTCTAGGTTTGATTCTGCGTTCCAGTCCACCCAAATAATAAAATTCCCACTCGTTGTTTTTCAAAATATCAATTGAATTTTTTATTTTTCTTTCATCGTAGTGAGGAAGAAAAACAACATCATCTTCAAATATTAGTATATTTTTTAATTTATTTTTCCGTGCATTTAAAATGCACTGAATATGACTTTCAAAACAACCAAGTTCTCCGTTTTTATTTTCAATAGCACTAAATCTACGCACACGTCCTAGAATGTTTATTTTATCAAACTCTTTTTGCATAAGTTCCCATCTATCAGTTCTTCTGTCAAGATTTATGCAAACAATTTCTTCAAAATAATCAAACGCACTCATTTATTTACAAAATTTTCCCAAATGTCAAAGTGGTCAGCACAATATTTTACAAACTTAGTACGATAATCACGAAAACCTCTCCAACTTGAAACTGCTCTTGAACGTTTGTTTTCTCGTCCTTGTATGGGATTAATATTTCCCAAACCTTTGATTGCTAAATTATCAACTTTGTAGTGAAATCTGGCAACCGCAGAAAGAAATATGTCTTCTCCATTCCAAAAAGGAACTCCTTCTTTTAATAGTTCAGAAACAATCGGTGCGTATCTGAAGAATTCATTTGAAAGTTTCTTTTCAAATACCACACACTTTGTAAGTAGTACACACACCGAACCATAACGACTGTGTAAATTATATCTACCGTTTTTAAGATTCTGACCAAATGGACCAATTAATCGTTTTGGATTTTTAAGGTGAATTTTATACATCTTTTTTACCGCATCTTCAGTCGGATACTCATCATCGTCAATCATTAAAATAACATCGTTTTTTGCTTCTGAAGATGCAAGAAATCTACGACTAAGTCCATAGTTTTCATTTATAACTCCCCAATCTTTTCGGTTTACAATCTTAGGATCATCAAATTCAAAGTAGGTATCCTCCCGACCATGTGAAATAATAATCTCATCAATTAATTCGTATTTTACCATATTAGGTAAAATATCATTACGAAGAACTTCAGGACGAAGCCAATTCATAACAACCATTGATACTTTTTTACCACTCATCGAATATAAATATTAGTGACTTCAGTTTCTATTTTCCAAATTTATACCCGAAATACTTAATATCTTTTGCGTATTTTTCCGAAACGATCTCACGTGTCTCGTCATCGTAGTATTCGGTGTAATGTTTGTGTTTTGTTTTGTTGTTGTGTGGAAGTTCTTTTCGTGGGATTTTAATTTTGTCGCAGATTATATCAAAGTCTTCTTGGAGGTTTTCAAATTTACCTATGAAATTTAGTTCTATTTTTTCATTTACACTGAGAAAATCAAAATGAGTCATAACTCGCGGGTCGTTGTAAAAATTATTGAGAACCCACGATTTAAAATTACTTTTTTTGTATTTTTTAGACATAAATCGTTCGACTCTTCCCAACTCTCCATTTATCATTTTCATTCTGAAAATATAATAAGAAACTAAAAAATCAAAAGGATTGCGAACAAATGCAAACTTAAAGTATGAATTCCATTCATTTACATTTTCTCTTTGATAATCGTTAGATGTATAATGCTTTTTGTTTTCTTTTTTTGTTACATTATCGTTTTTTGTAAAAATGTATTGAATACTCGTTCCGCCGGTTTTTGGAATATGAACAAATATAAATTTATGTTTATGATTTATCATTTTTACATCAATTCCAAACTTCAGTCCAACGATGAACTCCGTAAGAGTCTGGCCAGTCTTCTTTAGTTGTTTGCATTGCTTCCTTCATAACTCGTTTTACCTTGCGTCTACCACTAATATTCTTGTAGTGCTTCCATGTATATGGAAAAAACCAATTCGAAGGCATCATCTGTAAATCATCTATTTCACCATAACTTTCCATTGCTTCGGTTAGCATCTCAGGACCAGTCGTAGATAAAACTATATTTAGTTCTTTTTTAGACAACATTACCTCAAAAACGTGTTCCCAAAATTTATGCTTTTTGTTGGACATCATTAAAGAATTTGCGATGCATCTCCACGTTAAAGATTTTGAATTTTTTAAATGGTCATGTTCACGACTGAGCATCAAATTGTAGTTTTGTTCTGCAAGTTTATCTATATTTTTAAAACACTCAAAATCCATATCTGCATATAATCCCCCATGTTCATACAAAGCAAAATAACGAAAAGCATCTGCTCTTTGAATATTTTTTGGATATTCGTCAAATCTTTTTAAAAACCAAGGAAATTTACGTTCTATTAAATTTCTTATATCGTCGTCTGTCCACATTTTATATTCCCAATTAGGATTTAGTTGCGTCCACGAATCAATCCACTCTTTTTTAAAAGTATTATATGGAATATTTTCGTTCTTCCAGGTTTGATGTATTATTTTAGGAATCATTTTACCAAATCTCTGAATTTTCCTAACCATAAGTTGTATATTGAAAGGAAAGGTAGGTGATTGTCTACATTTTTACCAAAAGTATATTTTTCATCTATTAATTGAGTTTCATTATTAATTATTAAATTAGATATATCAATGTATTTACTACCAATATCATCTGAAAGAATTTTTAATTTAGCATTTAGATATAATGTAAGTTCCGTTCGCATTTTTATATCTGGTACTTGAATATCGTAAAAAGGTCGTACTAATCCATTTTTATTAAAATATTTATTTGAATCGTGTATTGAAGGTAAAGTGGGGCATAATATAATTATTTGCTTATTGATATAAAATTTTGTCACATTTTCTAATATAAATTGTTTTAAGTTTTGCACAGAAGTGTCTATTATCTCTTTAACTTTTTTATTCTTTTTGTGTGCCAAAATCCACGATATATAATTACAATCAATTTCTCCGATGTGAATTCCAAAATAATCACCACTATTTTGTTTTGTTTTTTTCAAAAATTTTGAATACGAATAGTTTGCTTTTGTTTTTGAATTTGGATTATTTATAGAATACATAGTTGCCCCTTGCACTGAGCAGGTCGTGAAGAAAAAATCACTTTGTAATTTATTAAGTGTATTTTCTCGTGACTCGGTGTCAAACGGTACAAACTCATCAGAAAAGTATTTTCTTACATGAGAATCTCCTATTATGTGGACATTTATTTTATTGTTCATGTTTTTAAGCACTCTGTTATTTTTTCTATAAAGTTTGAATAATTCACATCAGACTCAAATTTTTCTAGTAATTTACATTTACTAATATTTTCTAAATGATGCGTAGAATGCAAAATCCACCCATTGTGGCCACCCATTGCTTTATTTCCTAAAAAAGATTTTGATCCAGAGTAATAAACCTTGTATATTGTTGTTTCGTTTAAATGTAGAGCAAGATTTGCATATTTATCCCAAGTTTTTGGGCATTCTTTTTTTCGTTTTTCTAATTGACTTATTTTTCTTTTACCATCATTTTTTGCGGTTGTGTGCTTGAGTAAATACTCCAAATCGGTTTGTGCATTTCCTACAATTATATAATTTACTTTTAAAATACTACCAAATAATATACTTGCATAACCACCCATACTACTACCACAACATATTACATTTTCATATTTTTTGAATATTTTTTTTAAAAAAGATAATGTATGATTTATATTTTTACCAATTCCAGAAAGTCCACCTAAATACCAATTACCAACTAGCATTTTTTTACGATGACGACCTCTTCCTGTGTAATGAAAATCCATATTTCTTAGATATAAAATATCAACATTTTTAAATTCAGTTTTTAATTTACACAATGATGATTTTCTGTCGAACCCACCGTGTGGATTTGCACTTCCAAGTGAAACTATTAAATTTTTAGAATCAGTATCTATGTACGAAAATGATTGTCCATTATCTTCATCGGTCTGTACCATCTTATGATATTTTTTATATTCATCCATACACAACGTCCTCAAATATAGTTTTTAATTTTTCTGTATAATTTTCTAATCCAAATTTATTATTGATGTATTTTTTTCTTACTACACTTGATTTTCTGCTTAATTCATTTTTATCAGATAATGCATTTAAAATTACATCAATAATTTTATTGTTACCCATTTTATTATCAATGTGAACATAATCGTTTCCATAAATATATTTTGCTTCGGTTGGCATTGTTCCTAAAACAGTTGTATTAGACAATGAAGTTTCTCCATACTTTTTATACCAATAATCAAACGGATTGTTTCTTTTGTTGTATGGACCATGCGACTCGGAGGTACAAAAACTTAACCAACTCTGAGAAATCATCTTTGATAGTTCCTTACCTCTCACTGAATTCTTAGCAGAATCATCTCCATATCCAGGGTGAGGTAAAACTTTTACATTTATTTTCGATGATAACTCACGTTTAATAAACTTAAACATTTTCCACCTCCACGGATACAATTTTCTCCAAGCAAATCCATATACAAATAAATCATATTGCTTTTCTAATTTGTGTTCTGAAAATAAATTCAGGTCAAAGTGATGTGGAATATAATACTTTTTTACACTTTCACAAAATAGTCCATTTACAGTTTTTTCATCCTTATACCTGTTTACCACAAAATCGTACTCTTTTCCAATGTTTCTTTTTCCCGAGTCGTATATCTGCCACAAATCTTCGTAAAACTTTCCAATCTTAATTTTTTTACCTTTTTTATTTACAAAATTTCCATGAAAGTTTGTCCAATCATCATTGAATATAATATCATAATCTTGTATTGTATTGTGATTTAAATTAGTTTCATCAACTACATCGTACACTTTAGCAACTTTATTCATAATCAATGAATGATTTTGACTCATGCGATTTTCATACTTGCATTTAGAAGTTATGTACAAGACTTTCATGTTACAAAATTTTTAGTGTTCCGTTTGGTATATTACAAGTCGACTGAAATATTTTACACTGATGGTCAACCTGAATCCGTGGGAAATACTTTTTATATATTTGCTGAAATATTCCCTGGTCTCCGGGCCACGATCCTTTATGTGTAAGTTTTTTCGTATTTATAATATTAGAATAAATTTCTTTGTAAAATTCTGTTTTTGCAATCCACAATCCGGAATTGAGAAATTTGAATATTGAATTATTTACATGAAAATTATAATCAGTCCAGTTTTCATATATTTCATTTGCTTCTACTGGATAGCAAATTGGTTCGCAATTAAATAACATTTCACAATCAAAATCTGTTTCAAACATCTCGACTATTTTATTTGGGGTGTCTATAAAAAAAGTATCACCAACATCCCATCCGATTATATACTTGGTATTTATTTTATGCAGACTATCGTATAACATTCTTGGTTTTTTAATAAGTTGTCGTCTTCCATGCAACCCCCCACCAGTATAATAATCTGCTATATTTAACCAAGGAACATCCATTTTATTTAAAGTTGATTCCATCAAACATTCTTTATTATTTGCTCTACCCCACTTTGCAAAACATAAAGTCACTTTATCATAATCTGAAGGAACACATTTTCTTAAGTTATTGTTTACCGACTCATAAACATCATAACCTTGTTTATTTAGTTCTACATCTCCGTTTAAATGAAATGCAATTGGGTGAGTTTTGGTTATTGTATTTTGTATCTTCATATCAATAATTACTCTCCAAATTTATATCCAAATTCATCAAAATCAACCTTATAATAATTTTCAACGAAAGCAATTAGTTCTTCATCATAATAGTTGACATACGATTTGTGAACTGATTGATTTCGTTTACCAACAAAATCGTGTTTCAAATTTATTTTATTACAGACATATTCAAAGTCATTTTCTAAATTCTCAACTCTTCCTATAAAATCCATTTTGTTATTGCCATGTTCGTCTGTTACCCAATCCATCATGGTAAATTTCATTAAAGAATTTTTAAAACTTTTTTTGTCGTCTTTATTTAAAACCCACTCTTTAAAAGATTGTTCATGGGTATCACTCTTTTTTTCACGAACTCGGTAAAAATAATTAGAAAGCAAACGATCAAACGGATTTCTGACGAAAGTGAATTTATAATAATCATCAATTGGTGATTTGATGCATTTGAGAATACTACTGGCACTTGTATCTTTACTTAGTAATTGATGTTCATGCCATGCTAATTTTTTTATGTATCTTCTTAGTGAGTATACAATAGAAGAACTTGCACACTTGTTGATTGCAATATAAATAAATTTATGTTTTTCATTAATCATTTCTAAAAACTATAATTAAACTTTTTAAAATCTTTAGCATATTTTACTTCCACAAATTTCTTTGATTCTTTAGTAAAATAACTTAAATAATGCTTTTTTTTATTTTCGTTACAATTTTCACTTTTTTCATTGGCAATTCCAATCTGTTTACAAATCGCATCAAAATCATTTGTAAAATTTTCAACTTTACCAACATAATCTACCAACAAATCACCATTTCCGTGGTCAGCTGATAAGAACGAGAACTGAAATTTACTTTCTCCGTTTATACCCCTTCTTACTTTTTTTAAAAACTCAAAAAGTTTCTCAAGATGGTGAACTTCTAGTTTAGGTAAACTTTCTTTGAAATTCCAAAAATATTGTGATACCACCCACGAATAAGGATTTCGTACAAATGAAAACTTGAAATAATCATTAAAAATTTCACCAAGTTCATCTTTAACCAACATAGGTGGAATGTGTTCGGTATTAGTTCCCCATAAATTTTTAATGTGCTTTTTATTATTTAATTTCTTTTTACACCAAATTCCTTTTTTACCGTAATCAAGTTCAACAATCTTGATTCTGTCATCATCATTATATTTTGCAAGTGAATTTTCTATCGTAGATGACGCACACTTACCGTTTGCAAAATATATAAATTTATATTCGTGTGATATTATCATGGATTGACTCTCTTAAATTCAGACGTCCAAAAATCATAACACTTTTGCTGAAGCAATCCCGCATATTTATGCTTCAAATAAAACTTACATCCTGGGTAGATCCATTTTAGTGTATTGGTTAACTCTAATGTATCATTTTCGTTTTCATTGTACATTTGACGAACAAATACAATTGCATTTGAACTAAGTATAGATTTTGTAAAATCATTCACACTTTTTTCATACTTGGTTTTTGCACCCGAATAAACCGCATCTAATTTTTTTCCAACAGGAAGAACATCGTAAAATAATGTTCCGTTTCTTGTATCTTTTATTATAGAATACGGAATGCCATTTACTAAATTTACAATTCCATTGTATATTTTAATTTTATCTTGTGATGGAAAAAAATCTTTGAATTGATTGTTAACATTTACCAACAATGATTCAAAAGAAAACTCACCAACATGATCGAGTAAATTTGATTTTTTAGTTAAACCACAATCATTTAAAACAGAAGAAACAACTGGTTGAGACCCAAGTGAAACATAAAGCATTAGTTTTCTCCATATTTATATCCAAGAACTTCGATATCATTTTTGTAAAACTTACGAACGATCTCAATTGTTTCTTCATCATAAAACTCTGTGTAATGTGGACGATTTTTTGCGTTATGTTTGTGTGGTAGCAAAATATCAGTATCTACATTTAATTTTACGCACAACTTTTCTAAGTCTTCTCTTAAATTTTCATAACGACCAACAAAATCTACTAATATTTTATTTTCTTTTTCGTCATAAATTTCATCAAATGCTTTTGTTAATACTACTGCTCGGTCTTTATGTCCAAGTTGCGGAACTCCACGAATTACTTTGCGAGGATTTTCCAACCAGTTTAACCAACCATTCCATCTCCACACAACCCACTCTTTAAAATCACGAGTAGCAACATCTCGCTCATCTTTAGCAAGTCTCCATTGATACTGAGATACAAGACGATCCCACGGATTTCTGACAAATGCGAATGAAAGATAATCATTCCACATATCCATGCCAAATTTCTTTTGTACTTCTTCCACGGTAAAATGTATTTTATTCAACTTTGGTCCTCGTGTACGATTTTCAAATCGTTCACCTTCTTTTTTGCGTTGACTAAGTGCAGTTGAAATACTTGATCCCGCAGTTCGTGGGATGTGTATGAAAATACATTTTAAATCGTGATTTATCATTTTTATACCTTTATGTTATCAAAACTTTTGTCGTAGAACTCTGACATTTTTTCTTTAATTTCATTATGAGATATATCAGCATTATTGTATCGCATCAACTCACCAATTACTGATTCTGCAATATGCAACGCAAGACCTAATTTATTATTAGTTTTTTCCAACGAAATATACTTTGGATTTTCGGAATTTATATAAACACAAAACTCTCCGTCAAATTCCAAATCAGACATAGTATTTTTTTGATCTTCTCCAAATGGTTTTATTTCATAATTGATGCTTGGACGAGTATAATTTGGTTTTGTTTGCGGAGTTGGTTCTTCATTTTTATTTTCATCTTGCTTTGTAAGATCTTGTTTAAGTTGCATAGCAATACGATGACGATGTCTTCGTTTAAATGGTTGTTTATACACTTCCTTTACTTCTTTGTTAATTACATCATTTGCAATTTCTTCAGGCACTCCTTCTTTTTCCATTTTTTCTTTAGCAGACAATTCTTGCTTTTTTGGTCCCAAGTCAATCATTATATCTGAACTTGCGATTTCCATATTACCAACAATCATTTGAACTACATCTTCTAATGTACTATTTAAAGTTTTGGATGTATTTTTTTTGCTTTTAACAGCATCATATGCAATCAACAAATGCTTAATTACTTCCGCAACTTTTTGATAAAAAGGAGTTGTAATAGGATGATCCGAACGAAGTGCGTGGTGCGATAAATCTTTTGCAGGCATTCCAACATGATCAAGAACAGAACTTAGTTCTGAACATACAACAAATCCTCGCATATTTTTAAAATACTTTGCAACTTTGTGAGGTGATGTTCCAAACACATCCGACAAACTAAGAGTATGAATTTTTGTTTCAGAAACAACAATTATTCCATCAATTGAACAACGATTTATTTGGTTTTGATTTTCCAATAATGACAAATTAAATAATACATTTGCGTTTTGTTTTTCGTTGCTTATTGTGTATTCAAATGTTTCATTCAATTTTTTGAAAGCATATCCTTCTAATTTATATTCAAACTTTAAAGATTCTCCGTTTAATATAATATCAATCTGTTTGTTTCCGTTGCGAATTAAATGACCAAAAAAGTCTTCTAATTCTTTTTTAATTGCATCTTTGTTCCAACCTGTTTCAACAATAGGATTATCAAGATTTTTGATTGTAATAATTGTACCACTATTAATTAAACGAGAGTTTTCTAATTTTTCAATTGTAGGAGAATAATCATCTAAAAATTCAGATTTACTTGGATTGTATGTAATTAAAAATGAATTACCCTGCTGGTTTTTAGTTTCAATTGTCCAATGTGTATTTTCGTTGTTTGATAATTTATCATTAGCAATTTTTCCACCGATTCCCATGTGTCCTAATTTTACACCAGCACCACCACTTGAATCATAAGAATTACCAAACACAAAATACTTATCGAATCCTGACATATTATTTTCATCACGAGTATCATCAAATCCTATACCATCGTCTTGAAATACCATGCTTTCAGAATTCAACTGAATGTTAATGTTTGTTGCTCCGTTTTGAATTGAGTTTTTTGCTAACTCTGTAAATGCTTGAGCATACGTTATAGTTGATTGCAATATATTACTTATATTGGCACCTGTTCTTATTTTAATCGTCTCCATTTTTTATCTCCAAAAATTATATAATAAATATCATTTATTTGCTTTTTCCTTGCGTTTTCTTCGTCCTTCACCTCTTGGTTTTCTTGCTCGTCTTGCTCGTTTTTCTGCACGAAATGCTTCTGTTAAAGGTCCTGGTTTCATTTCTGTAATTTCTTCCGGTTTAACCATTCCTTCGGGTACTTCACCTTTCCACATATCGTGACGAAGCATATTCCAAATTTTGCGTTGATGATAATCAAAGTTGTGAAGTCCGTTTGCAGTCATTTCATCAATATTACTCCATCCCACGGTGCAATTAAAGTGAACAATAAAAGCATCTTGTTCTGCTCGTTCACGACCACGATTCTTG
>Ga0055584_100003335_pt1 | contig 15842 bp, 18 predicted proteins | sample OSDHelmetaG_FD_58716 | JGI IMG/M metagenome (GOLD analysis project Ga0055584, IMG submission 58716) | Pelagic marine sediment microbial communities from the LTER site Helgoland, North Sea, for post-phytoplankton bloom and carbon turnover... | ecosystem: Environmental > Aquatic > Marine >... | reverse complement strand
TTCCGACCTTCAAAAGGTGCGCGAACATGCCAAAAGGAATCGCCAATTTCAATTGCTGCAACGCACAAACAGCCATGAAAACGGGACTAAATTAGCTTCTGTGGCGCCAACCCGCTTCTGAAAGCCTCAATTGACGGCCTTTGGGATCAATTACATGGACCCCTTCTCCCGATCTACAGGTTCCGATCACCGTGACAGCAACGCCACATTCACCTGCCATTCCTTCGATCTCGTTCAGGCTGTCGGGGGCAAACGTGAACAGAAGTTCATAGTCATCCCCTCCTCCCAGAATCACCTGTTGCAAGGTCGGGTCGTGATCCAAGGCTGCCTGACACCCGGCGGAGAGCGGAATCCGCACCCAGTCGAGATCGATGGCAACATGTGATCGCGAGGCCAGATGTGTCGCATCAGCGACCAGACCATCCGAGATATCCATGGCTGCGTGAGCGAACCCCACCAACGCCGGGCCCAGTTGCGTTCGTGGTTGTGGCAGCCGATATCGATCAGACAGGAATGCAAGGTGATCGCCATTCAGGTCACTCAATTCACGACGGATAGCCCGCAGGCCCAGAGCGGCATCACCGATTGTTCCGGTAACCGCAACAAGGTCATCCGGTCTGGCCCCGGTCCGCACCAGAGACTGGCCCAGGTCAACCTCGCCAAAGGCTGTCAGCGAAAGGGTCAATAGTCCATTTGGAGACGCAATGGTGTCACCGCCCAAAAGGGAAACACCAAACAGATCCTGATCACACCGCAAACCATCAAAGAACGCCCGGAACCAGGACTCATCGCGGCTACCGTCACTGGCCAATCCCAACAGATAGCCCAGGGGCCTGGCACCCATGGCAGCAAGATCAGACAGATTGACCCGCAACAACTTGCGGGCAATCTGATCAGGGGGATCATCGTGCAGAAAATGGACACCCTCGGCCATCATGTCTTTGGTGATGACCAGTTCACACCCTGCTCCAGGGACCAGTGTCGCGCCATCATTGGCAAGCCCTTGCGCACCGGGCGCAGTCGCCAACGGCGCGATCAGCCGATCAATCAGATCGAACTCATCCACCGGCCGCCTTCTCTGGTGTGAATTCATGAGCTCGAAGGATTCGGGCAAGACGATCAAGAATGGCGTTCACCATGCCTGGCTCGCCGCGGGCATAGAACGAGTGCGCAATGTCGACATAATCGTTGATAATGACACGTGCGGGCACCTCGGCATTTTCCATGAGCTCGTGAATTCCCGCTCGCAGAATGGCGCGCATCAGTGCTTCCAGACGCTGCACAGTCCAGCCGGCTGAGAGTGCACCGCCGATCATCTCATCAAGCCGGCCCTCATCATCAGCAGAAACACCTCTGACGATTGCAGTGATCAGATCATGATCCACATCTACAGTCAGGCCATGCTCGTCGAGGGCCGCACCACGCGCGATTCCATTTGCAAGCGCCGAAGCGTATGTCGCGGTCTCCAGGTCGACCTGATAGAGCGCCTGCACCGCAGCCAGCCGCGAGGCGGTGGCCGTACGCCAGGTGTTTTTCTCGGTTTTCACGTTCTTGTCGGTCATCCGGTGACGCGCAGGGTCGCAGCCAGTTCTACCATCTTGATACAGGCGATCGCTGCTTCACGACCCTTGTTCTTCTGATCAGGGTCAGCACGCACGATAGCTTGCTGTTCATTCTCAACGGTCAACAGGCCAAATCCGACGGGAGCCATATGACGCATGATGAGGTCGTTCACGCCGCGCGCGACCTCGTTACAGATATGGTCGTAATGGGAAGTCTCGCCACGAATGACGCAGCCAAGCACCAGGTATCCGTCATATTTTCCCGTCGCAATTGCCATGCGCAGGCCACCGGGTAGTTCGTAGGCGCCAGCAACCTCTACCCGATCATAGGTAGCGCCCCACCTGTCGAGCTCGGCGATAGCGCCCCGTGCCAGTTCATCGGTGATGTGAACGTAATAGCGGGCTTCTAGAATCAGAATATGCGGCGTCGTCGCCATGTCATGTCCTCGGATCGTGCGTCAAATCAGGGCCGGTTGGAGAGCTGCAGTGCGTTGCCCTCCGGGTCCTTCCCATCACATAAAAGCAGCGCGCCCGCCACCTTTACCTTGCCGAAATTGGCACCGCGGGCGTTGAGGGTTTCGCGAACAGCGGCAACATCCTCGCATTGGAAGACAATCTTGGGTGCGCGCGGCGGCGTTCCCAACCGACCTCCCTTGTGCAGAGCAATGCGACAGCCGCCAGCGTCATACTCGCGCCAGCCTGGGTCAACGGGCTCCAGCAAACTCAACCCCAGAACGTCCTCATAGAACACTGCCAAACGTAGCAGATCATTCGCAAAGATGATGACTCGACTGACCGTGAGCATCTTCCGTCCAGCGTCAGTTCTTCACCCCATGCCGCGACGACAACATGCGTTGCATGTAGCGCGCCAGCATGTCGATCTCGAGATTGACTGCATCACCCGACTTGAGATCACCGAAGGTGGTTACCTCCTGGGTATGGGGAATGATGTTGATACCAAACCTGCAACCTGCGTCATCATCTTCGACAGAATTCACGGTCAGCGAGACGCCGTTGATTGCGATCGACCCTTTCTCGGCAACAAAGGGCGCGACTTCAGCAGGTGCTTGAAAGACAAATCGTACGGAATCGCCTTCACGTTCGAGCACCTCGACGGAACCCACAGCGTCAACATGACCAGAGACAAGGTGGCCTCCCAGTTCATCGCCCATAGCAAGAGAGCGTTCCAGATTGATGCGCGTGCCGACACTCCAGGATGCCAGGCTGGAGCGGTCGAGTGTTTCAGCGGAAACATCAACGGCAAACCAATCAGCGCCCTTCTCGACAACCGTCAGACAGACGCCCGAACAAGCAATCGAGGCACCGATATCGATACCGTCGGTCGCATAACTCGTTTCAATCTCGAAGCGCGTATCACCGCGCTGTTCGAGCGCACGAACGGCGCCGATATCAGTCACGATACCCGTAAACATGAACCTTCATCCTCTCTCATCGTAGGGCACTCAACATGACAAGGTTGTCATCCTGCCATGACCGGCGCGCCATCACACGCCACCGCGCAGCATCACTGACCTTTTCGATCCCAAGTCCTGCAACCGAAGCCAAACCTTCCTCACCGATCATCATGGGAGCGGCAAACCAGGCCAATCGGTCGACAAGTTCTTCACGCAGCAAGCCTGTTGCCAGGGCAGCGCCCCCCTCAACAAGCAGGCGCGTCACCCCTTGTTCCCCTAGGCCCGACAACACGGCATCGAGAACGAGGCGACCATCAGGCCCGCGTCGCACTTCCATGACCTCTGCTCCGACATCCTCAAGGGCTTTGCGGCGGGATGTATCGCAGGCTTCACCACAGACAACCCAGGTTGGAACGTCCCGTGCGGTTTTTGCCAGATTCGAGTTGGTCGCCAGACGCAATCCGCTGTCGACCACGATCCGGGTTGGCGAGGCCGTTTCAAGACCAGGCAGCCGACAGGTCAGTGACGGGTCATCAGCCAATGCCGTTCCGCTGCCCACCATGATGGCGTCATGGCTGACGCGCAGCAGGTGCCCAAAGCGCCGCGCCGGCTCTCCTGTAATCCACTTTGAATCGCCAGAATGTGCAGCTGTGCGTCCATCAAGGCTTGCAGCAACCTTAAGGGTGACCAGAGGTCGCCCCCTGACTACGCGCGACAAAAAACCAGCCTGCTGATCCCTGGCTGCATCATCAAGGACTCCAACATCAACTCCGATGCCAGCCTTGCGCAACATCTCAATGCCCGAACCCGATGTGCGCGGATCCGGATCTTCCAAAGCCACCACAACACGCGCGACTCCGGCAGCGATCAATGCATCGCAACAGGGAGGTGTCTGTCCGTGATGGGCACATGGCTCCAGAGTGACATAGGCAGTGGCCCCACGCGCCGCCTCTCCTGCCTGAATAAGTGCCTGCGTTTCAGCATGCGGACGCCCGCCTTGTGCGGTAACCCCGCGCCCGACAACCCTGCCATCCCTGATCAACACGCAGCCGACGGAGGGATTGGGCCAGGTCCGGCCCAGACCACGATCTGCCAGAACGAGCGCAGCCGCCATGTGGCGGCAATCGGTTTCAGTCGTCGTAGCGGTTGGCACCGACACCGACACTGGGCTCATCGCCATCAAGTTTTTCGATAAACTGTTCGAAATCCTTAGCTTCGCGGAAATTTCGATAGACCGAGGCAAACCGGACATAAGCAACCGGATCAAGGTTGGCCAGGCCATCCATCACCATCTCGCCCACGACACTGGACGGAATCTCGGCTTCGCCCATGCTCTCCAGGCGGCGTTGAATACCTGAAACCAGACGCTCAACCCGCTCAGGGTCAACCGGACGTTTCCGGATTGCAATCTCGATGGACCGCGCCAGCTTGTCGCGATCAAACGGCGCACGACTGCCCGTCTTCTTCACGACCGTGAGGTCACGAAGCTGAATGCGTTCAAACGTCGTAAAACGTCCACTGCAATTCAGGCATTGACGCCGCCTTCGGATTGTCGCGCCGTCTTCGGTCGGACGCGAATCCTTGACCTGTGTTTCTTCGTGTCCGCAGAAGGGGCAACGCATCTTAGCCTCACTTAACCCAGGTTCATGCCTTGATAGACCGGAAATCTGTGACACAGATCCAGGACCTTTTCAGCAACCACTTGTTCGGTCTTGCTGTTGTCCTCCGGATTGACCGCAAGACCATCCAGCAGTTCAACAATCAAGGCACCGACTTCCCGGAACTCCTTAACACCGAACCCGCGGGTCGTGCCGGCAGGTGTGCCCAGGCGAATGCCTGACGTCACCATAGGCTTTTCAGGATCGAAGGGAATGGCGTTCTTATTGCAGGTGATGCGCGCGCGATCGAGGCTCTTGTCGGCAATGTTGCCGGTCAGCCCTTTGGGGCGCAGATCGACCAGCATCAGATGCGTGTCGGTTCCACCTGAAGAAATTGCCAGTCCACCTTCAACCAGGGACTCGGCAAGCGCGTGAGCATTGTCGACCACGGCCTGTGAGTAGTTCTTGAATTCCGGGTCCAGTGCCTCACCCAGCATGACGGCCTTTGCGGCGATGACATGCATCAGCGGGCCACCCTGAAGGCCGGGGAAAACAGCCGAATTGAATTTCTTGCCCAGAGCTTCATCGTTGCAAAGAATCATGCCGCCGCGAGGACCGCGCAAGGTCTTGTGAGTCGTGGTCGTGCAGACATGAGCATGCGGCAGCGGACTTGGATGCACGCCGGCGGCAACCAGACCGGCAAAGTGCGCCATGTCGACCATCAGATAAGCGCCGACCTTGTCAGCAATCTCACGCATACGCGGGAAGTCGATAATGCGGGGATAGGCAGAACCACCGGCAACAATCAGCTTGGGCTTGTTGTCGACGGCTAGCTTCTCCAACTCGTCGTAGTCGATCTGGTGGGTGTCTTCGCGCACGCCATAACCCACGGCGTTAAACCACTTGCCGGAAATATTGGGGCCCGCGCCATGTGTCAGATGGCCGCCATGTGCCAACGACATGCCCAGGATTGTGTCGCCAGGCTGAAGCAGTGCCAGGAAGACCGCGCCATTGGCCTGTGCGCCAGAATGAGGCTGGACGTTGACGAAGTTGCAGTCGAACAGCTTCTTCGCACGATCGATTGCAAGCTGCTCCACGACATCAACGTACTCGCAGCCCCCATAGTAACGGCGGCCGGGGTAACCTTCGGCATACTTGTTGGTGAGAATCGTGCCCTGGGCTTCCATCACCGCCGTCGAGACGATGTTCTCCGAAGCAATCAGTTCGATCTGATCCTGCTGACGGCGCAATTCGCCTTTGATCGCGTCCAGCACATCAGGATCGCTATCACTAAGGCGGCGGGTAAAGAAATCGCTGGCAGTGTGGGTCTGTGCCGCAACGGACATGGCTTGATACTCCAAGGAAGACAAACTGGTGGCGTGCCTTCTAGCGCGAAGCAGAAGGCCGCGACAACTTGTCTACTCGCCGTTGATGGCGTCCGCCTTCAAACGACGTTTCAAGGAACACTTTGAGACAATCTTTCGCTGTTTCGACACCAATCAGTCTTTCCCCCAGTGCCAGAACATTGGCATCGTTGTGCAGACGACTCATCCTGGCAGACGTTACGTCATGGCAAACCGCAGCGCGGATGGCGGCATGGCGGTTTGCTGCAATGGATATCCCGATCCCGGTTCCACACACCAGAACGCCCAGGTCAGCGTCACCGGCAGACAGACAACGGGCCAGTTCGTCGCCAAAATCGGGATAATCGACGGAATCCGTACTATCAGTCCCGAGATCAACAACGTCGTGCCCCCATTCAATCAGAACTTTGGAAAGTTCAGTCTTGAGAGAAAATCCAGCGTGATCGGAAGCAAGTGCAATCCTGGAGCTCGTCACTCCGCACCCCCTACATCGGGCGTTTCGGGAGGCATTTGCCTACCACAGGCGGGACAACGAGGCCAGTGAAGGCTGGCAACGAAAAAACAAATCACTGTTTGAGCAGCAAGTTAAAAGAAATGATTGAACCCTTGGCCTCCACTTGTATTTCAAGAACAGAATCGTTATCTAGAGCGCACAACAACAAATTGGTTAAGAAGATGAATGAAGAAGACGCCATGAATGCACTATCACGTGCAGAACTTCTTGAAATGACAACCGAAATCGTCTCGGCCTATGTCAGTAACAATACAGCTGACAGTTCCATGGTTCCGACCCTGATCGATAGTGTTTACCGCGCACTTGCCGGTCAATCCGAGGCGGTCACACCTTCATCAGACCCCGGAAGTCCGGCTGTTTCGATCAAGCGTTCGGTCAAGGACGATCACATCGTCTGTCTCGATTGCGGTCGCAAACTCAAGACACTGAAGCGCCATCTGCGCTCAGAGCACGACCTTTCGCCAGCCGACTACCGGGCCAAGTGGAGTCTTGCTTCCGACTATCCGATGGTTGCTCCGAACTACTCCAAGGCGCGTTCGAACTTCGCAAAGCAGATTGGACTGGGCCGCACCGGCGGTTAAGTCTTGGACGCATGCATTTCTGAAAAGCCGGTTGGCCTATTGGTCAGCCGGCTTTTTCTTTGGCTCTAGCGGCGCACAGGCTCGGGTATCAGGCCACGCGGTGCAAACCTGAGCGCCAACAGCAGGATCAGTCCCATGACACAGAGTCGCATATAGGCGGCACCTTGCAGCAGGTGTGCTCTCAGGGCGCTTTCAGGCGAAAGCCCTGAGGTTATGAAATCCATGAGCCAGAGTCCTGCCGGTTCGGCTTCGATCCAGATAAACCAGATGAAGAACCCGCCCAGAACAGCACCCCAATTGTTTCCAGATCCTCCCACGATCACCATGACCCAGATCAGGAAGGTGAAACGAAGGGGTTGATAGGTACCCGGCGTAAACTGACCGTCCAGCGTCGTCAGCATGGCACCTGCGACGCCCATGACCGCCCCGCCAATCACAAAGATCTCCAGGTGGCGGCGCGTCACGTTCTTGCCCATCGCTTCGGCCGACACTTCGTTGTCGCGAATTGCACGCATCATGCGCCCCCAGGGCGAGTGCAACGCCTTCTGGGCCAGCACCATGATGACCACCAGAACAGCCAGGAACAAACCGGCATAACAGAGCTTCACAAGGATCGTCGAAGCCTCGACCGTTTCCATGCCGATTGCATGAGCCCAGGATTCGAACTGTGCTGAAGCCTGCAATTCCACTTCATAGGGAACCGGCCGTTCAAGCCCGGAAACATTCTTGACGCCACGGGCAAGCCAGTCCTCGTTTTTCAGGACCGCCAGGATAATCTCTGCAATGCCCAGGGTAGCAATCGCCAGATAGTCGGCACGCAAGCCCAGGGCGATCTTGGCAATGAGCCAGGCAGCGCCTGCGGCCACCAGACCACCGACCGGCCAGGCCAGAAGAATAGGCAATCCAAGCCCGCCGAGATAACCGGTCTTTGCAGGATTGACGTCCTCGATGGCATCGGCTGCAGGATCAAAGAAGACCCGAATGAGACCATAGCCACATAACAGCACAACCAGCGTGAGGATAATGCGCAAACCTCCCGATGGAACCAGCCGGCGAACGCCCAGGACGGCCAGAACCGTCCCGATCAGCATGGCCAGCGTCCAGAGCATGTCCCAGCCGCCTGCTGTCCAGGCCTCCTGGATCGGTGGCATGGAAACCAGAACTGCCGCAACGCCGCCCAAGGCTGCAAAGCCCATCACACCAACATTGAAAAGGCCGGCATAACCCCACTGCATGTTGAGGCCCAAGGCCATGATGGAGGAGATCAGGCAAAGGTTGATGATCGACAGGGCTACAGACCAGGACTGGCCAAAACCCACGATCATGAGCAGAGCCGCCATAATCGCAAAACAGATGGGGCCGCGCATGGAAGACGTCATAGGACCTTGCCCTTGAAGATGCCGGTAGGACGGACAAGCAGAACAACCACCAGAATGACAAAGCTGACCGCAAACTTGTATTCGGTCGAAAGCAGTTGCACGAGGCTTTCAGGCTCCCAGCTCTCGGGCACGATATAGATCAGGAACTTCTTGTAGGCATAGGTCACCGTGACTTCAGAAAACGCGATGACGTAGCCACCAACGACGGCGCCAACTGGGTGGCCGATACCACCAACGATCGCAGCCGCAAAGATGGGCAACAAGAGCTGGAAGTAGGTGAAAGGTTTGAAGCTCTTATCAAGGCCATAGAGCGTGCCGGCGATGGTTGCCAGCGAGCCGGCAATCACCCAGGCAACGATCACCACCCTGTCAGGGCTGACGCCCGACAGCAGAGCAAGATCCTCATTGTCGGAATAGGCACGCATGGCCTTGCCGGTGCGCGATTTCTGAAGAAACCAGAACAGCGCAATGACCACGACAAACGTGACCGCAATCGTCAGGCCCTGGCTCAACTTCAGGGCAAGGCCTTCGTTGAGCCCGGTTGCTTCCTTGAACTCACGCGCTTTGATCAGAAATCTTGCGCCGTCACCAAACTCACGGTCGTTCGGACCGATGATGACGCGCACAAGACCATTCATCAGAAACATGACGCCAATCGAGACGATGACAAAGATGACGGCGGGACTCTTGTTGCGTCTGTAAAAGCGATAAACAAAGCGGTCCGACAACAGGCTGATTGCAATCGCCGCAGCCATGCCGAATGGCAACGCCAGCAACGCCGTGGGCAACGGGTCAATACCAACGCCAATACTCTGGAGCCACCATGTAATCAGGATCACGAACATGGTCCCGAAGGCCATCAGATCGCCATGAGCGAAATTGGCAAACCGGAGAATGCTGTAAATCAATGTGACGCCCAAAGCGCCCAATGCGAGTTGAGATCCGTAGGCCATGCCCGGGATCAGCACGAAGTTCGAGAACAGGACGATGGCGTTGATGAGACCTTCCATCGTTACCCCCCCAGGAACGAGCGGCGGACTTCTGGATTGGCCAGCAGGGCAGCTCCCGTATCCGTAAACCGGTTCTCACCGGTCACCAGAACGTATCCGGTGTTGGCAATCTCGAGTGCCTGGGCCGCGTTCTGCTCCACCATCAGCACAGCAACGCCGGTGCGTCCCACTTCAATGATGCGATCGAACAACTCGTCCATCACGATGGGAGAAACGCCTGCCGTGGGTTCATCCAGCATCAGGACACGGGGCTCGGTCATCAGGGCGCGCCCAAAGGCCACCTGTTGACGCTGGCCGCCTGATAACTCCCCGGCCGCCTGGCGGCGCTTTTCCTTCAGGATTGGAAACAGATCATAGATCTGTTCCATCGTTCCGCTGAAGTCATCGGTGCGCAGATAGGCACCCATCTCCAGATTCTCTTCGACTGTCATGCCCGAAAAGACATTGTTGGTCTGGGGCACAAAGGCCATGCCCTCTTTCACGCGAGCTTGGGGTGAAAGGGCAGTGATGTCCTTGCCGTCGAGAACCACCCTGCCCTCACGTAGATTCAGCATACCGAACACGGCCTTCATCGCGGTTGATTTTCCAGCTCCGTTCGGCCCGACAATGACGGCAATCTCACCGGCATCCACAGCCACCGTGCAGCCCTGCAGGATATCTGCGCCGCCATAGCCGCCGACCATGTTTTCACCCAGCAGAATACTCATTGCTCGGCTACCGCGAGCTGTTTGCGGCCACGCCCCAGATAGGCCTCGATCACACGTTCATCGTTACGCACGACGTCGCATGTGCCTTGCGTGAGAAGCTTGCCCTCGGCCATGACGATGACATGGCTGCACAGACGAGAAATGAAATCCATGTCGTGCTCGATCATGCAGAAGGTGTAACCACGCTCCTTGTTGAGACGCACGATTGCCTCGCCAATCGTCTTGAGCAGTGTGCGGTTCACACCAGCGCCAACTTCATCGAGAAACACGATCTTGGCATCGACCATCATCGTGCGGCCAAGCTCCAAAAGTTTCTTCTGACCTCCGGAAAGATTGCCTGCCAGTTCGTTCGCGACAGCTGAAAGATTCAGGAATTCGATTACCTCATCAGCACGTTCACGCAGTTGCGCTTCCTGCTCGCGCACGGCGGACGGACGGAACCAGGCTTGAAGAAGGTTCTCTCCAGACTGGTCGCCTGGAACCATCATCAGGTTCTCGCGAACATTCAGGTTCGGGAACTCATGAGCGATCTGGAACGTGCGCAACAGGCCCTTGTGAAACAGCTCGTGTGGTTTCAGGCCGGTGATGTCGACATCACCAAGGAACACCTGGCCGGAATTGGGCGGAAACAATCCGGCGACAACATTAAAGAGCGTGGTCTTGCCTGCGCCATTGGGACCGATCAGTCCGGTAATGGCACCTTCAGCAATCTCGAGACTCACGCCATCGACGGCGCGCAAGCCACCAAACCGTTTATGAAGATTGACAACACGGATCATGCGGTTGCGATGGGACCAATTGAGATGATGAAAAAGAAAAGGCCCGGCATTCAATTCAACGAATGCCGGGCCTCATTTCACGTTCGCTCAGCGAACCTGCATTGTGACAAATGCGCCGTCCTGAACTTCCAGCTCCTTGTAGGAACCAGCAGCTTCACCGACATCGGTCAGCTCAACACTGGTTGCTCCGACATAGTCAACTTCACCACCATCAGCCAGAATCTGCAGGCCTTCGGCCAGGTTGCCCGGACCAATCGGCGTGCCTGGTGCATTGGCAACATTCATGATCTGGGCCTGGATCGCTTCCCGGTCCGTTGAACCGGCAGCCTGCATGGCCAGAGCAATCAGGGCTGCTGCGTCATAGGACTCACCGCAGAACGGGCAGTCCCCTGCCAGGCCATTGTCCTGAGCATAGGACACGAAATCGGCTGACTCCTGGCTCTCGGAACCCGGCAAGGTTCCAATCGTGCCATTGAGGTCAGGACCGATTGATTCGATGAGCGACTCACCAATCATGCCGTCGGCAAGAACGAAGCTGTCAAAGGCGCCCGTATCCAGAGAGGTCTGAATGATGCCCTTGCCGCCCTGATCGACATAACCGAATACAGCAAGATGATCAGCGCCGGCAGCAGCCAGCGCTGCAACTTCAGCGGAGTAATCGGCCTTACCGTCTTCATGGGCTGCAACCACCAGGACCGAACCACCCTTGGCTTCATAAGCAGCCTGGAACGCGTCCGAAAGACCCTTGCCGTAGTCGTTGTTCGTGTAGGTGATAGCAATTTCCATGATGCCGCGGTCTGTCAGGACATCAGCCAGAACTTCACCCTGACGTGCATCAGAAGGCGCAGTACGGAAAAAGTAGCCGTTATCTTCGATGGTCGTCAGTGCCGGCGATGTAGCCGACGGCGAAACCATCACAACGCCGTTGGGTACTGCCGTATTGTTGGCAATCGCTGTCGTTACCCCAGAGCAGTCAGCGCCCATGATCGCGACAACACCGTCGGATGTAATCAAACGCTCTGCCGCTGATGTTGCTGCAGCCGAGTCGATGCATGTTGAGTCGCCGCGCACTGGGGTCAACGTTGTTCCGCCCAGAAGAATTCCAGAATCGGACGCTTCCTTCAGCGCGAGCTCTGCCGAAGCCGCCATATCAGGCGTCAATGATTCAATCGGGCCCGTAAAGCCCAGAATAATGCCGACCTTTGCATCGTCAGCCATCGCCGAACCCATGGTCAGGCCAAATGCTGCGACGGATGCCATCAAGGTGGTCTTGATCGTCTTCACGTGTTTCATGTTTGCCCTCAATTGTTTTTTGCCCCACGCAAATTCGACGTCACTGCGCCCTGCAGGGGTTGATTTAGTTTAGTCACGACACAATCGCCTGTGCAAAGGAAAACTGGGCGTTTCCGGGCAGGTCCAACCTGTTTTGGTCTCAACGTCCAAGTGTTGAAAGCACGCGGATATGGTCCAGCCCAAGGCCGCAACAGCCTCCGAAAATCTGCACGCCCTGCTCCCGCCAGAGCTGCGCCTGCTCTTTGAGGTCATCGGGATCAATGATGTCGGTGAATTGCCATTGCGGCATCTTGAAGAAACCGGAATCAGGATAGGCCATCATCGGGCCCGACCATTGTTTTCTTAGAATGTTGAGCGCAGGTGCCGTTGCATTCACGTTCGTATGCATCAGGCCAAAAACATCACAGGGTGCGGCGAGCGCTGCAGCCACACTCTCCTCGAACGGGAAACCCTCCCATGCATAGCTCAAGACTCTGTCTTCCTCCATACGTGCACTCAAACCACACCAGACCGGAAGCCCAACTTCATGGGCCGCACGCGTCGCCAAAGCGATATGGAGTGGCCGGGACATCATCTCCAACATGACCATATCTGCACCGGCCTGGGCACCGGCCTCAACGATCTCCCGGAAGTTGGAGAGGACCTGATCCGGCGCAGGTCGAAGTTCGGGGTCATCCCTTGCGGCGCCTGGAACCATCGGCATCTGGTGCGAAAGGGACACCGCCACAGCCACATCACGCCCCCCTGCCGCCCGGTCTCTTGCCTTGAGCGCGATCTCGACAGCCTGACGTGTGAGTTGGCCAGACTTCTGGCCTGCTCCAGCTTGCTCGAGCATATGGCGCGCGTTGGAGAATGAGTTTGCTGTAATCACATCGGAACCTGCGCGGATGTAATCCTCGTGAATACCCAGAAGAATGTCAGGATCTGTCCCCGTTGCCAGGGCGCACCAGGCGCCGCCGCTCATCGTGGCCCCGCGCCGTTCAAGCTCCGTTCCCGTTCCGCCGTCAAGCAAGAGAGTTCCCCCCGCCTCAAGACGATTTTTCAATGCCTGCATCACCATTCACCCGTCTCCTTGTCGTCAATTCAGCTTGCGCCAGACATTACAGCGACTTCACAAGCGTGAAAGCAGGATTTGCAGCGGTTGACCCACAGCAGCGAAGCCCTAATGTGCATCCCTTCACTGGGAGGAATTGGGAGAAAACCATGACCCGTCAAATGATGACTTCACGTCGGACGCTGCTGGGAGCATCGGCCGCTGCAACAGGTGTACTTGCTGCACCGAATGTTCTTCGTCGCGCCTGGGCCGCAGAACCCATCAGGGTTTCGTCCTATGGCGGTTACTTTGAGGACAGCCTCAAGTCCTATGCCTATCCGGAATTCACCAAGGCTACTGGCATCGAAATCGAGTCCGTGTCGCAGGCTGGCGGTTTCGAATGGTTCGTGAACCTGAAAAGCAGCATTGCCGCTGGAACGCCTGCTGTGGATGTGACCATGGGCGGCTACGGCTCCATGCTTCGTGCACCGGAAATCATGGTTCCCGTCGACACGTCCAAGGTTCCCAACCTTGAGAACGTCCCCGAGTACCTGATCCTTCGCAATGAAGCCGGTGTGCCCCTGAACGTCCCTGTTCTGGCCTGGTACGCCACGCTTGTCACGAACAAGGAAATCTGGACAGAAGCGCCCACAAGTTGGGGTGACGCCTGGGATTCCAAGTTCAACGGTGAGTTGGGTTGGGGCAAGAATGCCGATAGCAGCTATATCATCGACATCGTTGCCAAGACCTTCTTCGGCGGCAACGAAATCATGGCGACCGACGATGGCTTGATGGAATGCATGCAGAAAGCTGCGGAACTCAAGGACAATGTCCGCCTGTGGTTCCGTGATGAAGGCCAGTTCCAGGCCATGTTGCAGTCTGGTGAACTGACTGGTGGTCAGTATTATCACGACGTGACGCAGGTCATGATTCTGGACGGTTTCCCCATGCGTTCGACCTTCCCCAAGGAAGGCGGTGTCATCGACTTTGGCTCGTGGGGCATGGTCACCGGCACAGAGAAGGTTGATGTCTGCCAGGAATTCATGAACTGGTCGGTTTCACCTGAGGCCCAGACCGTGATCACCGACAACGTCTGGACCGCACCGGTTCTGCCGCGTGACATGCTGCCGAACCTTACGGACGAAGCGTTCAACCGTGCCTCCAGTACGGTCGAGCCTATCGTTCCGAATTATCAGGTCTATGTCGACAAGGGCGATTGGATCAGCGAGCGCTGGGACGAGTTGCTGCTCGACGTCTGAGCAACCGTTCTCGATTTGAAGAAGGGCCGAAGCATCATGCTTCGGCCCTTTTTTTGTTCGACAGCCAACAACTGGAAAAACACCCAAAAGCCAGGACGGACAGTAATCCAGTTGACTCTCTGCTCGCGCGGCACAGACTGACTTTGAACTTCAACGCATGACGTGACCTTTCGGAGCCAGAAAATGGCCATAGCATTCCATCCCATCGAGGTGTGTGCCGCCCATCAACCCTTTGCGGAATGTCGCGGCATCAGTCTTGCCGATGAGTTGAACAACGATGCAATCTCGGCCGTCCGGGAGGGACTCCTCAAACACGGCCTTCTGGTCTTCCGTAATCAGGGGGCCATGACGCCAGCACAGGAAATTGCCTTCAACACGGCATTTGGCTGGCATGATCCTGACCAGAATGATTTCCTCTTCGGGTTTGGTGCACCGACCACCGAACATCGCGTCAGCGGCGGTGCGCAGATTCCAGACCTGCCGGAGGTCTCGGTTCTGGGCAACGTCCTGCTCGATAACTACCACGGCATCACCAACACACAGTTGAAACCGGTTCTGGGATTCACACATTCGGCCTGGCATGCCGACGGCCTGCACGACATGTTCGATGGCCTGCCCGAGATGACCACGATGTTCAATCCCGTGGGCTGGCAAACGCGCGGCGGTGGCGCGACCTATTTCACTTCAGGCGTCCTTGCCGTCGAACGTATGGATCGCGATGTCCTGGAGGAGCTTCGCCAGTGTGTTGTCGCATATGTACGATCCCCCAACGACGAGGCCCCTGACGACACGCGGCGTGTTATTCCAGGCTCATCTCGCATGACTGACGAAGGCACGCGCCGCATTGGGTTCTCCACCAGCAATGATGACCCTGCCGCTCCACTCCATGATTTTGAGTTCAAGGTTGAGCACGCAGATGGCGGAGGTCGCCATGCTCCCATTCGCCGTCATCCGGCCACGGGACAAGAGGCGCTCTACGTCACGCCAAGCCAGGCAGTGTGCCTGCTGGACGCCGAGACCGGCGCCCTCCGCCATGAGGTCAAGGAAACCATCGATTTACTGGCGCGCGCCCTCCGTCCCAGCGTCGGGCCAGAAATCAGATACGAGCACAACTGGCGTGAAGGTGATTTCGTCGCCTGGCTGAACACTCTGGTGCTCCACAGCGCATCAGATCCGTCTGAAATTGACGGACCACGTCTGATGCATCGGGTACGCCTGTCATCGCCCAGAAGACGCGAACGGGAAAACGATGGACGAGGATAGGTCCAACGGATCACGTTCAGGGAATGGTGCGCCCTGCAGGATTCGAACCTGCGACCTGCGGCTTAGAAGGCCGCTGCTCTATCCG
>Ga0055584_100003334_pt1 | contig 15847 bp, 13 predicted proteins | sample OSDHelmetaG_FD_58716 | JGI IMG/M metagenome (GOLD analysis project Ga0055584, IMG submission 58716) | Pelagic marine sediment microbial communities from the LTER site Helgoland, North Sea, for post-phytoplankton bloom and carbon turnover... | ecosystem: Environmental > Aquatic > Marine >... | reverse complement strand
AAGAAAAAATGTACGCGCAGCCACGGACCCGGTTTACTGGCATGTGTGCATCGGCGGTGATGTTTTCCCAGGAATGGGGAACTCTAAAACATGCCGCCAAACGTTTCCAGGAAGAATGAGCTGACACTGGATGGGTCATCATAGTGCCACATCGTTCGGATCAGGTCATACATCATGACGGTACAGATCCCCATGAATATCGTGGAGATCCCCAGAGCAGCAAATGTTCCTGCGCCCCATTCCGCTTCAGGTGCTGCCATTGCAGCGGATCGACCTCCAGCAAATGCAGCAGGAGCTACAAATTCGGCATGGCTTTCACCACTCTGGAAGGAGTCGTCGAAATCATCATCGTCAGCATCGTAAATATCGTCGAAGTCATCTTCGTCTTCATCGAAGACATCAGACATGGAATCATCGCTGGCATAGTCGTCGTCTTCACCAAAGATAGCGGATTCACCATCATCCTCGTCTGAATCCAGAATCACTGATCCAGAAGAACCTCCCGTATTTCCATCTTCGTTCAGCATTAACACACTGGTGTCTGCACTAGAGTCGGAAAGGTCAAAACTGCTGTCATCATCATCGTCCAGTGAGGGGATTTCCAAAGTGGCATTTTTATCATCACTGACAGGCATCATGCTAACGGTTTTATCAACGTCTTCCACATCAAAAGGTTCAAGAGAGATTCCGCTGTCGGCTGTGATGGAAATATCACTCCCGGTATCATCTCCTTCAAGAGAAATACCACTGGAATCTTCATCAACAAGTGAAATTCCGCTTTCGTCGGCTGTTTCCAGAGAGATGCCACTATCCAGCGGGCCTGCTAATGAAATTCCACTATCTGATGCCAGAGAAATTCCACTGTCTTCTGCGAGAATCGATGAGTCTCCACTTTCATCCGCAATCAGAGCCACATCGCTGTCACTTCCCAGGTCAAAGCTATCATCGCCTACCAGCGCCACATCGCTTTCACTGCCAGACAACTCTCCATCATCGGCTACAAGTTTCACATCGCTATCGCTGCCTGAATCCAAATCCAGAATTTCAAAGTCGGGTTCGGAGTCAGAATCAACAAGCTTAACATCACTGTCGCTACCGAGATCAAGACTCGAATCATCGGTTAGCCGGACATCGCTGTCTGAATCTTCGCCGACTGCTACCAGCTCAGGTTCACTGTCAAGCTGCAAGTCATCTCCATCATCGACAACCAGTCGTACATCACTGTCTGAACTGCTCAGCTCGGCGGGGGAATCTTCCTCATCGTGGACACTTCCCCGAATGACGGTCGCTTGCTCGCCGACTTCATCTTCCGCAATGACGCTATCAGACTGATCTTCATCTTCCAGGACGGCAGAACCAAATACGTCGTCCTCATCACCCGACATCAAAGGAATTGACGGATCAGAATCTGGCTGGCGTGAGCGGGCTAACTCCTCAATATCTTCCAGACGAAATTTCCAGGCACCCCTGTCTGCAAAACCGCGAATATCACCACCCTCTCTCAGGCTGTTTAATTCGTCTATTTCCATTCCAAGCTGGGATGCTGCTTCTTCGAGGTTCAGATATTTTTTGGCCATTGTGGCGCGACTCCGACATCAATGATGAAATTTAGGAATTGAGATTGTGTAACTCGTCATCGGACATTTATCTGTGAAATTTCAGTACTTTTGAATCTGAAAACCGGTAGACGAATGCCTTTGTGAATAACTTAAGGGTTCTATCAGATAAAGCTGGCGACATCAGCAAACGCCCCCTGAATTCTGAGTAGAAATAGAATCCTCTACAGAAAGCTTTTGCGAACCCCTTAACTTATCTATATTTATTCTAAAATAGAACCAGTCGGTTGCAAGTACCATCTTGTTGATTGGAGCGTTCTTCAGCAACAAAATACAAATTGAAGCATTTGTCCAGATTTTTCTGGTACGGATTCCCTAAGATAAATCAATTAAACGGGTTATAGTGAATCTGGTTTCGTGATTGTCTGGCTGGCTTAATAATCGCAATAGAGGCAGTCAAACCGTTATTCACTTAGTTCCCTTTTGAGTGCGGCGAGATCCGATTCAATTTGCTCAGAGCGGGTTGGCGAGAGAGCCGATTTGTCACTGGCCATTTCGGCAACATCTTGTGGAGAAGATTCACTCAAGCTACTTTTTTCTGATATCTCCAGTTGTTTTCGTTTTGCTTCAGCCAGACGTGCCTCCAGTGCGTACAAAGTTGTTGTCAGGTGTTCGCAAGTAGCTACTGAAGCCTGGTGTTGCTGTTCAAGTCCTGCCATCAAATCTTCAATTTCCCGCTTCCTCACCAGAGAGTTACGTGCTTCTGGTTCATCGCCCGTCTCCAGTGCAGATTTCGCTGCAGCTTTCCATTGAGAAATCTGTTTCTGATGCTCCTGCAACTCTTCCTGAAGTGCCCGTTCATTAGATGTTGCCGTTTTTACACTCCGATGTGCACCTGCAATCCCCTCTTTCATCTCGGAAATAATCTGTTCAATCTCTTTAACTGGATCAGCAGCATTATTAAGTAAATGAGTTAGATTACAGGTAACAATGTCAGTGAGCCGACTGAAATAGCTCATTCTCCTCTTCTCCGTACTGTTCTAAATGGTTTATGAAAAGAATCTGATTTCGATGGCCCGACTGAGTCAACGGGAATCTCTTCTATGGGGTTCATTCTATTTCTGAAATCTCAAAAATAATTAATTGTGTTGAGGACCGGTGACCCCCATGTGTTTTAATTTCTCTCGTAATTTTTCACGTGCCAGACGCAAACGACTTTTCGCGGTTGCCAAATTGGTATCCATCACTTCTGCTACTTCATTCAGGGTTAATTCTGAGTAATGGTGCAGAGTAAAAGTTAATCTCTGATCTTCTGGAATTGTTCCCAGTAATTCGTCCACAATCAATGCCAATTCCTTGATATTGGCATTCTCCTCTGGTGAAATCACTTCACTGGCCAGCCGATTGAGGGAATCATCTTCATCTGCCTGCTTTCCGGTATACGCCTTAATCAATGCATCATGCGATTGACGGCGGATACTGTCGATCAGCAGGTTACGAGCCACCCGGTACATCCAACCACGAAAGCGCCCTTGTGGCAGATAGTCCCACGATTGATTATAGACGCGCAACAACGTTTCCTGAGAAAGGTCTTCAGATCGTTGGGAGTCCCGGCAGTTTCGGAAAAAAAAACCAATCAGCGGTCCCTGATATTTTTCTACCAGTTCGTCAAAGGCGCGCAGGTCACCATTTTGAATTCGAATCATCAATTGATCGTCTTCTGTCATGGTTTTTTCCTGGAGTGAACAGACTGCTCATGATTCTCTAGAGAGTTCTTCGCATCATTAAATCACTGTTGTCGCTTCGAGCAAAACCGAAGGAACGCGACATCAATGCTTTCTCTTGCGAGATTCTAATATTGTGATCAGAAATCCTATAGAATTCACCTCCAAACCGCTAAGATTTGACTCTTGAACTACTTTTAACTCAATTTGACTGTCAAATTGAGTTAAAAGTTCTACACGTTACGTGACATTGTGAAACGCAATGGAATAAACAGGAACATATGGTGTCGACCTCAGAATCTGTGAAAGTGAAATTGAACTATGGTTATGATGGGGAATTCCATTGTGAAATCCCCGCGGAAAGACTCATATGTTACCATCAGGCTCCGGAGCCTCGGGAAGATGTCTTGCAGGCGACACAGCAGGTCTTGAACAGTCCGCTGGAACTTCCTCCACTTGATTTAGCAGTCGTTCCGGGAGATAAAATCACGATTGTTGTAGATCATCAGACTCCCGCAATCACCGCTATCATTAATTCTTTGTGGAACTACCTTTCTGATTGCGGGATTGAAGCCGGTGATCTGGCAATCCTGCAATCACAGTCCTCTCCACCTGACGTTCAGCAAAAATTAAAAGAGGCAGTCGCTGCGGAACTGCAGGAGAATGCAGAGTGGGTCATTCATGATCCCGAATCGAAAGATGCACTCGGTTATCTGGGTACCTCGGCGGGAGGGGATCGCATTTACCTCTCGAAATATTTAGTCGAAGCAGATTTTATTCTTCCCATAGAGCTAGTGGGTTACGATCCCCTGATCGGATACGCCGGGGGAGGCAGTTCCATCTATCCCGGATTCTCTTCTCAGGAAGCCATTCTCAAGAGTCGCGGTCAGTCACATCGTGAATTGACTCCCACAGAGAGCAGGCCTCTGCGACAGCTGATTGATGAAGTGGGCTGGATGCTTGGTTTGCAATATAGTTTGCAAGTGATTCCTGCTGCAGGCCAGGGGGTTGCTGAATTGGTCTTTGGAAGCAGCGAAGCCGCCTTTCGTAAAGGCAAAGAACTTTTAGATCAGTTCTGGAAACTGGAACCAGGCTATAAATCAGAAATTGTAGTCATTGCCGTCGAAAGCAGTCCGACGGGACACCAGTGGAATCAATTGGGCAGCGTTCTGGAAACGGCCAGAAATCTGGTCACACAGGACGGTCGTGTTGTACTTCTCACTCAGATTGATGAACAGTTCGGCGAAGGCATGAAAATTCTTGCAAGCTGCCACGAACCACATGATGCGATTAAACCACTGCGTGACAAACAGCCCGGAGACCTGGTTACTGCAACACAGATGTCGCTGACTGGTGACTGGGCGTTGATCTGCCTGTTGAGCAAAGCCAGCAGTGATGAAGTCGAGGATCTGTTTATGATTCCACTTGAAGATGAAGCCGAAGTCCAGCGCCTGCTGCAAACAGATGAAACCGTAGCCATTATTGCCTCTGCGCAGCATACTTACGGGCAACTCAAGCAGGAGTAATCCGTTCTCGTTCACTCTCAAGTGGTCGGCAGCTTTGAAGCCTTGAGTACACATTCCTGCACAAAATAGTCATGCTCATAAGAAAAGTCGATATCCTTTTCACGACGGATAATGCGTGCCATATCAGCCACATCATCTCTGTAGCGTGTGTAGCCTGTGAAATTGATATCCTGCTGTCCCTTGCGATATTTTCCTCGGCCGTTCGAAAGGGTTAAGCTGGCTGCCGGCTTGCCAAACGATTGGAGATGGAAGGTTCCCTCTGATCCACAAACGACAATATGTCGCCGATCAAATCCATTCACTTCATTACAGCTGGACTTGATCGTCGCCAGCGCTTTTGGATAACTGAATACGGCCAGCATATTGTCCTGTAATGCATCGTCAATTGCGGAAGCATGTTGTGAGAAGGCGGTAACCTCTTCGGGCCTGCCCAGAATCTGAATGACCAGGTCTATGACATGGCAGCCAAGCTCGAGCATCGTGCCTCCCGGTTGTGGTTCGAGTTTGGCGCGGCTGGTTTTATCCATCTTTTTGCTCATGACTGTATGAACTTCAAAGGGGTCACCGAGCCAACCTTTTTTCAAAAGATCTCTGAGCAGCACAATGCCGGGGTTGTAACGAAACATGTATCCCATCTGAATCAAGAGATGTTTTTTCGCTGCTTGATCTAAAATTCGTTTGAAATGAGGTAGAGAAAGTCCAGCTGGCTTATCAAGATGAATGTGCTTGCCTGCGGCAATACAGGTTTCTGCAGTATCTAACAGATCGGGAACCACTGTCTCGACAGCAACTGCCTGCAGACCATCGATGTTCAGCAGTTGTTCTTCCGTCAAAAAAGGGAGTCCCTTATAAATTCCAGTCGATTCAGCATAGTTGCGACGTTGGTCATCGGGTTCGACAACGCCCACTACTTCGTATTCTTCCGACTTTCGGAAGGCCTGCATCTTTCCACCAGCGTGGGGGTGTCCAACTCCAATCTGCCCGACTTTAATTTTATTCACTTTACGATTCCTTGCTGATCTTTTAGCAGAATAGTTCGCTGTGGCCTCTGATTAGAAAAAAGACGATTCCAGACATCAAACGAGTCACTCCAATGACAGAGGACCCGTAGGAGATTAGAATGTACGCCGTATTTCATCGTAAACGATCGACTCTTCAAACACCACTCCGTTTCTCTATAGATGGGAACATGATGAACCGTTTTCTAGGCTTAGCGATCTTATGTTGCGGGAGTGTCTCTGGCACCATATCGGTTGAAGCGTCGGATTCAAAACCAAATGTCGTATTGTTTTTTATCGATGATTTAGGCTGGAGAGACGTAGGCTTTATGGGCAGTGATTTCTTTGAAACCCCACACATTGATCTTCTCGCTCAGGAGTCGATGCGGTTCACGTCTGCCTATGCCGCAGCCCCGAATTGTGCTCCCAGTCGGGCGTGTTTGATGTCGGGTCAATATACACCTCGACATGGCGTTTATACTGTGGGCGATCCTGCCCGCGGTAAGAATCGACATCGAAAATTGATTCCAGCAAAAAACAAAACCGTCCTCGCGGACAAATTTATCACCATAGCCGACTCACTTTCGAAAGCCGGTTATCGCTGTGCCAGTATGGGTAAATGGCATCTGGGGCAGACTCCACTTTCACAGGGCTTTCAATTGAATATCGCCGGCAATCCCTCGGGCAGTCCCCGCGGTGGTTATTTCAGCCCCTATCGAAATCCACAACTCTCGGATGGTGTGAAGGGCGAATACTTAACAGATCGTCTCACCGATGAAGCATGCAAATTCATCAAAGCTAATGTGAAGTCTCCTTTTTTCCTCTATCTGACTCACTATGCGGTACATACACCTCTACAGGCAAAACAGGCAGAGGTTAAGTATTTTCAATCGAAACCGGCTGGAAAATTACATCAGCATCTTACTTACGCCGCTATGATTAAAAGTATGGATGAAAGTGTGGGACGAGTTCTAAACACACTGAAAGATTTGAAACTGGATAAAAAGACGATCGTCATTTTCACTTCTGATAATGGCGGTTATGGACCTGCCACTACGATGCAACCTTTACGTGGATCAAAGGGAATGCTGTATGAAGGGGGCATTCGAGTTCCGCTTTTAATCAAATGGCCCGGGGTGACGAAAGCGGGGAGCTCAAGTGAGGAACCTGTGATTAACGTTGACTTTTATCCCTCGCTGATGGAAATGACTGGAACACCCAATCCTGAAACTTATCTATTGGATGGGGCAAGCCTGGTTTCCTTGTTGAAAGATCCACAAAGTAAATTGAAAACACGTTCTTTGTTCTGGCACTTTCCCGCGTATCTGCAAAAATACCAGGGCATGCAGCAGCGTTTTCGTACCACCCCCGTTTCTGTGATTCGTCAAGGCGACTGGAAGCTATTGGAGTTCTTTGAAGACGGGCATCAGGAACTATATAATACGCGACTGGATATTAGTGAGACGATGAATCTGGTAAACAGTCATCCTGAAAAAACAAAAGAGTTATCACAGGCACTACATCAGTGGCAAAAACAGGTTCAGGCGGTGATCCCTGCTGAACCAAATCCTCAATATCATTCTGGGAATTGATCCTGCAAAACCAATGAAAGCCGAGACGAAACATTATGTGGGAAGATATTCTCAAGGATTTTATTTACCTCTGGGCTGTGATTGATCCCATTGGTTCCATTCCCGTTTTTATGGCGGTCACTGCGGGTTATAGTAGATCTGTTCAACGGCAAATTGCATTTCGTGCAATCATGACTGCGGGGATTGTATTGATTCTGTTTGCCGTTGGCGGTCAGTTAATATTGGAACTGTTGGAAATTCCTCTTCCTGCCTTTCAGATAGCCGGCGGCCTGGTGCTGTTTCTCTTTGCATTGACGATGATCTTTGGCGAAAGCAAACCAGAGGCAGAAATCGAGGAATCACATAAAATGGAAACTCATCAGAGTAAAGCCGTTTACCCCCTCGCGATTCCTTCCATTGCTTCTCCGGGCGCCATGATGGCGATTGTCTTAATTACCGATAATCATCGCTTTGAGATACAGCAGCAAATGATCGCAACATTAACCATGCTGTCAGTGTTGGCTGTTACCCTGATCTTACTTTTGTTAGCCGGGGCCATTCAAAAAGTTATCGGCGATTCAGGTGCCAGCGTTCTCAGCCGCATTGGTGGACTCATTCTGGCTTCCGTTGCCGTCGACAGCGTGCTGAGTGGAATTAAAACCTATTTCGCACTATAGACCAGGTTCCGTATGATTCTCATCCCCGCGTTAATCCGGTCCATCAGCTGGCTCAGCATGCAGACACATGTTGAGCCATTGCCGGGGAGCCATTTACGTTTTGAGAAGATTAGTTCAGCAGAGTCGGATTAGGATCCCAGCCTGCGACGACGGCATCAGGGGCAAGGACGAATATTTCAACGCGGCGATTTTTCTGCCGTGCTGAGTCATTTTCGTTTGGTACCACAGGCTGATACATACTATACCCTGCAGCGCCCATTCGACCTTGTGTTACTCCGAACTTGGAGAGAGAAAGTACAACCGAGTTGGCCCGGTTCGTCGATAAATGCCAGTTTGTTCTGTGCTGACGCTGAGTTTTTGCTTTCGAGATGGGCTTGTCGTCTGTATGTCCCACTACCAGAACATTCAATCGTTTTGCGTTCCCGTCATTCATAATCGCGGCAAACTGATCCAGAATTTCTTTAGCAGATGATTTGAGGACATCACTTCCAGAGTCAAACAGAATGTCTGAATGAAATTTGCTGACGCCGGTAATTGGATCAAATTCGAAATCGGGATATTTGTCAGCCAGTTCCTGGAAGCGGCGGGTTGCCTCGCCATCCAATGGGCTGGGCTGTCCTTTCGCTGTTTTCATCAAACTCACATATCGCTGCTGCATCTCAGAACGCTCGGCGTTTAAATTATCGAGCCGCTTGTTGGCAATATTTAAGTTGGATTCCAAAGATTGGGCACGCATTGCCAGTTGATCGCGTTCGTGTTGCAGTGCGTTCGCTGACTGCTGAAACTGATCGCGTTGCATCGCCAGTTCCATGCCCTGGTTGTAAAGCTGTTGCGAACGGTACATACTCTGACGAACCTGGGCATTTGGTCCACGCTGACAGGATGTTAGACTGATGGTAAATAAACAGATTGCGCTCAGTAGGCATACCCGTATGATGATGGGCATCTTCAGTGCTCCTTTATCTAACTCTGAATAGAATCACAATTCCGGCTGCGCAAGTCATCACAGAAATGTCAGCTGATTTATTGAAATCAGACATTCCATGTAATTTCACACAACCTTGAAAAGCCAAGCTGATTCAAGGGAAGATGAATGGCATAAAAATCAATTTGAATGGGTTGGTAGGTTTTTTGAGTAGTAATATGCAATGGCATATCCTGCTGTGTTATTGAATCAGTAATGAGAAGTGAGAGAGGTTTACTGGTTCAAAAGCCAACAGAGGCGGATTTATAACGCCTCTTGATTAATGTGCCAAGAGCAAATTGATCGAAAAAGAATTGATTTTGAGAGATTGAAATATCTACAAAAATCACAGGCAATTAGTGCCCTTTTAGTTGACAGTCTGCAATGAAAAAATCAGGCGATGTCCGCCTGAAAATAGACAGATATCACCTGATTTATTGGAGAGAATTGCGAAATTCAACTCATTCGTCTCATAGAGAATCGTTTAATGCTGTGATTCAAGTATTCTTATATCTTCCTGTAGATCTTCGATTGCTCTCTTAATATTTCGTCGGGCAGAGAGAAGAGCATAGTTTTGGGATAAATCTTTTTTCATATTCTTTATGGCCAGTTTTGCTTTTCTGATCTTTTCCTCTTTGGCAAGCACTGTTCTTGTAAATGTAATCTCGGCAGCGGGGTTAACTACGATGTCAGATCCAGAGCTTGATACCGTCCCAGCATGAGAAGCAGAGTCTGTTTGGGAAGTTGCCTCTCGCTGAGTATCTGCCTCCAACTCCAGAGAATATTTTACTTGGTCTTTCTTTAAATTAATAACATACATGTCCAGGATCTCTTGCAACGTATGTTGATAGGAGCCTGAAATTTCTGAGGTGACAGGGCCACCCGCACATTCGTATTCACGATAGACCCAGAAGGGACCTTCTTTCTGTTTTCCTGTCAGAGAGGCATCCTTTGCCGTCTGAATATCGGGTAACAGCAAAGCAATTAAGACTGCCATTGAAGCAACAGCCACCATTAATTCGATCAATGTAAAACCCTTTTTCATTCCTCGCTTCTTAGATGGTAAGTGAATCACCATCTCTCCTTTTTAAATGAATTGACAAAATGTTCTTCAAACAGATTCGAACACACACTTTCAATACCTTTGATATAGAGGCTTCGGTTTAAGATCATGTTTCTGTTTGATGATTTTTATATTGGCTCAGAATGCGAATCATGTGCCAAACCCATATTACACCAACCTGCTGAGGTGCCAGAAATTTCATATCTTGCTGTCAGTGAATAAGATAGAGTCGCTGGTCGCCCTGGTCATTCATCGGAAATTCATTTTTTGATTCATCAAACATACGCGACCGAGATTTTTATTTGCCCGATTGTTGTGCACTCAGGTTCCTCCTGGTTTTCATAGATCGATTTCCTGTCAAAGAATGAATTAGCGACCGGTTTCCTGTTTTGATAACTCAAAACAGGACCTGGGTTCAGCGGTTTGGTCTGATGCCTTACTTTCTAGGGCTCAGCTTGTGCTGTTTTGCAATCATTGGCATTAGTCTAAAGAGATTCCAAATGCAGGGATCATAATGGGGTCTGAGAATTGGTCTTCCACGACCGAATGTGTAGGATAAGAATTGATTTAAGCATGCGCCTCTGATCAATGTGACTCGAAATTGAAACGGTTTCCCTCCCCATAGTTTTCACACAATTGAATACTCTCCCGACAGGAGCCCCTGAATTATGAGATTATGCCGATACCAATATGAAAATAAAATCTCCTGTGGTTTTTATTCAGAAGACAAGATCCTTCCTTTAGCTGCTGCTGCAGAAATGGCGGGTGTAGAACTTGATGAACAGGGGGGGCTCATTCCATTTCTGCCGGGGGGCGCACAGAGAGATGATTGTTTAAACGTAGAAAAGCAGCTGAAGCAGGCTATGGATGAAGAACTGTTTCCGATTTCCGTGATGACTGATGAGGTGCAACTGCTGGTTCCGATTCCTGCTCCTTCAAAATTGATGCTGCTGGCTGGCAATTACTCCAAACATATTGAAGAAGGGGGAGGCAAGGCTGAAGAAAGACAAAAAACCTTCCCTTATGTATTTATGAAACCCCCCTTAACCACTCTGACACATCCGGGGCATCCTGTGGTAATTCCTGAAGTCTCACCCGATCATATTGACTGGGAACTGGAATTGGGAATTGTGATCGGGAAAACATGCAAAGGCGTCTCTGAAGCAGAGGCACTCAACTATGTCGCCGGTTATACCGTCATCAATGATATCTCTGATCGCAAATTTCGCCCCAATCCAGGTCGAACTGAGCGTGAGAAAGACGGCTTCTTTGACTGGTTACATGGAAAATGGCACGACACCTTTTGCCCCATGGGACCTTGCATCACTTCATCAGATGAGATTCAAGATCCGCAGACGCTAAAAATGAAACTCTCCGTGAATGGGAATGTAGAGCAGGATGCTTCGACGGCTGAAATGATTTTCCCGGTCGCTGCCATTATTGAATTCATCTCCAGTTATGTGCGTCTGGAACCGGGAGACGTGATTGCCACGGGTACGCCCAGCGGTGTCGGGGCATCAAAAAATAAATTCCTCAAACACGGCGATGAACTGAAAGCCGAGATCGAAAACATCGGCGTACTGCAAAATCCTGTGGACTGAATGTAGTCGCTACAATTTTGTCTAAATCTGCCGATGCAAACCAGAAAAGTGGTGGTTGAGCGACGCGGTTGTTCTCGTTTCCACCACACTTTTTTCATTTCTACAACACTCTCGAATCCCTCCTGATTGAGACATCCAAAAAAGCACATTCTAAAACGAATCTGATGCACGGTTTATGCAGCAGCGTCTCAGTTTCTGCGCAGACGGCACATTTCTTGCAACACTTCTAAAGTCAGGCAATCGAATGAAATCAATGCATTCGCCGTCAACTCACATACCCCCGCACTGGATCACAATAGAATCATAATGACTTTATCGTACATGTTAGTGGAATGGAGACCCCCGTTTTCAAGTAACTGATTTGGATGAAAATTCCCGTTTTTAATATATCTGCCACGATCAGGAATTCTCTGATCTAGCCGGGCCGGTTCCTGTCTGCAGGATCAATCTGGCATCTGTTCCCAAGTCTCTCATTCTTATGGTTCGGCCCAATCATCTGAGTGGGAGGCTTGTTTTATTTCCGCGGCAGCAGCAATTCCTGCTGAATAGCCTCATTTTCCTGCCGTCAGTTTGATGTCAGTTGACGCGATTTTGAGACAAGTTTGGGAACGACTTCTATGAACTGAGGAACAAAGAATGTTCTAAGTCTATCTGATTTAGTGGCTTATGAAAGTATCTCAGGGAAAGCAGTATTCCGGCACACTTATAGCGATTGTTTTGTTTACAGCAGACGGACAAGTAGGTGATGAGCTATGAAATCTCAACCGGCCTGCAATTTGAGTGTCAGTCAACAATGAGAGAAAGCAAAAGATTACTTTTTACTGCACTCATTCTTTTTCATTTTTCCAAGGAGCGAAACGATGCAAAACAAAACAGATGTGGTCAACCAGGCCCAGGCAACTCCTCGAAAATTCAAAGGACTTAAAATGGTTCTTTGTATGGGACTGGCCATGGGGGGAGCCCTGTTGCTGACGCCAACTCAACAGGCCGAGGCAGGGGGATGTTATTCAGGTTATGGATATGGTGGTTTCGGTGGCTACGGCTATAGCTCACGTAGTTTTGGTTACTCAAATTACTACCCCTCTTACCGTTCTGGCTTCTCATACAGAAGCCCCTCCTTCGGGATTGGGATTTATAGCGGCGGACGAGGCTACGGTGGCGGAAGTTATTATGGTGGATACCGAAGTGGTTACCGTGGTGGGTATGGACACCGTGGTCACGGACATCGTGGCGGTCATGGGCATCGTGGTGGTCATGGTCATCGACGATAAGATATGAGAAATTTCAATGAGTGATGACAAAGACATGTTTGAGTTTAGGCTCTGTTCTTAGTGGACAGAGCCTTTTCTCTTAGGGAACCTGGGGGCATTGAGCGGTGTCTCTGGTTGGTACTTGAAGACATGCAGAATCTGGAAACATGACTGCAGGAGAGCCCTGTGGAAGGAATTCAAGACACGTTTGAGTCAAAATTTCTGGTTCAGAGCTGACAAAAAGGTTCAAATGCAGCCTGTGATTGGCTTTAAAAGGGAGAACTCTCTCGCTAGAATATCTCTTTCCCTTCCGGGACATGCACCCCTAGCTCAATTGGATAGAGCATCGGTTTACGAAACCGAAGGTTGCTGGTTCGAATCCAGCGGGGTGTACTTCTTATCTCACACTGAGAAAACCACTTGCAATCACAAGGCCTTTGTTCACCAAGCGAAGGCCTTTTTGTGTTTCCACACATATTCCTGAGCGATGCCTCAGCAATTCCTGTCGATTTCGGAATCTCTAATGATGTCCGATTGTCAAGGCAACCAGGGGAAGCAGTTTACTTTTGCAGATTGGTCTTTTCTGAAGCGGTGATGGAAATAATTAACCATGGTGCGGAAAAAGTGACGCGGGCATTCTTGATGAGCGAAGCGATCAGAGGGTCTGCATCCGGAATGAGTTTCTTCAGAAGATTGTGGGATTGATTCAATCTTGCCATCAGCTGGATAAATTTGGCATCTTTAGAGTTTGCCTGAATCCATAGTTCCATCTCTGGATTTTTGGGGCGCCCAGGAACTGCGGGAGGCGTGGGAACAGGAGCATCTTTAGGACCGTAATAGGCCTGCAGGTACTTCTCTGCAGTGGAAAGCTGATAGATCCAGTCTTTCGTTTCTGGAAAGAGTTTGTGTAAGGATCGTTCTAAGGGAATCGTCTGATTCAATTCCGCGATGATGGCGTCTGCTTCAGCATTCACAAATTCCTCAAGATATTGGATCGCATAGGGAATGGCCTGTTGCTCGGCCTCGCTTTGCAAGAGTTTCACACCCGTTTTAGCTACTGGCTGTGTTAAAACACGGAATGGGAGAATGCGTTGAGATTCAACCTGGCTGACCGAGGTCGTTAAGCTGACCTCGCTGGAAGTATTTCCATTAAAATAATGCATTCCATCAAAGAGGACTCTTTTCTTGACCACAAACGTGGCTGTCACTGTTCCATCGACTCTTGTTTTTCCCCGCGTTCCCTGAAAGCATCCGCTCGCTTCTCCCTTAGCTGTGATGATAAATGCTGCCTCTTCCTTTCCAGGCTGCATTTCAATCGATGTTGTAGCGCGCCCCTTGGCTGTCCCAGTGACATTACCATTCAGAATTCTGGCCTGGAAGGGGATCTCTGCCTCAATCACGTCATCTGTGAATTCATCAATCAGAGATTTTGAGACACGTAAGATAATCCCTTCATGCTTCAGTTCAGATTTATTCAATCCCTCATAATTGGGACCTTCTTGAGCAGAGAGGTGTGAATTACAGCCTAACCAGAATGTGATACAGGCTGCCAAAAAATTCCGGAGAATGGATTTATACATCATTGTTCTCCCCTGGATTTGCTTTCTTTGATTTGTCATCTTCAGGTACCTCAGTCACGATCGGCTTCAAAATTGTACCTTGCACTCTCAATATGAGTGGTTTCACTTTAATACCTTTCGCTGGTTTTTCGTCATTCCCAAGGATTTGAGGCACCTCAATTGTCAAGTCAAGTGATTCATCAATGCCCACGGATCCTTGCGAACGGACTATCAAATCAGGAGCAATATCCGGAAATCCAAATGACAAGCCTTCGTGAAAAATTCTTCCCTCTCGTATCTCAAATATGATGGTTGTATCTTTGGCCAGGCGGATTACGTCGGGAACCTTAACCTCGTGTGTTTCGGCTAAAACACTGACAAGATCTCGTAACAGTGGTGTCTTGAATTCACCTGCCAGATTATGAATCGTCAACACTCCTTTAATTTTCAGATCGCGGATCGCTTCATCGTTGTTTGCTGAGTCTAAGGGAACCAGAAATTCTTCGAACTTGCATGAGAAGCTCCCGGCAACGGCAGCAACATCAGCCAGGACGGGATCAATCAACTGTAAAAACTCGTCACACAGTTCAGTCGTCAATGGTTGGTGATCATATAGCGTAAATTGACCAAGGCTTAACCATTCGCCGGATGCATCACGTTTCACCTCTGCATCCAGATTGAGATCTCTCAAGTCGATGATTGGTTCGTCCTCGCCATCAACTTCTACCAATATTTTGGTGTCTTTTAAGTGTGCCTTAAAGAACAGGCCCCCTTCTTGGACGACATCCTCATTATCTTTGAGAGGCAGTTTGAGATGAATGGCTAATCTCTCAACCTGAACAGTGCCAACGTCTGGCGCTTTGAACCAAAGCTGGGGAAGAGAGCTGAAGACTGTGAGTTGCTTCACACTGATGTTAACGCGCTCGTCAGAACTGAGAACCGACACTTTCTTCAGTTCTGTAGGCGTAATCCATCCTAAAGAGGCATCGTCGGTGGTAATAGAGAGGTAGGGATCATTTTGCAGCGTGTTGATGATTGGATCACGTAATGGTGTGTGCGCGATCAACCAGGGAGCGCAAGCAAGAATCAAAAAGAAAACAATGCCGACATAGACAAGTCGCCTTTTGATTTGTCTCGATGGAACTCGTGCTTCGTTGGTTTCCGACAATTGATTCATTGGTTCTTAAGAGGTGCTTCTGGATGGGATTTCAGAACAAGACTCTGTTCATATCCCGGACAGAGAAAATTTCTGTATTTGGTTGTAACTCGCGCCAATACTCTTTTCAAGCTTTTTCTCCCACTGACCTTCCCCCGATGTTAGTACCAGCCTAAGTGAGAGAATCGGGGTTCATGGGGTC
>Ga0055584_100003333_pt1 | contig 15848 bp, 11 predicted proteins | sample OSDHelmetaG_FD_58716 | JGI IMG/M metagenome (GOLD analysis project Ga0055584, IMG submission 58716) | Pelagic marine sediment microbial communities from the LTER site Helgoland, North Sea, for post-phytoplankton bloom and carbon turnover... | ecosystem: Environmental > Aquatic > Marine >... | reverse complement strand
AGAAAAAAACAACAACTACTTTAATGCTCCTTCTGGAGGACCACTTATTCAACACTCTCTAATAGCAATGATGGAGATGGCTGAAAAAGGAATCTTCACCAAAGAAATGGTTGTGGATAAAATGAGTCACGCCCCTGCCACACTTTTTAAAATAAAAAAGCGAGGCTTTATTCGCAAAGGCTACTATGCTGATTTAGTGCTTTTAGATCCAAAAGCTAATGAAACAGTAACCGACGAAACAGTAAGATATAAATGTAAATGGTCTCCTTTTTCGGGAACACGCTTTACTCATGCAGTGAAAAAGACTTGGGTAAATGGCAACTTAGTTTACAATGATGGCAATATTAATACTAGCAAAAAAGGGAAGAGACTTCTATTCGATATTTGATGAAAAAGCAAACAAATCCAATATGGAAGTTTAATCAGCAAAAACTATAATCATATAAGGCAGCTATACAATATTTATCTAAAGGATATATGGCAATTAACAATTAAATTATACGACTATGAAAAACCTGTATTTTTTAGTAGCAATAGCACTTTTTTCTTTAGCGGGATGCATTGATAATAAAGAGCAGCAAAAAGTAATTGTTTTATCAGAAAATGATTTGGATGTCAACAACCTATTAGCAGATACTATTATCTATAGTGTTGATATAGTAAACACTGATACTCTGGATACGTGGGCCGACTGGCGATTGAGACACTTGAATACCCAAAAACTAATATCAGAGGTATTTGACAATGTGTATAAAGGTAAACTTAAAGCCTATGATTATTTCACTGATGCTCCCCTTACAATTGATGATATTAAAGCAATAGAGAAAAAAGCCGATTACGACCGCAGTCTTATAGAAGAAATACAGTTTGAGGAAACATGGTTATTCTCCCCCAAAGAACAAATATTTCACAAAGAGGTACATTCTTTCGTACTTGCCTATGCCCTGTATGCAGGAAATGGTGAAAGAATGGGTCTCAAACCAGTATTTAGAGTTAGATTAGAGAAATAATATATTAACGAAGCACAAAACGAGCTACTTTACGTGTTATTTGTGAATCAATGACCTCACGATTCGAGGTCATTTTTTTTATTGCCTCATCGGTATATTGTCTAATAGTTAACAAATCAACACCCTTATTATATCTTACTACAAAAGTTTTTTGCAGATCTTCAAGCAAAACATCTAACTGCCTGTTATCATCAAAACAAGCAGTAAAATTCAATGCTGAATTTTGCATTAAATTCATTTTAATACGATAGCGACTAAAAATAGTAAATATGTCTATTAGTCTATCTTCCATAATAAATGAGAAATCGTGGGGCGACACAGTTAACAAAACTTGATTTCTTTTTAATATATAAACCGGAACATTTTCACTAATACCACTACGATCCCAGATAACAGTACCATTATTTTCTGGTTTAATGAAAGATTTAACATGCAAAGGAATATCTAAATTCTGTAAGGGTTTAAGAGTCTTTGGGTGAATCACCTGAGCACCATAGAAAGATAGCTCTATAGCCTCATTATAAGACAATTCATTTATTTTTACAGCATTAGTGCTCCATCTGGGATCAGCATTCAATATACCGGGTACATCCTTCCAAATAGTTACAGCATCTGCCTTCATAACATATCCAATTATAGCAGCTGAATAATCAGAACCTTCGCGACCCAGAGTAGTTGTTAAATTACTTAAGGTACCCCCCAAAAAACCCTGAGTTATATAAATATTCTCTTTATTAAAACTAAAAGTTTTCGTCACTAATTCTGAGGTAAGTTCCCAGTTTACATTAGAATCCCTATACAAATCATCTGTCTTTATTACCGTTCTAACATCCACCCACATATTGCCGATATCGCTACTTGTCCAATAATCGGCAACTATTTTAGTGGAAAACATCTCCCCAAAAGACACAATTTGATCATACTCAAAATCAAAATTCCTGGAAGGCTCTTGATTTAAACGCTGTTCAAGCAATTCACTCATATAATTAAATCCTGGGCTCCCACTAGCATCACCAAACAAATTTTCAACTATTGATTTATGGTAATTAAGTATCTCTTGTTTTTTCTGTTGACATAGATCCTTCTCCTTGTTAAAATAAAAACCTGTGAGTTCTTCAAAAGCATTAGTCATTTTACCCATAGCTGAAATAACAACTACCAGAGGCTTAACAGCTTCCTCTACAATTTTTGTAATATTACGCACACCTTCTGCATCTTTAACAGAGGCTCCTCCAAATTTATAAACAGCTAGCATAATCTTTTTAGCTTAATAATTTAGTATTAAAAAAGTTATTCAACCATATTCACGATATATTATATGATTTTTTCAGACCAAAAGAAATACTTTCTTTTTTGCCGGCCTTAAATTAAATGTATTTCAAGTCAAAAACCTTATTTTTGCAAAAAAAAGATGAGTTCAACTCCCGTTCCGGTATTAAAATATTTACAACATCCTAAAATTGCAAAACTAAATACCTGGCTAGTAAATCCAGATCATCATATACATATTAAAGGTTTATCTGGCTCCTCTCCTGCACTTCTAGTTTCAACTTTAAAAAATAAGCGTCCCCAACTTTTTGTAGCATCTGATAAAGAAAGTGCTGCTTATTTGTATCACGACTTAGTGCAGCTTAATGGTGAGGCAAATGTATTTTTTCTACCTTCAAGTTATAAACGCTCTCCTGAATTTGGACAACCCGAAAGTAGTCAGCTCATACTTAGAACTGAGGCTTTACAGCAACTAAGACAGGCAAAATCCGACCAGTTTTTTATAAGCTATACAGAGGCTCTTTTAGAAAAAGTGCCAGGGACTTCAGTTATAGAGCAAAAAACTCTTACTATAAATAAACATGAGCAAGTAGACCTTTTCTTTGTTGTAGATTTTTTAAAAGAATTGGGATTTAAAAAAGCAGATTTCGTATATGAACCGGGCTACTATTCTGTGCGAGGTTCTATAATAGACATCTACAGTTTTTCACATGAGGAACCTTTTAGAATAGATTTCTTTGGCGATCAGATAGAGAGTATACGCTCCTTCAATATAGAAAATCAACTCTCTACAAACAACTTAGACCAGGTAACTATAATTCCTGAATTAGTTGCATCTGATTCAGATAACTATTTACCTCTTAGTCTTTCACTTACAAAAGACATAGTCGTATGGATGGATTCTCCTGCCCTTATACAATCAAGGATGAATACCATTTATGAAAAAGTAAGTGAACGCAACAGCTCTGAAAAAACTGAAGAACAGCGGGAACTAAAAATACCAGAAAACACGCAGTTGATAAATGGCGATGAATTTATGAAGCCTCTGCAGAATAAACCATTTATTATACTTAATTCGGCCCAACGCTTTAATCCTTCTGTTTCTATTAATTTTAACACAGTTTCTCAACCTCTCTTCCATAAAAATTTTGAAATGGTAGAGGCGAATATTCTTGAAAGGCAACAAGAGGGGTACCAAGTAATAATTCTTTCAGAAAACGAAAGACAGCTAGAACGCCTTAAGCAAATTTTCACAGATAGAGGTGCTAAAATAAAGTATGAAGAACTTCAACAAGCACTCCATGAAGGTTTTATAGATCATGATATAAAACTCTGCATCTACACAGATCATCAGATATTTGATCGCTACCATAAATTTTCACTAAAGACCGATAAAAGTAAATCGGCACGTCAGTCAATTTCAATAAAGGAACTCACTCGTCTAAACCCCGGAGATTATGTAGTGCATATAGATCACGGCATAGGCCGTTTTGGTGGTTTGGTAACTGTTGAAGAAAATGGTCATAAACAAGAAGTTATTCAACTAGTATACAGAGACAATGATATACTAATGGTTAATATTCACTCGCTGCACCGCATTAGCAAATATAAGGGCCAAGAAGGAGAACCACCCAAAGTACATAAGCTAGGACATGCTGCTTGGTCTAAAATGAAAGAAAAGACTAAGAAAAAAGTAAAGGATATTGCACGAGAGCTAATAGATTTATATGCAAAACGAAAAGCAGAGCCCGGCTTTTCATTTTCACCTGATTCTTTTATGCAAAGTGAGTTAGAAGCTTCATTTATATATGAAGATACTCCAGATCAGGAAAAAGCAACCATAGCTGTCAAAAAAGATATGGAAGCAAAAAATCCAATGGATAGACTGGTATGTGGTGATGTGGGTTTTGGAAAAACTGAAATTGCAATTAGGGCAGCATTTAAGGCTGTGGCAGACAATAAACAGGTAGCTGTATTAGTGCCTACAACAATTTTAGCACTCCAGCACTATAATACTTTTCGTGAAAGACTGGCCGATTTCCCTGTTCGAATTGAACATGTAAGCCGATTAAGAAAAACTTCGGAAACCAAAAGAGTACTCAATGACACAAAGCAAGGGAAGGTCGATATTCTTATAGGCACTCACAGACTAATAGGCAAGGATGTTGAGTTTAAAGATATGGGATTGCTCATTATTGATGAAGAACAAAGATTTGGAGTGGCAGTAAAAGAAAAACTAAAGCGTCTCAAAATAAATGTAGATACATTAACACTAACTGCTACACCCATACCTCGTACCCTGCAATTTTCTCTTATGGGAGCTCGTGATTTATCTATACTAAACACTCCTCCTGTTAACAGACATCCTATCTTTACCGAGTTGCACACCTTCAATGAGGAGATAATGAAGGAAGCAATACTATATGAAATAGAACGTAATGGCCAAGTATTCTTTATAAATAACAGGGTCCACAACATACTAGAAATTGAACAACTATTAAATCGCATTCTACCTCAAGTAAGAACTATTGTAGCTCACGGACAAATGGATGGGCCAACATTGGAAAAAATAATGTTCGATTTTATTAATGGTGATTACGATGTACTTATTGCCACTACTATTATTGAGTCAGGATTAGATATTCCAAATGCAAATACCATAATTATTAACAATGCTCATCAGTTCGGACTAAGTGAATTACATCAGTTGAGAGGCAGAGTAGGCCGATCCAACAAAAAAGCTTTCTGCTATTTATTGGCTCCTCCTGTGTCTACAATGACCAATGACGCACGCCGCCGACTCAAAATATTAGAAGAATTCTCTGATTTGGGAAGCGGATTTCAAATAGCTATGCAAGACTTAGATATTAGAGGAGCAGGGAATATGCTGGGTGGTGAACAGAGTGGTTTTATTGCAGATATAGGATATGAGACTTACCAACGCATATTAGAAGAGGCTCTAATAGAACTAAGGGAATCAGAATATCCAGAAACTATTAAAGCACCAACCTCTGAAGCAGACGAGAATATACAATTTTTAAGTGATTGCCAAATAGAAACTGATGTTGATGTGAGACTGCCTGATACCTATATTACGAATATAGCAGAGCGTATGGACCTATACAGAGAATTAGACAATATAAAAGAATTTTCTAAACTTGAAGAATTTCAAAAAAAATTAGAGGACAGATTTGGAGGACTTCCAAACGAAGCTTCGAGCCTGCTAAACATAGTACGGATAAGAATAAATGCTCTAAAACTAGGTATAGAAAAATTATCTTACAAAAATAACCTAATACGCATAAATTTTATAAGCAATCAAGCTTCTCCCTATTATCAATCAGCAACCTTTAGTAAAATTTTACAATGGTTACAAACCAACCAAAAAACAGCCAAAATGGAAGAGAAAAACAGTAAGCTTTGGCTAACCATTTCTAAAATTAATAACCTGGACGACATACTTCCTATTTTAACTGAAATGCTAGCAGCATAAATAATTATCTTTACAATACCACCTATATATAGAGAGATTATTCTAAACATAGAATAATCTCTTGGCTAGCACTGTGGTTACAACCAATAGCAGAAGCCAAGCACATAAATTCTGCTCCCTTATATTTTACAGAAAATAATGTATCTTCCTTATTTTCATTCTCAAAAATTTTCTTCAATAAAGACTCGTCTATTTCAATATCTTCTTTATTAAAAACATTATTAGCACTTACAGCATTCTTAAATGTGGAAGAAATACTAACAACTTCAAGAAATTCGTTAATAACAATAAAACCTCTATCCTCAATAATAGTTTTCCGTAGTACAGAACATTCATGCTCAACTAATTTCTCAACAGTTATGTCTATAAGTACAAGCTGCATAGCTCGTTTACCATTAAACGTAATCCAAGAAGCATTTAAGGCAACATCGATAGACTTGCCATGAAAACCATTAACCTTTATATTTTTCACATCACCCTTTATTCTTCCAACATCATTATTATTATCTAAAAAAGATAAAAATTTATCCTTAAAACTTTCATCTACAAAATCTAAAAAAGGTAATCCCATCATATCCTCAATATAATGGGTGTGAAAAAGATCAAGAGCTTCAATATTAAGGTATTGTATAACACCTCCCTTTAAAACAAGAACAGGAACCGGTGCATCTGAAATAACCTTACGAAATCCTTCCTCTCTTCGTTTTTGATCAAGACTTGCCTTATGCTTATAATAAGCTAAATCTACAGCTATAGCTAATTCCCTTTTCTGAACAGGCTTAACTAAATAACCATAAGAATTAGATATTATAGCTCGTTCCACAACTGAAGAGCTGGTGTCACTAGAGACAAAAATTACTGGTATTTCTAAATCTTGCTGAATACGATCAGCCGTTTGTATTCCGTCCATATTTCCCTCAAGATGTATATCCATTAAAACCACATCAGGGTTTAATTCTTTACATTTATCCAAAGCATCGGAACCACTGCGGCAACGACCTACTAATTCATGCCCCATATCCTTAATAAACAGAGCAAAAATAGCTGTCAGAAACTTATCATCTTCAACAATTAAAAGTTTGCGCATAAAACTGGCTAATATTTCTATAAAAAATCATCCTTTACCAAAACTACAATTAGAAAAATTGTAACACTCATTAATTTTACATCAATTAAGTTAACATTTTTAACAACTTAAACTAAATTTGTAAACGTAACAGAAGTAAAATAATTACAAGATAATGCTTAAAATAGTTATTGATAAAGGAAATAGCTCAATTAAATTTGGCATTTTTGATAAAAACACTCTAATACTTGTTAATAATACCTCGCACGATGACCAAGGTATATTGTTCGAAACAATAAAAAAATATAGACCAGAAGCTGCAATTATTTCTTCAGTTATTAAAAACGACGATTTCTCTGAAATAAAAAAAAGAGTAAAAAAAACAATTTTATTAAATAATAATACAGTATTACCGTTTAACAATCTATATAAAACACCCGATACTCTGGGACGAGACAGAGTTGCTGCTGTGGCAGGAGGTCAGACTCTTTACCCTGAATCATCACTTCTAATAATAGATGCTGGGACCGCAATAACCTATGAACTAATTATTGATGGGAAAAATTATTTAGGAGGGAATATTGCTCCAGGATTAGAAATGAGACTAAAATCTCTAAACACCTTTACCAGCAAACTTCCCCTAATCTCTAAAACAGAAAACTTCAACCTAATTGGCCAATCTACTAATGAAGCTATTGCTTCCGGAGTCATAAATGGAATGGTTTTTGAAATGGAAGGTTATCGCACTATTTGTAAGCAAAAATGGGGACTAGAGAAAACAATTATAACTGGAGGAGATGCAGATTTCTTTGCTAGAAAATTAAAAAAGCCCATCTTTGCAAATCAAAACTTAGTGATATTAGGACTAAACCGAATACTGGAATATAATGTATAAAACTTTAAGACTCCTGTTTACAGCGCTAATAGCACTTTCGTCTCTTAGCATTGTTCATTCTCAAAATAGAACATATTCTCCTTTTTCACGTTACGGCATTGGAGAACTAAGTCCGCAAGGCTATGCCCAAAATAATGCTATGGGAAGAACAGGCATAGGTATTCGTACCAGCCAATATCTAAACAATATGAATCCTGCTTCACTTTCAGCTATAGATTCTATGTCATTCTTTTTTGAAGCAGGGCTGGAGGCTAAAACTCAAATAATTTCGACAAATGAATCAGAGCAAAATTTCTCAAATATTAATTTTGATCATTTTGCCTTTGGCTTTGGAGTAGGACCAAAAATGGGAATCTCTTTAGGTGTAAAACCTGCCTCATCTGCAGGCAATTTAATTAAGAATACTCAACAGGAAGAATCCTCTACTAATGTATTTCAGGCACAGAGTTCAGGAAATATAACTGATTTATTTGGAAATATTGGTTATCAAGTAACACCACAACTTTCTGTAGGAGTCAAAACTTCTTTTTGGTTTGGAAATATCAGTCATTCTTCATACATAGAATTTGAAAATACTACTGACGATTATTTATCTGGAACAATCACAGAACATAGAATTAGAAGTGTATTCTTCGATTTTGGCATGCAATACTATAAACACTTAGGAAATAACAAAGAGTTAGTATTAGGTGCAGTTTTCAGACCAGCAATGGGCATTAATGGAGAATCTACATCTATAGATGGCAGAGGGTATGGCTATAATACTGATGGTAGTTTTATATCAATTTCTGATACACTTGCCACCACTGAAAATTCAATCTTTGATATACCTATGAAAATTGGATTGGGAGCTTCTTTCTCAATAGCAGAAAAACTAATACTCGCAGCAGATTATTCAACAGAAAATTGGGCAGAATCAAATTTTGATGATGGAGTAACAGAAACAGCAAATGCTAATTATTTAGCACTGGGTGTTGAATTTATCCCCAACGAAAGAGCTGCCAACAATTATTTGAACAGAATTAGATACAGAGCTGGGGTTCATTATAATGAAAGTTATATAAAACTCAATGGCTATCAACTAAACGACGTTGGCGTGAGTTTTGGATTAGGATTACCGTTGGAAAGGACTAAAAGCTCAGTAAATCTTGGATTTGAATATGGTAAAATAGGAACAAAAGAAGCTAACCAAATAAATGAAACGTATAGTAAATTTACAATAAGTTTTACCATGCACGAGAACTGGTTTATGAAACGCAAATTTGACTAAATAAACAATTCAGAAACGAACATCCACTATTTAGCTAAACCCGCGAACTCTGAAATAGATGGAAGTTCATTGATACCATTAATTAAATTACAAAGTAATGAAAGCATTAAAACTAATAGTTATTGGATTGATAGTATCCATAGCGCAGATGAGCGCCCAAACTGGTGCAGAATCAGGCACCAAGTACGGGGTAGGAGAAGATAGTATACGTTGTATCAAAAACCTATCGTTATATAACGAAGATTTTAGAAATAAAAATTATGAAGCTGCATTTCCGGCATGGGAAATAGTATTTAATGAATGTCCTGCAGCAACAGTCAACATATATTTAGACGGGGCAACAATGATCAAAGATAAAATCTCAAAAAACAGAGATGCTGCAAAATTTGAAGAGCTCTATCAATATTTGATGAAAGTTTATGATCAACGCATGCAATTTTTTGGAGATCATCGTCGCACTCCAACTCCTGCTATTAAAGGATATAAAGCTGTTGACATGCTCAACTACAAAAGAGACGATAACGAAGTAGTAAAGGAAGCATATGGCCTACTAAAGGAAGCAATAACAACTCTTAAGAAATCATCTCAACCTGCTTTTTTAGCAACTTTCATGGCAACCTCTGTAAATATGTACAATATGAATGAAATTAGTGCAGAGGAGGTTATTAATAATTACACAACAATAAGCGACATTGTTGATGTTTTATTAAAAGATCAAAGCAGGGCTCGTTATCATCAGGTTTATGAACAAGTGAAAGGTGGCGTTGAGAGTCTATTTGCAAGCAGTGGCGTTGCAACCTGTGATGTTATTATAAAAATTTATGAACCTCAGCTAGAAGAAAACAAATTTGATCTAGCATGGTTAAAACGAGTAAGTCGACTTTTAGCTCGTGGTCTTTGTGAAGATGCTGAATTACTATTTAAAGTATCGGAATATCAACACAATATTGAGCCTTCAGACGCTTCTGCTTACGGACTGGCAAGAATGTATCTAAAGACGGGTGACCTTAATAAAGCTATAGAGTATTTCAATCAGGCAGTAAACTTAACTGAAGATGCTTCTCAAAAAGGTGAATATCTGTATCAAATGGCAATTTTAGAACTGTCTCAAGACAGATATTCTAAGGCTCGCAGCCATGCGTTAAGAGCAATAGAAGCACGTCCAAACTGGGGAGCACCTTACATTGTAATTGGTAAAGCTTATGCTTTATCAGCCAACACTCTAGGGAGCAAAGAAATAGAAAAAAAATCTGCTTATTGGGCAGCAGTTGATAAATTCATGAAAGCTAAATCTATCGATCCCAGCTTTACAGATGAGGCAAACGAACAAATCCGAGTATATTCAGCCCATTTCCCCGGTACCGAAGAAATCTTTTTTGAAGGCCTCGAAGTAGGATCAACCTATACAGTAGGAGGCTGGATTAATGAAAGAACTACAATCCGTACCAAATAATACTAATAAAAATTGAAACCAGGTTCGAAAATATTATCATTATTAACAACAACGGCAGGCAGTATTTTAATACTGCTTGCCATTGTTGTTTCTTTACCGGCTTGCCAACCAAACAAGCCACAGGAAATAAAAGAACTTACAAATAGAGATGAATTACCAAGCATCACAATAAAAGAACTAACATCCACTATTACAGATTCAGGTAGAGTCAAATATCGTTTTACCACTCCTAAAATGCAGCAATTCGACCTGAGTGAAGAACCTTCAATTAAATTTCCCAAAGGACTACATCTGTATATTTACGACATAAACGAAGAAGTTGAAGCACAAATACGTTGCAATAATGCAATCTACCATCAAAACAACGAATTATGGGAACTTAGAAATGATGTAGAGGCAGTAAACACTAACGCCGAAATAATAAATACAGAACTTTTATTTTGGGATGCCAAAACAAAATCCATATTTTCAGATCAATTCATTAAAATAACAACAAAAAATGAAATTATTACCGGCCATGGATTCGAGTCTGATGAAAGAATGGAGAACTACAAAATTGAAAATATTAGTGGCATACTGCAAGTAAATAAGTAATAAAGCAAAAAGAACGAAAACGATGGGCCATCTCTCAATCATATTACTTACTTTAATTCTATCTGCTATCTTTTCAGGAAGTGAAATGGCCTTTCTTTCTACTAATAAATTAATGATAGAATTAAACCGCAAACGTCATCCTCGGTTTAGCAAAATTTCAGATATCTTCCATAATAATCCAGGCATTTTCATATCTACCATACTCATAGGAAACAATATTGCTTTGGTGATTTATGGTATGTATATGGCACAGTTATTAGAACCTTTTATAAACAACTTTACAGACTCTAGCATTAATATTCTACTTATACAAACTATAATAAGCACTATATTAATTTTAATAACTGCTGAGTTTTTACCTAAAATTCTTTTTAGACTCAACCCCTCTTTTTCTCTAAATATACTATCCCTGCCTCTTTTAATCTTTTATACTGTTTTTTATCCTATCTCAAGATTAACTATAGAATTTTCGAAATTTTTAATCCATAAAGTAATAAAAATACCCAATCAGCCTAAACGAGAGAATATAATGATAGGCCGTGTAGATTTAGACCATATGTTAACGGCTCAAAAAGAAAAAGGTAATGAACAGGAGGAACTGCCTGAGGAAATGAAATTCTTCAAAAATGCACTTGATTTTTCTGAAATTAAAGTTAGAGAATGTTCAGTTCCCAGAACAGAATTAGAGGCTGTAGATATTAATGAAGAACTAAACCTTCTCCATAAAAAATTTATTCAAACCGGACTATCAAAAATACTAGTCTATAACGAAAGTATTGATAATATAGTAGGTTATGTACATGTATCATCGATGTTCAAAAGCCCAAAGCGATTACGAAATATTATCAACCCAATATCTGTAGTTCCTGAATCTATGCAAGCAAGTAAATTACTTGAAATATTCACAAAAGAACACAAAAGTATAGTGCTGGTAGTTGATGAATTTGGAGGTACATCAGGCATAGTCACCCTGGAGGATGTATTGGAAGAAATTTTTGGAGAGATAGATGATGAACACGATAGTTCACATCTAATAGAACTGAAACTATCTGATACCGCCTACAAATTCTCCGGTCGTTTTGAAATAGACTATTTAAATGAAAATTACATGCTCAATCTGCCAGTTTCTGATGATTACGAAACATTAGCAGGTTTCATTTTATATCATAATAAAGCTATTCCTGAGGTAAATGAAGAAATAGAAATAAACAATTTCCGTATAAAGATACTTGAGGCATCAAAATCAAAAATAGAATTAGTAAAAATAATACTAACTAGTCTATAAGCTTAGCATAATTACCATATAATAAAGATGATTAAGATGTGGTAAAACTATTTTTTGTATATTCGTAGCCTGATTAAAAACGCTAAATAATAAATCTGTATTTCGAATGGCAACTTTAGAGAAAATACGTAGTAAGGGAGGAATTCTTGTAGCCTTAGCAGTAGGCTTAGCACTTTTTGCTTTCATAATGATGGATTTCATGAGTTCTGGAGCATCAATGTTTTCAGGTAACCAAATGGAGGTAGCTAACATAAATGGCAAATCCATCAACATCCAAGAATTTCAAAATAAAGTCTCTGAAATGGAAGAGTTCAACAAACTCAATCAGGGCGCCTCAACATTATCAGAAGAAGAGGTCTACAGGCTGCGTGAGCAAACCTGGAATCAATTAATTAATCAAAATTTGCTTGAAGAGCAATATCAGATACTAGGTCTGAATGTTACCTCTGATGAGCTAATGGATATGGTTTCAGGTAAAAACATCCACCCTGCCATCCTTCAACATCCACTATTTGCAAATCCGCAAACTGGAGCCTTTGATCAGCAACAAGTAATTAATTTCTTACTTTCAAAAAATCAAGACCCTACAGCATATTTTTATTGGATGGTTTTAGAGGAACAATTAATGAATGAACGCTTATTCAACAAATATGCAAGCCTAATACAGAATGGAATGTACATTCCTCAAACATGGCGAAATAGTGAAATTAAAGCAAAAGAACATCAAGCCAATTTTGACTTCGTTTTAGCAAGTTTCACAACCATCCCTGATAGTGCGGTAAGTATTAATGAAGACGAAATTAAAGATTATTACAATAAACACAGTAATCTTTTTGAACAGGAAACTTCAAGAGATATTGAATATGTAGCTTTCAATATCGAACCAACAGAGGCAGATCGTAAAGCCACTAACGACTGGGTAGAAGAAATGATTCAAGACTTTTCAAATGCTGAAATAGACCCAATTCAATTTGTAAACCTCAATTCAGACGAACCATTCTCTGGACGCAATCATCGTTTAGCTGAATTTAGTACACAAATAGCCTCTTTTGTAGCAAATGCACAGGTAGGAGATGTATATGGTCCCTACTTTGAAGATAATAGTTATAAGGCTACACGCTTAGTTGCGATTAATAACCTTCCCGATTCAGTTAAAGCACGCCACATACTCATACGCTCAAACACTCAAGAAGAAACCAATACTCTTGCTGACAGTTTGCTAGAACTAGCTAAAAAAGGTGCCGATTTTGGAGATCTGGCTCGCCGTTTCTCACAGGACCAAGGATCTGCAATTAACGGAGGAGACTTAGGCTGGTTTAATGAGGGAATGATGGTACAAGCATTCAATGACGCAGTATTTACAGGAAAAACCGGAGATATAGTTAAAGTTGAATCCCAATTTGGAACTCATATAATACACATACAAGACCAAGGGAAACCATCTCCAAAATATCAGGTAGCAACTCTATCAAGAGAGGTTACTTATAGTTCAAAAACTTATCAAGATATATATAGTAAAGCAACTAAGTTTGCAGCCTTGAATAATACTCCTGAAAAATTCAATAACGCAATAGAAGAAGAAAATCTAAACAAAAGAATTGCAAATTCTATTGGCGAAAATGACAGAAATATTTCAGGTCTTGAATCATCTAGAGAACTTGTGCGTTGGGCATATGAAGCTAATGTTGGTGATTTATCCCCTGTTTATGAATTTGATGATAAATTTATATTTGCTCATTTAATTGAGGCTAATGAAAAAGGTATACGCCCTTTAGAAGATGTAAAAGCTCAGATACAAAGAGTGCTTATAGCAAATAAAAAAGCCGACATTTTATTAGAACAAATGCAAGAAAAAGTAGCCTCAGGTGCTAATTTGGAAACTATTGCACAGCAGGTAAACTCATCGGTTCAAAGTGCTGAAAACATAAGTTTTGCTTCATTCCAGATTCCGGGAGCCGGTGTTGAACCAGCCTTAGCAGCTGCGGCTGTAAATAGTCCTGTTAACCAAATATCAACTCCTATTAAAGGAAACAATGGAGTTTATGTTATAAAAGTGAAAAGTACAGAACCACTTGAAGTAACTCCTGAGAGTGTTAATAATGAATTAAAACAAGGTATTGCTATGAAAACTGATTATCTTCTCCTTAAATCAATGAGAGATAATGCGGAAATTATAGACAAAAGAGCCAATTTTTATTAATAGAAATTATAATGAATATATAAAAACGGGATGCCTTAAAAAAGACATCCCGTTTTTATTACACTTTGAAATAAAAAAAATCTCTAAAGATACTTTTAAACATATCTATGATAACAATTTCTTTACCATCATTGATATATCCTTACCTTCAGCTTTTCCGGCTAATTTAGATGAGGCAATTCCCATAATCTTTCCCATCTCTTTCATAGAATTAGCACCCTCTTCCTCAATTATAGTCTTAACTTCTGCCTCCAACTCCTCCGCACTAAGCTGAGGTGGCAAATAGCTTGCAATTATTTCTGCCTCCTGTTCTTCCTTCTCAGACAAATCAGCTCGTCCTTGAACATTATATATTTTTGCTGAATCACGTCTTTGCTTTACCATTTTTTGAAGCAACTTTATCTCATTCTCATAAGAAACAGATCCCGCTGCCCCCTTTGCACTCTTTGCTTCTAAAAGTTCCTTTTTAATTGCCCTTAAAGTCTGCAAACGAATAGTATCTCTTGCCTTCATAGCAGACTTAATTTCTTCTCCCAAATTATCAAAAACTGACATAACTCTATATTTTATGCATTAATCAACATTATCGTGTAAATAACGATTATTAGGGCTGATTTTTGGACTGCCCTTACCATCGTCAGAAATAGAGAAACGAGAAACCTTATTCTTCTCTGTATTCACCTCAACAGTATTATCATTAATCTTTACATTTCGTCTTTTATAAGCAGGAATATTTTCAATTTCCTCAAGACGCTTTTCATCAAATAAACTCTCCGGATCTACCTGAATTCTGGATCCATCAGGATTACGTATAAATAACTGAGGTTCTAACTCACTCTCCAAATCAAAAACCGAACCCTTATCTTCTACTTCTTCCTGTTTTTCACTACCATAAAGCATCTCAATTTTACGTTGCTTTTCTTCATCAACCTCATTAAAAGTAATTACTCTTGCCTGTTCAAGTTCACTTAAATCTATTTCCTCTTCAAATGATTCCCCAATTTGTTCAGATGCCTTCTGCAAATTACCTTCAGCATCCATTTCCAAGCGCGTAACCTTCTTTTGAGGCGATTTAGGAGTAGGTTGAACCATATTACTATAAGCAAAACCAGTTGCAATAATTGTAACTACAACTTCATCCTGCAAACTCTCATCAGTACCCGTACCCCATATTATTGAAGCTGAATGACCAACTACTTCCTGTACATAATCTGTGATCTGCCCAACCTCATCCATCGTAATTTCATCAATACCTGAAGTAATATTCAATAAAATACTGCCAGCTCCCGAAATATTATTATTATTCAGCAATG
>Ga0055584_100003331_pt1 | contig 15851 bp, 16 predicted proteins | sample OSDHelmetaG_FD_58716 | JGI IMG/M metagenome (GOLD analysis project Ga0055584, IMG submission 58716) | Pelagic marine sediment microbial communities from the LTER site Helgoland, North Sea, for post-phytoplankton bloom and carbon turnover... | ecosystem: Environmental > Aquatic > Marine >... | reverse complement strand
GCCTCCACACAGGGGTTGCCCCGGCTCATGGCATTGCCAATGATGACGCAGTCCGGCGCCGGTTCCAGCTGGGCCGGATCAAAACCTTCAATAAGATCGATCCCCTCCGCAGCAAGCTGGGTGCTCATGGGCGGGTAAACATTGGCATCTGAACCGGTGACACTATATCCCAGCTGACGCGCCAGAATCGCCAGCGAGCCCATAAAAGTGCCGCAGATACCAAGAATATGAATATGCACGTGAGTCGTCCTCCAATCCGTGCCGGGCATAATACCGTAAACGCTTTTGTCATGCTGGCATGCCATGCAATACGCCAGTGGTTGGCGTATAATTTAGGCCCCACTCATGAGCGGTAAAACAAAGGTCCTGATACCCGATGCAGCTTCTTGGCTCTTACCTCAAACACCACCACACCGACACTGAACTGGTCGAACTGATTGAAACCCTGATGCTCGCCTGCAAAGAGATCGCTCTGCAGCTGCGAGAAGGCGCTCTGGCCAATATCCACGGCAGCGCCGAAAGCACCAACGTGCAGGGTGAACAACAGAAGAAGCTGGACATCATCTCCAATGATATTCTCAAGCAGGTCCTGCTGGGTAATCCGCTGGTGCACGGTGTTGCCTCCGAAGAGGAAGATGTACCCGTGTTCGGCAATCCGGACGGCCGCTTCCTGGTGACCTTTGATCCGCTCGATGGTTCTTCCAACATCGACGTTAACGTCTCGGTGGGCACCATCTTCTCGATTCTCGAAGTACCGCCCGGTCTCGAACGCGGCAGTGCCGAGCTGTTCCTGCAACCGGGCCGGCGTCAGGTGGCTGCCGGCTACGTGCTCTACGGCCCCTCCGCCGTGCTGGCACTGACCACCGGCAAGGGTGTCAACATGTTCACCCTGGCTCACACCGGCGACTTCCTGCTCACCCGCGAGCAGGTAAAGATCCCGCCCAGCACCGGCGAGTTCGCCATCAACATGTCGAACCAGCGCCATTGGGAACCGGCCATGCGCAACTACATCAACGACCTGCTGGCCGGCAGCGAAGGCCCCCGCGCCAAGAACTACAACATGCGCTGGATCGCCTCTATGGTAGCCGAAGTACACCGCGTGCTGACCCGCGGCGGCATTTTCACCTACCCCTGGGATTCCCGTGATCCGCAGAAACCCGGCAAGCTGCGCCTGATGTATGAAGGCAACCCCATGAGCATGCTGGTTGAACAGGCCGGCGGCCTGTCCACCACCTGCTATGAGCACATCATGGATGTGCAGCCACAGAAAATTCATCAACGAGTTGCCGTGGCGCTGGGTTCACGGGAGGAGGTGGAAGCACTGCTGCAATACCACCGCGAAACGCCTTCCATAATTCAGCAGTAAGTCTTATTCATTCCTGGGCGACAGCGACTCTATAATGCCGTCCAGGTTCCAGATCTGACCCTAAACCGAATAGGAATAGACGCATGAGCTTTGCGAAAGTGCCCGCCGGCAAAGAGCTGCCGGACGACCTCTACGTGATCATCGAAATCCCGGCTGAGAGTTCACCGGTCAAGTACGAGATCGACAAGGACGCCGACGCGATCTTCGTCGATCGTTTCATGGCCGCGCCCATGTTCTACCCGGCCAACTACGGCTACGTGAACCACACCCTGGCTGACGATGGCGACCCGCTTGACGTGTTGGTGCTGACACCCCATCCGGTGATGACCGGTTCCGTCATCCGCTGCCGCCCGGTCGGTATTCTGAACATGACCGATGAAGCCGGTGAAGATGCCAAACTGCTGGCCGTGCCGCATCAGAAACTGAGCCAGGCGTACAACGATATCCAGGATATCGACGACGTACCTCAGCTGACCAAGGACCAGATCGCCCACTTCTTCGAGAACTACAAAACCCTCGAAAAAGGCAAGTGGGTCAAGGTCGACGGCTGGTCCAATGCGGAAGCCGCCCGTGAAGCGGTACGCAAGTCCGTAACGGCCTATGAGGCGCAGCAGCAGCAGTAAGCCGCGCACCGAGCATAAAAAAACGGGCCCTGTTCGCAGAGCCCGTTTTTTTGTTTCCCCTCAGCGACCCTGTTCAAGCAGATCACTGACCACCGCTTCTTCCTCATGCAGATCGCTCGGCAAGGGATCCGCCCCCGGCAGCAGCAGATTCAGCAGGATCGCCACCATACCGCACAGACTCACCCCCTGCAGATTCAGCTCACCGTTGCCGATCGCCATACCGCCGATACCAAATACCAGCACCGTGGCTACAATCACCAGATTGCGCTGCTTGCTCAGATCCACCTGAGCCTTGACCAGGGTGTTAAGCCCCACTGCAGCGATGGAGCCGAACAGCAGGATCAGAATACCGCCCATGACCGGCGCAGGAATGCTCTGCAGCATGGCCCCGAATTTGGATACAAAGGCGAGCAGGATGGCAAAAGCCGCCGCCCAGAGCATCACCACCGGATTGAAGGCACGGGTCAGCATTACGGCACCGGTCACCTCGGAATAGGTGGTATTGGGCGGGCCGCCGAACAGGGCTGCAGCGCTGGTGGCGATACCATCCCCGAACAGCGTGCGATGCAGGCCGGGCTTGCGAATATAGTCACGGCGGGTCACATTGCCGATGGCGATGATATCCCCCACATGCTCAATCGCCGGCGCAATCGCCACCGGAATCATGAACAGAATCGCCGCCCAGTTGAACTGAGGAGCCACAAACGCCGGCATGGACACCAGCGGCACTTCGGACACAGCAGACAGATCCACCATCCCGCTCAGGTATGCCACCAGGTAGCCAACCAGCACCCCAGACAGGATCGGCAGCAAGCGAAAGATGCCATGCGCAAACACCGACACAATCAGAGTGGTCAGCAGGGATACCATGGAGACCAGTAGCGCATCGACATAGGGAAACAGCTGCGCCGAACCGTCACCGGTCTTGCCCATGGCCATATTGACCGCAATCGGCGCCAGCCCCAGACCGATAATCATGATCACCGGCCCGGTTACCACCGGCGGCATGATACGGTGGATAACACCGGCACCGCGCAGGCGCACCAGCAGTGCCAGCAGCATGTAAACTCCACCGGCTACCATCAGCGCCCCCATGGTGGCCGGCACGCCCCAGGTCTGGGTGGCATAACTGATCGGCGCGATGAAAACAAATGAAGAGGCCAAAAAGATCGGCACACTCAAGCCTGTCACCAGATGAAACAGCAGCGTGCCGATACCGGCAGTGAACAGCGCCACATTCGGATCCAGCCCGGTCAGCAACGGCATCAGCACCAGAGCGCCAAAGGCCACAAACAGCATCTGAGCACCGGCCAGCACCGTGCGCCACCCGCCCTGCCTGGCCCCTTCAGTCACATTCGCATCAGTCATGGCAGTTCCTATTTGGTTCCGAAAATCTTGTCGCCGGCATCACCAAGACCCGGCACTATGTAGCCGTTCTCGTTGAGATGATCATCGATCGATGCGGTGAAGATATCCACATCGGGATGGGCCGCCTGCATCTTTTCGATCCCCTCCGGCGCCGCCACCAGCACCAGCGCTCTGATGCTGGTACAGCCCGCCTTTTTGAGCATATCCACAGTGGCGATCATGGAACCGCCGGTGGCCAGCATGGGATCAACGATCAACGCCATGCGGGCATCAATATCGTTGGCCAGTTTTTCGAAATACGCTACCGGCTCCAGAGTTTCCTCGTTGCGATACAGCCCTACTACCGAAATCTTGGCACTGGGAATCAGCTCCAGCACACCGTCGAGCATGCCCAGTCCCGCCCGCAGAATGGGCACTACCGTTACCTTTTTGCCCTTGATCCGCTCCGCCTGCACCGGCCCGCACCAGCCTTCGATCTCATAGTTTTCCAGCTCCAGATCCTTGGTCGCTTCATAGGTCAGCAGACAGCCAACCTCCGCGGCCAGCTGGCGAAAGCTGCGGGTACTCTTATTGACGGAGCGCATCAGCCCCAGTTTGTGGCGCACCAGGGGGTGGCGAATCTCATAGACACTCATGGCAGGACCTCGTTGGAAATCGGTTAAATCACCGTTTGCTGGGCACTGAAAGTACCCTCTGTGCTCTTTGCGGCATCTGTTTGCAAAGCCCAGACCAAACAGCTGACTGAACCATCAAAATTAACGCGCAAGACTACCCAAAGCGGCGGCCGGTGTCATCTGCGACGGTTGCCCTGAGCTCCAATCCGCTTTATCGTGCGGCCTTTCCGAATGGCCCACGGGAGCAAGGCATGAGCACAGATCTGGAGCATATCAAGCGCGTTTACATCGAATCGGACCTGCTGTTCAGCGAAGCGGAAGTTCAGGCGGCGATCACACGCATGGCACGCGATATTACTGAGCAGCTGATCGACAGCAACCCAGTGGTATTTACGGTTATGAACGGCGGCCTGGTGATCGCCGGCCAGCTGCTGCCGCAGTTGAACTTCCCCCTGGAAGCCAGCTATCTGCACGCCACCCGCTATCGCAACACCACCGCGGGCCATGAGCTGGAGTGGAAAGTCCCCCCCATGATCGAATTCCGAGACCGACCGGTGCTGATCATCGATGATATCCTCGATGAAGGGCATACCCTGGCGGCGATCATCGACTACTGCCGCGACCGGGGGGCCGCCAGCGTGCAGTGCGCGGTACTGGTGGACAAACAGCACGAGCGCAAGGCGCGCCCGGATCTGAAAGCGGATTACGTAGGGCTGGAGGTCGAAGACCGTTACATCTTTGGCTACGGCATGGACTACCAGGGCTACTGGCGCAATGCACCGGGCATCTACGCCGTCAAGGGACTGTAATAACGACTATGTGCAGGTCGCAATCAGCGCTTGCCGAATATAACGAACAGGTTACAATCGGGCCAATTCGTTAGCATACAGGTTACCCATGACGGAAGTCGTGATACTGGCGGTGTCGGCCGTCGTCCTTTGCAGCTGGCTGCTGAGCCTGCGCCGCAAGGGCTCAACGGCACTGCGCCGCCCACAGCGATAAAGCGCACTCAGGACGGGTGCAGCTCGTCATACAGCTTGATGAACTCCAGCGTCAGTCGATGCTTCGGCGCCAGATGGATCAGCGGTCGCGCAGCAGTGTGAGACTCCTTCATCTTCACCGAGGCGGGTATCCGGGTGTTCAACACCGGCAGTGACTCGGCCTGCAGCTCGGCGACAATCCGCTGCGGCAGCGATGCCCGCGGCTGGTACTGATTCACCACTATGCCTTCCACCTCCAGCTGCTCGTTATGATCGGCCCGGGTCTCCAGCACATTATTCATCAGACTGTAGAGTGCCTGGCGGGCAAAATCGTCACAGTCAAACGGGATCAGGCAGCGATCCGCCGCACAGAGGGCAGACAGGGTAAAGAAATTGAACGCCGGCGGCGTATCGATATAGATCGCCTCAAACTCCTCAAGCAGCGCATCCAGCGCTTCACGCAGCTTGTAGATCTTGTGTTTGGACTCCAGCTTGGATTGCAGATCACCCAGATCCGGATGCGATGGAATCAAAGAAAGGTTTGCAAACGGCGTTGGGTGCACATAGGTCTGGGGTGCCACCGGCTTGAGCTGAAAGCTCAGTGTCTGCTCAAAGAAGTCCCGGATATCCTGTTCCGGGGCGTTGGCCTCGTCACCAAGCAGATAATGGGTCGAGTTGCACTGTGGATCCAGATCCACCACCAGAGTGCGAACCCCGCGCGCGGCGCTGATCGCGGCCAGATTGACCGCGATACTGGATTTACCGACACCGCCTTTCTGATTGAACACCACACGACGCATCTTGACTTCCTCTGTTATGCGCAGGCAGGTGCACGCGTCGGACCGACCGGAATCAGCCCTGCGACAGCAGCTCCCGCAGATCGATTATTGCGGCATTGGCACGAGAGATATAAGAGGCCATCACCAGCGAATGGTTGGCCAGCAGGCCGAACTCGGTGCCGTTCAGAATCATCGGGCTCCAGATAGTCGACTGGGTAGCCTCCAGTTCACGAATAATCTGATCCACACTGGCCCGGGCGCCTTTCTGTTCCAGCGTAGACGCAAAATCAAGTTCCACCGCTTCCAGCAGCTGAATCAGTGCCCAGGCGGTGCCCCGTGCCTCGTAGAACACATCATCCACCTCCAGCCAGGGGGTTTGCACATCGGTCTCATCCCCCGCCTCGGTGGATTGGGTAGCGCCCGGACTGCCATCCAGATCCGTATTCAGCCGGCGCTGACCGACACTGGCGCTGAGCCGTTGCGACAGACTGCCCAGCCGAGTGGAGACATCACCCAGCCAGTCACGCAGGTTATCGGCACGAGCATAGAACTGAGCGTTCTGATCGGCACTGTCACCGAGCCGGATCTGGTAGGCCTTCAGCTCCTTGATCGCCCGCCGGTACTCATGTTCGGTGGAAGGCAGAACCCAACTGTTGGCATCGAAATGCAGCTGCGGTTCGGCGATCACCAGGTTGGGGTCTTCCGTCGACTGCGACTGGGAGCGGCTGAAGCTTTTGCGCAGAGCCCGAGCCATATCCCGCGCCTGCACCAGCACCCCGAACTCCCAGTTGGGCATGTTGTCGAGCCAGATGCCGGGCGGCAGACGATCGTTGGAAAGATAGCCGCCCGGCTTATCGAGCAGCGTTTCACTGATACCGATCAGGACCGCCGTGGTGTGGTAGCCGGTGACCACTTGCTGCCCCTGAGCCTCAGCCTGCTGCCGGGCCAGCTCGGCCACATCGAAGCGGTCAGGTTCAAAACTCCAGTAAAATCCGACACCCGCACACACCAGCAGATAGGCGCCCAGCGCCACCAGCATGATCTTCAACCCGCGCAGGCCAGACAGGCGCGCGCTCAGTGCATCCCAAAAACGAAACCAAATACGTTGCAGACTGTCCAACATGCTTCCTTAAGTCAAAAACAGAACCGTCACCGTCGCCCGCCAGCCGCTTCAGCCGGTGCCCGCAGCTCCTGACCAGCGGTCCGATTATTGCGTTGCACTATGGCGAATTTCCGCCTACCGGTCAACGCAGCACCGGTGCAGCAGAAGGCAACAAGATGGCAGCCATCGACGTTGACAGCTGTACAAACAAAATGCTTCCACTGATAAAAACGGTCGAAAACGTCGGCAATATGCTGCCTAATGCCGGAAAGAGTCTGATTCAAATGGACAGATTCCTGCCATTAATGCAAACTTACGCCCTACTCAACAGTCAACTATCGATGTATCCGGACAGGGCAATCGCCAACGAACCGGACACAGGTTGCCATCCCCAAACTCCAAGCCAACATTCCGAGATTCAATTCCGATGGATATCCGCAAAGTCAAAAAACTGATCGAACTGCTTGAAGAATCCAACATCAACGAGATCGAGATCAAAGAGGGTGAAGAGTCGGTTCGCATCAGCCGGTCCAGCAGCGTCATGCCCGCTTACGCGCCCATGCCGATGACCCAGGTTCCGGCCCAGCCGCAACAGCCGGCAGCTCCGCAGGCGGCCCCGCAGGCGGCAGCACCCGCGGCACCTGCCGAGCCGGCGGGTCACTCCGTGCGTTCCCCCATGGTTGGTACCTTCTACCGCTCCCCCTCCCCCACCTCCGCGCCCTTTGTTGAAGTGGGCCAGAGCGTCAAGGCCGGTGATGTAATCTGCATCGTCGAAGCGATGAAGATGATGAACCAGATCGAGGCAGACAAATCCGGCGTGATCGAAGCGATCCTGGTGGAAGACGGGCAACCGGTCGAATATGACCAGCCGCTGATCGTCATCGCCTGAACCGCCGTTCTGAACTCGACCTGAGGATTTCCCTACGATGCTCGATAAAGTGCTCATAGCCAACCGCGGCGAGATCGCGCTGCGAATCCTGCGTGCCTGCAAGGAGCTGGGGATCAAGACCGTGGCGGTACACTCTGTCGCCGATCGTGATCTGATGCACGTACGCCTGGCCGACGAAGCGGTCTGCATCGGCCCGGCACAGTCTGCCCAGAGCTACCTGAACATCCCCTCCATCATCAGTGCCGCCGAAGTCACCGATTCGGTGGCGATCCATCCCGGTTACGGCTTCCTGGCCGAAAACGCCGGTTTCGCCGAGCAGGTGGAACAGTCCGGTTTCACCTTCATCGGTCCCCGTGCGGAAACCATTCGCCTGATGGGCGACAAGGTCTCCGCCATTGAGGCGATGAAGCAGGCTGGCGTCCCCACCGTACCCGGCTCCGATGGCCCGCTGCCGGAAGACAGCGAAACCATCCACAAGATCGCTCAGCGCATCGGCTATCCGGTGATCATCAAGGCCGCCGCCGGTGGCGGTGGTCGCGGCATGCGCGTGGTACACACCGAAGCCCATCTGATCAACGCGGTACAGGTGACCAAATCCGAAGCCAAGTCTGCATTCGGTGATGAAACCGTCTACATGGAGAAATTCCTTGAGAAGCCGCGCCATGTAGAGGTGCAGGTACTGGCCGATGGCCAGGGCAACGCCATCCACCTGTATGACCGCGACTGTTCATTGCAGCGCCGCCATCAGAAGGTGGTGGAAGAAGCGCCGGCCCCCGACATCGAGCCCCAGGCTCGCGAGCAGGTACTCAAGGCCTGTGTGGATGCCTGCATCAAGATCAACTATCGCGGTGCCGGCACCTTCGAGTTCCTGTATGAAGATGGTGGCTTCTACTTCATCGAGATGAACACCCGCGTACAGGTGGAACACCCGGTTACCGAACAGGTCACCGGCGTGGATATCGTCAAGGAGCAGCTGCGGATCGCGGCGGGCATGCCGCTGACGATCAAGCAGGAAGATGTGAAACTCAACGGCCACGCCTTCGAGTGCCGCATCAACGCTGAAGATCCGCGCACCTTCATGCCCAGCCCAGGCAAGGTAAGCTACTACCACACCCCCGGCGGCAACGGCGTGCGCGTCGACTCCCATCTGTACAGTGGCTACACGGTGCCGCCGCACTACGACTCACTGATCGCCAAGCTGATCACCTCGGGTGAGGATCGCGAAACCGCCCTGATACGGATGCAGAACGCCCTCGACGAGATGGTAGTGGAAGGGATCAAGACCAACATCCCGCTGCACTACGATATCGTGCGCGATGCCAACTTCGCTCGCGGCGGTGTCAACATCCACTATCTGGAGAAAAAGCTGGGTCTCTGAGCCTGCCGGCCAGTCAGCAAAAAGCCCGCCTTCGAGCGGGCTTTTCCATCCATCACCCTCTTTTGCATCGCTGTCAGTTAATGGATACTCTGCAACGATGACAGCCTTACGGAGCCCTCCATGCCCTGGTTACAGATCAAGGTCGAGACCCAACCGGATCAGGCCGAACAGTATGAAGACCTGCTGCTGACCGCCGGCTGCGCCGTCGTGACCTATCAGGACGCCGCCGACCAACCCATATTCGAACCGGACCTCGGCACCACCCCGTTGTGGAGCCGCACCACCATCACCGGCCTGTTTGCCGCCGAACAGGATGTTCAGGCAACACTGGATCAACTGCAGGCGGCGCAGCAGCAGCTGCCCCTGCCTGCCAACGCTGAGCACCCGCCATTCAAGGCGGAAATTCTGGAAGACAAGGACTGGGAACGGGAGTGGATGGACAGCTACCATCCCATGCAGTTCGGCACCCGGCTCTGGGTCTGCCCCAGCTGGCGGGAAGCGCCGGACCCGGACGCCGTCAACATGATGCTGGACCCGGGGCTGGCCTTCGGCACCGGCACCCACCCGACCACCGCCCTCTGTCTGGAGTGGCTCGATGGGCAGGCGCTGGAAGGGCAGCATCTGGTCGATTACGGTTGCGGCAGCGGCATCCTCGGCATCGCTGCTCTGCTGCTGGGCGCCCGTGATGTGGTCGCCGTTGATATAGATCCCCAGGCACTGACAGCTACCCGAGACAATCTGGCCCGTAACCGACTGGCCCCGGAACGGCTGCAGACCTTTCTGCCCGCAGATGCACCGGCGGTACAGGCCGATACCCTGGTGGCCAACATTCTCGCCGGGCCACTGGTACAGCTGGCGCCCACTCTCGCCACCCTGATTCGCCCCGGCGGACGCCTGCTGCTGTCGGGCCTGCTGGCGGAACAGGCAGAAGAGGTCAGCACCGCCTATAATGAATGGTTCGAGATGGAGCCCGCGGTGGAAAAAGAGGGCTGGATCCGTCTGACCGGAACCAAACGCTAGGGATAGTCGATCGATGAGTGAGCCGCTGATTACCGAATGCCCCGGCTGCCACTCCCGCTTTCGGATCACCGAGGGCCAGCTCAATGCTGCCAGCGGCCAGGTCCGCTGCGGCTCCTGCCTGCGGGTATTCGACGCCCGCGGGGAGAGCCGACAGCTGGAACTGGATCTGCACACGCCATCAGCTGACAGCCCCCAGCCCCCAGCCAGTCCCCCGCCAAGTGCGCATCAGACGTTCAATGCTGATGCCATCCCCCATCTGTACGCCGAACCGATTCTGCCCGACGCCGACCCAGAAATCGGCGATCCGGTGGCCACCGCCGGCTGGGCGCTGGCGAGTTTGGCCGCACTGGCACTGCTGGTGCTGCAGTATGCCTGGTTCGAACGCGCCAGCCTGGCGCGCAATCCCGATCTGGCACCGCTCTATACCCTGGCCTGTGAAAGCCTGCCCTGCGATCTGAGCCACAACGCCATCGATCAGATCCTCAATGAACGCATGATCGTGCGCCCTCATCCAGCGTTTGCCGACGCTTTAAGCGTGGACCTGCGCCTGCTTAACCAGGCCGCATTTGCGCAACCCTTCCCGGCCCTGCAACTGCGTTTCAGCGATCTGAAGGGCAACCCGGTGGCCCAGCGCACCTTTCAGCCGCAGGAATATCTCAGCAACGAAACGCTGGATCCAGCGCGTATGCCTCCGGGTACCCCGGTGGAGCTGCGGCTGGATATTACCGATCCCGGGGTGCAGGCGCTGAGCTACTCACTGGAGCTGAAACCGGCCCGCTGAAAAGCGCCGATACGCCCAAAACGCGGGATCGGTCAAGACCGGAATCGATCAAAAAACCAACAAAAACGGGTTGGAGCCCCTGCCGCGAAAGAGTATCATTGGCCGCCTTCCAATGAACCTCTGACCCTGGTTGTTTTCAGCCCGGGACAGCTTTCTTTTCCTTTTTGGCAGGTACGCGATGTTCCGAATCGGCCCTTATACCATTGACAGTCAGGTTGTACTGGCACCGATGGCAGGGGTGACCGACCGACCGTTCCGGCAGCTCTGTCGGCGTCTCGGCGCGGGCCTCGTGGTCTCCGAGATGGTCACCTCCGATACTCGTCTGTGGCACTCGCGCAAGTCTGCACTGCGCCTGGATCACAGCGGCGAAGCGGAACCGCGCGCGGTGCAGATCGCCGGTGCCGACCCGGCCATGATGGCTCAGGCGGCCCGGCTCAACGCCGAGCGCGGCGCCCAGATCATCGACATCAACATGGGCTGTCCGGCGAAAAAGGTCTGCAACAAGGCCGCCGGTTCAGCCCTGCTGCGTGACGAGCCTCTGGTGCGTGCTATCCTCGCGGCCGTTGTGGACGCAGTGGAGATTCCCGTCACCCTGAAGATCCGCACCGGCTGGTCACCCCAGATGCGCAACGGCGTCACCATTGCCCGCATTGCCGAGGACAGTGGTATCGCGGCACTGGCGGTGCACGGCCGTACCCGGGCCGATCGCTATCAGGGAATGGCGGAATACGACACCATCGCCGAGATCTGTGCTCGGGTATCGATCCCCGTGATTGCCAACGGCGACATCGACTCCCCCGAGAAAGCTCGCCAGGTACTGGATCATACTGCTGCCAGTGCGGTCATGGTCGGCCGTGCCGCCCAGGGCCGTCCCTGGCTGCTGCGCGAGATCGACCATTACCTGCGCCATGGAAAGAAACGCCCCGCGCCGGAACCAACCGAGGTCCTCGAGATACTGACCCATCACCTGCAGGCGCTGTATGCGTTCTACGGCGAATACATGGGTGTGCGCATCGCGCGCAAGCATGTGGGCTGGTATCTGCAGCAACACCCGAACGCTGCCGGGTTCAGGAAGCACTTCAATCAACTAGAAACGTCAAGTGATCAGGTTGCCGCCGTAACTGCCCTGCTGGCAGACTCGGTCGCCGCCTGAATCCAGAATTGGGTACATGAGTACAGTGGATAGCAAAGATTTGGAACAGCATGCACACACCACCCAGCCGTCGCCCGGCATGCCGGCGCAGACACTGCGTGATACCGTTCACCAGTCGCTGACCAGCTACTTCAAGCAGCTCGATGGCCAGCCGGTTACCGACGTGTACCAGATGGTGCTGTCTGAGATTGAAGCCCCGCTGTTTGAAAGCGTGATGGCCTACACCAAGGACAATCAGACCAAGGCGTCTGAGGTTCTTGGTCTCAACCGCGGCACCCTGCGCAAGAAACTGAAGCAGTACGGACTGTTGTAATTCGGCGAACAAAGAGAAGCGAAAACCCATTATGTCTGAGCAGAACATCACCCCGATTCGCCGCGCGCTGATCAGCGTGTCGGACAAGACCGGCATCGTTGACTTTGCCCGTGCCCTGACCGCACGCGGTGTCGAAATCCTTTCCACCGGCGGTACCTTCAAGCTGCTGCAGGAAAACGCCATTGCCGCGACCGAGGTCTCCGATTACACCGGTTTCCCGGAAATGATGGCGGGCCGCGTCAAAACGCTGCACCCGAAAGTTCACGGCGGCATCCTGGGCCGCCGCGGTACCGATGACGACGTCATGGCCGAGCACGGCATCGATCCGATCGATATGGTTGTAGTCAACCTCTACCCGTTCGCTCAGACCATCGCCCGCCCCGACTGCGACCTGGCGCTGGCGATCGAGAACATCGACATCGGCGGCCCGACCATGGTTCGTTCCGCTGCCAAGAACCACCGCGATGTGGCGATCGTGGTCAATGCTTCCGACTACGACAGCATCCTCAAGGAACTGGATGCCGATGGCGGTCTGAACTACCAGACCCGCTTCGATCTGGCCGTGAAGGCGTTTGAACACACCGCCGCCTACGACGGCATGATCGCCAACTACCTGGGCGCCATCGTCGATGGCAGCGAAGAGGAGCCGGCCGATTTCCCGCGCACCTTCAACACCCAGTTCATCAAGGCGCAGGAGATGCGCTACGGCGAGAACCCGCACCAGCGTGCCGCCTTCTACGTGGAAGCGGACCCGGCCGAACCCAGCGTCTCCACTGCGCGTCAGCTGCAGGGCAAGGCGCTGTCCTACAACAACGTGGCCGACACCGATGCGGCGCTGGAATGCGTCAAGCCGTTCCAGGAACCGGCCTGCGTCATCGTCAAGCACGCCAACCCCTGCGGTGTGGCGATCGGTGACACTATCCTGGAAGCGTACAACCGCGCCTTCCAGACCGACCCCACCTCCGCCTTTGGCGGCATCATCGCCTTCAACCGCGAGCTCGACGCCGACACCGCCAAGGTGATCGTGGAACGCCAGTTCGTGGAAGTGATCATCGCCCCCAGCGTCACCCAGGAAGCCTCCGACATCGTCGCCAGCAAGCCCAACGTGCGACTGCTGGCCTGCGGTCAGTGGGACGCTCAGCGGGCGCAGGCGTTTGACTACAAGCGCGTCAACGGCGGCCTGCTGGTACAGGACCGTGACCTGGGCATGATCGACGCCTCCCAGCTCAAGGTGGTCACCCAGAAACAGCCCAGCGAGCAGGAGATCCGCGATCTGCTGTTCTGCTGGGAAGTGGCCAAGTTCGTCAAGTCCAATGCCATCGTCTACGCCAAGAACGGCCAGACCATCGGCATCGGTGCCGGTCAGATGAGCCGGGTCTACTCCGCCAAGATCGCCGGCATCAAGGCCGCCGATGAGGGGCTGGAAGTGAAGGGTTCGGTGATGGCATCGGACGCCTTCTTCCCGTTCCGCGACGGTATCGACTCCGCCGCAGCCGCCGGCATCACCGCCGTCATCCAGCCCGGCGGCTCCATGCGTGACCAGGAGGTGATCGACGCCGCCGATGAACACGGCATGGCGATGGTCTTCACCGGCATGCGCCACTTCCGTCACTGATACAGGATCGATTGCGATGAAAATTCTTGTCATCGGTTCAGGCGGCCGGGAACACGCCCTGGCCTGGGCCTGCGCCCGCGATGCGGCGGTAGATACCGTCTACGTAGCACCGGGTAATGCCGCCACGGCCCAGGAAGAGAAACTCCAGAACGTGGCGATCGACGTCATGGCACTGGATGAGCTGGCCACTTTCGCCCAGGCCAACGCCGTCGATCTGACCATCGTCGGTCCGGAAGCACCGCTGGTGGCCGGCATTGTGGATAAGTTCACGGAGCAGGGGCTGCGCGTGTTCGGGCCCACCGCCGGCGCGGCCCAGCTGGAAGGTTCCAAGGCCTTTACCAAGGACTTTCTGGCTCGTCACCGCATTCCCACCGCGGCCTACCGCAACTTTACCGAGATCGAACCGGCACTGGCCTACGTGCGCGAACAGGGTGCCCCCATCGTGGTCAAGGCTGACGGCCTGGCCGCCGGCAAGGGCGTCATCGTCGCCATGACCCTCGAAGAAGCCGAAGACGCCATCCGCGACATGCTCGCCGGCAACGCCTTCGGCGACGCCGGTCATCGGGTGGTGATCGAGGAGTTCCTTGAAGGCGAGGAAGCCTCCTTCATCGTCATGGTGGATGGCGAGCATGTGCTGCCCATGGCCACCAGCCAGGATCACAAGCGGGTCGGCAACGGTGACAGCGGCCCCAACACCGGCGGTATGGGAGCCTACTCTCCAGCGCCGGTGGTGACCCCGGCGGTGCACGACCGCATCATGGAGGAGGTGATCCTGCCCACGGTGCGCGGCATGGCCGCCGAAGGCAACGCCTACACCGGCTTCCTCTATGCCGGCCTGATGATCACCGCCGACGGCACACCCAAGGTGATCGAGTACAACTGCCGCTTCGGTGACCCCGAAACCCAGCCGATCATGCTGCGTCTGAAGTCCAGCCTGGTGGCCCTGTGCAACGCCGCACTGGACCGCTCCCTGGATCAGATCAGTGCCGACTGGGACCCGCGCCCCGCCGTGGGCGTGGTGATGGCTGCCGGCGGCTATCCCGGCAGCTACGCCAAGGGCGATGTGATCAGCCTGCCCGCCCAGTGCCCGGCGGACAGCAAGATCTTCCACGCCGGTACCCGTCTGCAGGATGATCAGGTGGTCACTGCCGGTGGTCGCGTCCTCTGCGTAACGGCGCTGGGCGACAGCGTCACCCAGGCCCAGCAGCGCGCCTATGCGCTGGTGGATCAGGTCAGCTGGAAGGATGCCTACTACCGCACCGATATCGCCTACCGCGCTATCGCCCGGGAGCAGGCTGACTGACACCGGTAAACCGGTTCCATCGTGCCAACCTAAATGGCCGCCTTCGGGCGGCTGTTTCCGTTTTTGGAGAGCCTGGATGTCCATCGAAGTCTGGCTGACACTGTTAAGCGCCGCCATTCTGATCAGTCTGTCACCCGGCGCCGGTGCGGCCACGGCCATGAGTTACGGACTCAACCACGGCGTACGCGGTGCGGCGCCGGCGGTGGCCGGCCTGATCGCCGGCTACGCCACTCAGCTGCTGGTTGTCGCCCTGGGTCTGGGCGGTCTGGTGGCCGCGTCACCGGCCCTGTTTCAGGCCATCAAGTGGATCGGTGCCGGCTACCTGATCTGGCTCGGTATCGGTCTGTGGCGCTGCCGTGATGGCATCCGGCTCGGTCCCACCCAGGGCGTACGCAAGCGCCAGCATTTCCTCAGCGCCTATCTGGTCAATATCACCAACCCGAAGGGGATCATCTTTCTGGTCGCCCTGGTGCCCCAGTTCATGGACCCGAGTCTGCCGCGTGCGCCGCAGCTGATGGTCATCGCCGCCACCCTGCTGCTGGTGGACTGGAGCGTCATGACCGGCTA